>Ga0207691_10000189_pt1 | contig 58633 bp, 52 predicted proteins | sample KBSM13metaG_FD_184327 | JGI IMG/M metagenome (GOLD analysis project Ga0207691, IMG submission 184327) | Miscanthus rhizosphere microbial communities from Kellogg Biological Station, Michigan, USA - KBS M1-3 metaG (SPAdes) (version 2) | ecosystem: Host-associated > Plants > Roots > Rhizosphere >...
GCGAGCTGATGAACATCATCTGGCCGACCGGCGGCGTGACGCCGGCGATCGTCAGGTTGGTGACCAGCACGATGCCGAAGTGGACCGGGTCGACGTGCAGCTTCACGAGGATCGGCACGAAGATCGGCGTCAGGATGATCAAGGCCGAGGTGCCCTCGACGGCGGTGCCGAGGACGATCAGCAGCACGTTGATCAGCAGCAGCAGCGAGACCGGGTCCTGGGTCAGCGACACCAGCCAGGACGCCATCTGCGGCGGGATGCGCTCCCATGCCAGATAAAAGCCGAACGCGGAAGCCGCGCAGATCATCAGCATCACCGAGCTGGTGTCGAGGGCGGTTTCCTTCATCACCTTCGGCAGGTCGGCGATCTTGAGGCTGCGGTACGCGAACACGCCGACCAGGATCGTGTAGAGCACCGTGATCGCACCGGCCTCGGTCGGCGTGAAGATGCCGTAGCGGATGCCGACGATGATGAAGACCGGGATCGAGAGCGCCCAGATGGCGTCGCGAAACGTGCGCGCTACCTTGGGCATCCCGGCAAACTCGGTGCGCAGCGGCTTGTAGCCACGCTTTTTCGCGATGAACCACGTCACGATCATCAGCGACGCAGCGATCAGCAGTCCCGGCACCACGCCGCCGATGAAGAGGCGCCCGACCGAGACGTCAGCGATGTAGCCGTAGATGATCAGGCCGATCGAGGGCGGGATCAGCGAGGCGATGATCGCCGAGCACGATGTGATCACGGCGGCGAAGGCCGGACTGTAGTTCGCCTTCACCATTTCGGGCCCGAGGACCTTGGCGAGCATCGCCGCGTCGGCCGACGACGAAGCGGTCAGGCCGCCCAGCAGGGTAGCGAGCACGGTGCACATCTGCGCGAGCGCACCGGTCATGTGGCCGACCAGTGCGTCGGCGAGGGCGAGCAGCCGCATCGTGATGCCGGCCTTGTTCATGATCGCGCCGGCGAGCACGAAGAACGGAATCGCGAGCAGCGGATACGAGTCGGTCGCGCTCACCATCTTCTGCACGAAGATGTTGAGCGGCACGGCGCCGTCGATCAGGAAGAACGAGAGCGCGCTGATCGCGATCGCGAACGAGATCGGCGTCTCGATCGCGAACAGCACCAGCATCAGGATGCCGGGAATCCAGTCAGCCCACATTGGTTTCCCGATCGGCGTCGATGGTCCAGAGGCCTTGCCGCTGCACCTGCACGTAGCGCAGCGCCATCAGTGCGAAGCAGAACGCGACCGGCCCGTACAGCCAGGTCAGCGGCAGCCGCAGCACCGGGCTCGGATTCGTCCACGCATCGATCGCGAAGCGGGTGCCGAACCAGGTCATGAACGCGCACAGGCCGAGCACGAGCGCGTGGTTCAGCCAGCGCACGCCGGTCTGCAGCGGCCGCGGCAGGCGGGCGACCAGCATGTCGATCGAGGGATGCAGCTTGTACTTGAAGCAGGCCGCCGCGCCGAAGAACACCAGCCAGGCGAACGCCAGCGTCGCGACCTCGCTGGCCCAGGTCGCCGGCTGCGCGGTGATGTAGCGCGTGATCACGCCCCAGCTCACCGAGAGGACGATCACCGCGAGCGACAGGCACGCGACGATTTCCTCGAATTGGTCGCCGACCCGCCGCCAGGTCGGCGGCGGCAGGCCGAGGGCGGCGTAGATCGACTGCACGCGCCGGCTACTTGCGCAGGGCGCCCATCACGGTGTCGTGCAGGCCGGGCGTCCACTTCGGGAACGCGCCGTAGACGCTGCTGGTCGCCTTCTGGAACGCCGGCAGGTCGACATCGACGAAGGTCACGCCGGCGGCCTTGAACTTGGCGACGTAGTCCTTTTGCAGGTCGAGCGTCAGGCGCGTCATCTCGTCGCCCGCCTTCTGGCCTTCTTCGAGCAGGACCTTCTGCACGTCGGCCGGCAGCTTGGCGAAGTAGCCGGCGTTGATCGGCCACATCACGAACGCGGTGAAGTGCCCGGTCATCGAGATGACCTTGCGCGTCTCGTGCAGCTTCGAGCCCCACAGCGAGCCGAGCGGCGCCTCGGCGCCGGCGACGACGTTCTGCTGCAGCGCGTTGTAGACCTCGGACCACTGCACCGTGGTCGGCCGCGCGCCCATCGCCTTGAAGGTCTCGATCCACATCGTGTTCGGCGGGACGCGCACCGTCATGCCGGCCATGTCCTCGGGCTTGCGCACCGCCTTGTCGGCGATCAAGTGGCGCTGGCCGAAGAAGCCGTTCGCCATCACCAGCTTGAAACCGGCGGCCTCGAGCTTCTTCTCGACGCCCTTGTACCAGTCGGAGGCGAGCAGCTTGGCGTAGTCGTTGGGGTCTTTGATCAGGTACGGGCCGTTCAGCACGCCGATGTCGGGGACGAAGTCGGAGAGGTAGCCGGGGTCGGTGATGTTCATCACGTTCGCACCCTGGCGGATCATCTCGTTGACCTCCTTGCCCGAGCCGAGCTGCTCGCTCGGGAAGACCTGGACCTGCACCTTGTTGTTGGTGCGTTGGGCCACGTTCTTCGCGAAGAACTCGGCCGCGAGGTGCGCCGGCTCGGTCGTCGACAGCGAGTGCGCGAGCCGGATCTTGATCACGTCCTGGGCGGCGGCGGGAGCCGCCAGCGCGGCGACGAGCGTCAAGGCAAGCAAGGGCAGTTTCATGGGTGTCTCCTCAAGGGTTGGATGTCGGCGGCGGCGACGTCGGCCGCGATGCTCAGGTCGGCTTCTGGAACACGTCGGCGAGCTTGCCCGGCCGGGCGGCACCCGCATAGAGGACTTTCAGCTGGGTCTCGATGATCGCGGCGTGACGCGCGACCGCGTCGGGATGCAGGTCGGCCTCGGGCGGCTGCTCATGGTCGAAGTGGTTCTGGGTGTCGCGACCGCGGACCAGGGTGGCGCTCTCGCGCACGCCCGAGGTCTGGTAGACGCTCGCCGCGATGTAGCGGATCGCGAAGCCGACGCGCCGGTGGTTGGCGCGGTTCGGCTCGGAGCCGTGGCAGATCAGGACATGATGCAGCGACATCTCGCCCGGCGCGAGGATCACGTCGACGGCGTCGCTCTCGTCGACGTCGACCTCGACTTCCTGGCCGCGCGACAGCAGGTTGGTCTCGGCGAAGGTGTCCTTGTGCGGCACTTGGCGGTGCTGGGTGCCGGGCACGACGCGCATGCAGCCGCTTTCGACCGTGCTCGGCGTGAACGCGACCCAGGCGGTGACGACGTCCGGCGACGACAGGCCCCAATAGGTGGCGTCCTGGTGCCACGACACATAGCTTGGATCACCGCCGTTCTTCGCGAAGAACTGCGAGCCCCAGCACAGCAGGTCGGGGCCGAGCAAGTCTTCGACGGCGTCGACGATGCGCGGATGGCGGACCAGCTCGTTCAGCCACGGAAACAGCAGGTGCGGCTTCTGGTTGATGCGCGCCGGCAGGCGCCCGCCGTGCGCCGCTTCGATGCCTTGCAGCCGGCCGAGCATGCGGCCCGCCTCGGCTTCGTCGACGACGCGGATCGGGAACACGATGCCGTCGCGACGGTAGGTGGCGACGGCGTTGTCGTCGAGCAGCCGGTTTGGCATCGTCAGGTCTGCAGATTCATGGATGAACGTGATTTTCAAGCGTAAACTCATTCCCCGGGCAGCGTCAATGCGCGTTGTCGAGGGGGTGGCGCCGTTGCGCAAGACCAGCAAGGAAGCAAGCCAGTACAGCGCCCCGGCGCTCGAGAAGGGCCTGGACATCCTGGAGCTTCTCGCCGACAGCGCGTCGGGCCTGACCCAGAACCACATCGCGACCCGGCTCGGCCGTTCGGCGAGCGAGCTGTTCCGGATGGTCGAGGTGCTCGCGCGGCGCGGCTACGTCGGCCGCAGCCCTTCCGACGGCACCTACAGCCTGACGTTGAAGCTGTTCGAGCTGGCCCATCGGCAGCCGCCGGTCAAGCGCCTGCTCGCGGTCGCGCTGCCGCTGATGCACGAGCTCTCGCGGACGACCCGGCAGTCCAACCACCTGGTGGTGCTGCACGAGCAGCGCATCCTCGTGCTCGCGCAGGTCGACAGCCCGGAGGCGATGGGCTTCTCGGTGCGCCTCGGCGCCCACTTCGACTTTCGCGCCGACCGCGTCTCGTCGCGCGTCCACACCGCGTTCCAGAGCGACGAGCGGCGCGCCGAGATGATCGAGCAGATGCTGCGCAACGATCCGAAGCCGCCGTCACGGTCGCGCCTGACGGCGCGCATCGCGTTGATCCGCAAGCACGGCTACGAGGAGCATGTCAGCGACACGCTGCCGGGCATCACCGACCTCTGCTTTCCGATCCTCGACCGCGCCGGTCATGCGGTCGCGACCTTGACCCAGCCGTACCTTCATCAGCGCGACGTGACGCTGACGGTGGCGGAGGCGCGGCTTGCGCACCAGCGCGTCGCCGAGGCGATTTCGCGCGGGCTCGGCGCGTTGGCGAACGAGTAGCCGTCGACTGGGTCTTCGCGGCTCGCGCTTCAGTGCAACTGCGGCAACACGAATTCGGGCCGTGGCGTGCACTGGAAGCTCGCGGCCTGGCGCGGGTCGCCGCGGCCGACGTAGCGCGGATAGGCCGGAAAGCGGCAGGCCGGCATCGAACCGACGAAGCTCATGTCGGTCAGCGAGAGGTTCAATGCCACGGGCGCATCGGGCGGCACGGTGCCGCGCAGCACCCAGTCTTCGAGCATCGCGAGCGCGTTGACCTGGCTCGTGCCGCCGACGTTGTGGCTGCCGCCGGCCGGCACATAGAGGCGCAGGAAGCGGTCGGTGCCGTCCTGCCCCATCCGCTTGACAACGCTGCCATAGTACTCGGCCGTCATCGACAGCGGCGCCGCGTTGTCCGCCGACGGGTGGACGATGATCAGCTTGGCGCCGCGTGCCGCAAAGCGCGACAGGTCCGGGTCGTTCGCATCGAACAGCTCCGACAAATAGCGCAGGCGCTGGGCATGCGGCTTCGGGTCGAACTGCGTCGGGTTGAAGTCGTCGCGGCCGACGATCACGTGGCGGATCCAGTACGCGGCGAAGTTGAGGATCGCACCGCGCCGCTGTTCCCACGCCACGCCCGGCTTCAGGTCGCGGGTCGGCGGCTCCTGGCCGACCGGGTAGAAGCGCCACTGCCAGCCGTCTCCGTCCTCGTCGCCGGTGACGGCATAGCCCGGAAAGCCGGTCACGCCGTAAGCGAGCGTGACGCCCGATTCGAACGGCTCGCGCTGCGAGGTCGCCGATGCGACTTGGGCCGGCGTGAGGCAGGTGCCGGGTGCGTCGCCCGGCTTGCACAGCAGCTGCGCGGCATCGTTGGCGCACTCGAGGTACTTGCCGATCACGCCGTCCTGCAGGCCGTCCTGCAGGTCGCAGTTGGCGCGCGAGCGGTCGGCGATCAGCTTGATCGCCTTCGCGTCGAGCCAACCGTCCATCAAGCGGTCGCGGGTCCGGTTGTCGGCCAGGTGGATCATGTTCCAGCTGATCACCGGCGACGTCGCGATCACGCCGTCGTAGTCGTTCGGATAGACCTGCACCGCCTTGATCGCTTCGCGCCCGCCGGCCGACTCGCCGCTGAAGAACACGTGCGTCGCCGTTCGTCCGTAGGCCGCCTCGATGACCGCAAGCGCGGTGTCGCGCGTCTTCTTGATCTCCTCGTGGCCCCAGTTGCGGATCGCCTCGGCGTTGGCGGTGAACGCGGCGTTGGCGATCCCCGGCGGATGACCGTTGTCGCTGCCGAAGGTGGCGTAGCCCTGCGTGACCGGATAAGGCACGTCGAGCGGGTTCGGATCGAACCGGCCCGAGGCCTTGCTGCCGGGTGCGGTGATCAGCTGGCCGCCGAGCCCGCCGCCGCCGGACTGCAAGGCGCGTCCGTTCCAGTTGGCGAGCGGCAGATTGATCGCGAAGCGGATCGGCGGCGCCGAAGCTTCGACCGGCTTGATCTGCCCTTGCACCAGGCAGCGCTCGGGCGTGGGCAGCAAGTGCTCGCCCTCGGGGTCGCGGTAGGGCGCGACCACCGGTGCGCGTTCGGCCGACGTGACGACCGCACCGGTCGTCGGCAGCCCGATCCTGGCGGCCGGGATTTCCATGCGGTTCATCGACTCGCAGCTGCGCGCGAGCGCGACGGGGCTGGTCAGCGGTGCGACCGGCGGCCGCAGGCTCGAGCAGCCGGCAAAGGTCAGCGTGAGGGCCAGCGTGCCGAGCGGCGGCACCCAGCGCGAGTGGGTCGTCATGAAGGTGTCTCCTCAGCGTGAATCAAAGTGGTCATGAGCACGTTCGAGTGGTGTGCATCGAATGGCCGGGACTGGCGACGAGCGTACCCGCGATTCGTCGACTCCTGGAAGCGGAGATCGCCTCCGTCGACCCCGGGCGCGCCGGTTGCTCTTTGTCCTCACCACCACCGACAGGAGCCTTCGATGAAAGAGCAGCCCACCGACAAGCATCCCCTCAGCGATCTGGCCTACGACTGGATCACGCTGATCCAGAACAAGGCGCAGGCCCTGATGGCGTACGACCAGTACATCCAGGATGCAGAGCAGGCCAAGTCGCCGGAATGCGCCGCCTTCTTCCGCAAGGTGCACGACGCCGACAAGGCGCAGCTCGCCGAGGCAAAGGAGCACCTGATTGCGGTGCTGCAGGGGAAGATGGGCGCCGGCTGAGCGGCCTGGCGGCGGCCGCGGCCGTCGCTAGGGGCCGGAGCGCCAGACGGCGAGGAACGACTTCAGCTTGGTCCAGGCCGAGAGGCGCTCGTCCGACACCACTTCGAGGAAGTCGGACAGCCGCTTCGACTTCACCATCGTGTACACCGTCAGCGCGATGGTGAGGCCGAGCACGACGAGGAAGAACAGTGTTCGCGTCGTCAGCGGCGCGTCGGCGGCGGCGATCAGGTTCATGCCGAGAAAGCCGGTCGTGATCGTGCCGATCAGCCCGAAGACGGTGACGACGGTGAGGCGCACGACCGTGTTCGCCTGACGCCGCAGCGCATCGGCGTCGAGGTACGAGTTCATGTCGCGGATGCGCTCCTTGACCTCTGCGTACAGGGCATCGATCTGCAGGTGTCGCGTGCACAGGTTGAACAGCGCCTTCACCTGCGCCTGCTCGCTGACCTCGTGGAACCAGTAACGGTGCGTGAAGCCGAGGAAGCTGACGTAGGCCAGGCGGATCTGCCGCTTGAAGCGCTTGATGCTGTCCGGCTTGGTGATGTCGAGCGCATTGAGCGCCTCGGCCAGCTGGTCCGACACCATCAGCAAGGTCGCCTTCTGGAAGTGCGCGATCAGGAAGAGCAGGAAGTGCTGGTGGCGGAACTGGGCTAGCACGCCGCGCTCGCCGCAGCGGTAGAACTCGCTCCGCGCATCGCCGACCGCGATCAGCGCAAGCCCCGAGCACAGGTAGCGCGTGTTCGGCGCCGCGCCCGACTGGGCCCAGAAGCGGTCGTAGCAGAACTGCTGCTCGAAGTCGGCGACATGCGTTTCCGAAAACGGCAGCGGAACTTCGTTGCCCGGCACCGCTTCGCTGCCGCCGGTGACGAGGCCGAGGCGGATGAAGTCGCTGCGCGTCAGCAGGCGAGGCTCGTCGACCGCGAGGTACGCCATCATCGGCATGCGGTAGTACTCGATCTGGCGAAAGCGCAGCAGCCCTTCCTTGCCCGAGTGGTGATTGACGAGCGGGGCCAGCACGTGGTCCCAGTGCTCCGAAATGCGCGGCGCGCGATGCTCGGCCAGGTGTGACAGGAACGCGCCGCGCTCCTGCGCGTTGCTGCGCGCCAGCACCGCACCCTTCGCGTCGAGCCACTCGACGCCGGCCAGGCAGTGCACCGCCTGGCCGTCGCCGTCCCAGCCGGCGGGGTAGGCCCGTCCGAAGCGGTACATCAGCTCTTGCGCGAGCGACAGCTGAAGGTCGCTGGCGGCGACTTCGACATTCAGCAGGACGATGTCGACGCCGTAGAAGAAGTACAGGTCGATGTGGACGACCTGCAAGGTGACCGGCGCGTCGCCGGGCCGTGGTACGACGCGCACCGCCGCGATGTCGCGGCGCCGGAACACGCGCATCGGCGAGCCAGTGGTCGGGTCGCCGCTGCCGCGCTCGGTGCGTCCCTCGCCATACAGAAAGCGCTGCACATACGGCAGGAAGCTGACGAACTCGTTGTAGTGGCGCTCCTGGAAGCCGCCGGCGCCGCCGTTGTACTCGTCGACGTGTTCGCGCCAGGGCGACGCATCGCCCATGTCGCGCATCAGCTGCCAGGGTGCGCGGCGTCGCACGTCGTCGTCGGCCACACCCGCCGGGATCAGCCGGAGCGGCCACAGCAGCACCTGCTGCAGATGCCGAACCGCCACCGGGGGCCTGCTCTCGGTCTCCGAAGGAATGCGCGCGTCGAGCAGCATGCGGCGAGTGTAGGGAGCCGGTCGGCGTCAGTGCAACCGGGCGTTGCCCGGGGATGCCTCGCGCCGCTCACGTCACCCTCGCCGCCTAAAATGCCGTCCGGTGCTGCCGACGGCGGCTGGAGAGTCGGTGTGGATGTCCTGAAGCGCAACAACGTGCACGTCAGCGGCAATGGCCCGGCGACGATGGTGTTCGCGCATGGGTTCGGCTGCGACCAGCACATGTGGCGGCTGATGGCGCCGAACTACGAGGATCGGTACCGGGTCGTGATCTACGACCTGGTCGGCAGCGGCCTCTCGGATCTCGCGTGTTATGACAAGGCCAGGCACGGCACGCTGCAGGGCCACGCCGACGACGTGCTCGAGATCGTCGAGCGCTCGGCGCAGGGGCCGGTCATCTTCGTCGGCCACTCGGTCAGCGCGATGATCGGCATGCTCGCCGACCTGAAGGCGCCGGGCAAGTTCGCGGCGCAGGTGATGATCGGACCGTCGCCGTGCTACATCAACGACGGCGACTATGTCGGCGGTTTCGAGCGCGGCGACATCGACTCGCTGCTCGAGACGCTCGAAAGCAACTACCTGGGCTGGTCGAGCAGCATGGCGCCCGCGATCATGGGCGCACCGGGGCAGCCGGAACTGAGCGTGGAGCTGACCAACAGCTTCTGCCGCACCGACCCCGAGATCGCGAAGCACTTCGCGCGCGTCACGTTCCTGTCGGACAACCGCGCCGACCTCTCGCGCCTGCAGACGCCGACGTTGATCCTGCAGTGCACCGACGACCTGATCGCGCCGCAAGCGGTCGGCGACTACATGAAGCGCACGATTCCGAATGCGACGCTCCGGCTGATCGAGAACACCGGCCACTGCCCGCACCTGAGCGCGCCGAGTGCGAGCCGGGCCGCGGTGGACGAATTCCTGGGCGGCCTCGCGCACTGAGCATGGAAGGCTCGTCGGCAGCGGCAGGGCCGTCCGACGCCGGAGCGCTTTACAACGAGGCGCCGTGCGGGCTGCTGGTCACTGCCGACAACGGCCTGATCCAGCGGGTCAACCAGACCTTCTGCACCTGGGTCGGGCGCGAGCCGGCCGAGCTCGTCGGCCGCTGCAAGCTGCAGGACCTGCTGACGATGGGCGGGCGCATCTTCCACCAGACGCACTGGGGTCCGCTGATGCAGATCCAGGGGTCGGTATCCGAGGTCAAGCTGGACGTCGTGCACAAGGACGGCAGGAAGCTGCCGACGGTGTGGAACGCGGTGCGCCGCGTCCACGGCGGCTCGGCGGTGCACGAGGTCGCGGTGTTCATCGCCGAGGATCGGGGCAAGTACGAGCACGAGCTGGTGCTTGCGCGCCGTCGCGCCGAAGAACTGCTGGCGAAGGAGCAGGAGACGCAGCAGGCCTTGCGCGCCGCCCAGGCCGAGCGCGATCGCCAGCAGGCGCTGGCCGAAGACCGCGCGCTCTTCGCCGAACAGATGATGGCCATCGTGAGCCACGACCTGCGCAACCCGCTGTCGGTGATCCGGATGAGCGCGCACATCCTGGCGCGGAGCGGCCTGAACCCGAAGCAGGAGATGGCGCTCGCCCGGCTTGTCAGCTCGAACGCGCGGGCGACGCGATTGATCGCTGATCTGCTCGACTTCAGCCGCGGCCGGATCGGAACCGGGCTCGAGGTCGAAGTCGCGGACATCGACTTCCATGCGCTGGTCGACGAGGCACTCGCCGATCTGCGCGTGGCATTTCCGGACACGACGATCGAGCACCGCCGGGTCGGTGCCGGCGTCTGCCGCGGAAGCGCCGATCGGTTGATCCAGTTGATCGGCAACCTGGTGGCCAACGCGATCGCTTACGGTGCGCCGGGTCGTCCGGTGCGGGTCACCTCGCAGATCGATCAGGACGCGTTCTCGCTCGCCGTTCACAATGAGGGCGAGGCGATCGCCGAAGACCTGCTGCCGCGCCTGTTCGATCCGATGACGCGCGGGGCGGCGGTGGCCGGCAACATCAGCAGTGTCGGCCTCGGCCTATTCATCGTCCGGCAGATCGTGCACGCGCACGGGGGCGAAGTCGAAGTCCATTCGACCTTGGAAGACGGGACGACGTTTCACGCCAGCTTCCCGCGCGTCGCGATGGTTCGGGAGATGTCCGCCTTGCGGCCGTCGCAGCCGCCGTCCGGCGCGGACGCTCCCGAGCTGTTCCGGCTGGCCGAGCTGGAACGGCTGGCGATCACCGAGCTGCAGGAAGTCGCCTTCGACGACATCACGCGACTCGCGGCCGAGACCTGCGACACGCCGATCGCGCTGATCTCGCTGGTCGACAGCAGTCGCCAGTGGTTCAAGTCGCGGGTCGGGCTGCAGGCCACCGAGACGCCGCGCGAGCACGCGTTCTGCGCGCACGCGATCCAGACACCCGGGCATGTGTTCATCGTCGAGGACGCGGCCATCGATCCCCGCTTCGCCTCGAACCCGCTGGTCACCGGCGAGCCCGGGATCCGGTTCTATGCCGGCGCGCCGCTGGTCACCAGCACGGGCGCGGCGTTGGGCACCGTGTGCGTGATCGACCGCGAGCCGCGCACGCTCGATCCGAAGCAGCTCGAGCTGCTGCAGTTTCTCGCCCAGCAGGTCGTCAGGACCCTTGAGCAGCGCGAGCAGAAGCTCAGCGACGCGGCGCGCTGATCAGTCCAGTGAAACAGAGGAATCGGCTGTGCGTGAACGTCTGAAAGGGGCGCAATCTAGGCGCGAAGCCGCCGATGTGGTAGGTCCCACATCAAGGCTTTGCAACAACGAGTGCGCCCCTTTCAGACATTCACCCTGTGGGCCGGGATCTGCGAGGGCGCGCGGCGGCGTTGCGACGCTTGCCCAGACGACCAGCCTGGGCTGCGAGCCGCGCCTTGCCGCACACCCTCGCAGATCCCGGCGCACAACCGATGCCTCTGTTTCACTGGACTAGGACTCGGCCGGCTCGATCGGCTCGCGTCGCTCGCGCACCGTGAGCCAGGCGCCGGCGGCGCCGCAGACCGCGATCAGTGCCATGCCGATCAGCGAGGCGGCGTCGGGTATGTGCGAGAACATCAGCCAGCCGCCGAGCATCGCGAACGCGATCTGCGAATAGAGGTACGGCGTCAGCGTCGACGCCGGCGCGCGCTGGTACGCGAGGATCAGGAAGAAGTGCCCGACCGTGCCCATGAAGCCCATCAGGCAGAGCACCGCCCACCAGTGACCGTCGGGCAGCGCGGTCCAGACGAACGGCAGCGGCACCGTCGCGATCAGGGTGCCGACCCAGCCGGTGTAGAAATGCATCGTCACCGGCTTCTCGGTGCGCGCGAGTCGGCTGGTCAGGACCTGGAACCATGCGTTGGTGACGACCAGCGCAAGCGGCAGCAGGATCGCCCAGCTGAACACCGTGCCGCCGGGCCGCAGGATGACCAGCGTGCCGATGAAGCCGCCGGCGACCAGCGCCCAGCGCAGCGGCGACACCTCTTCCTTCAGCGTGGTCGCGGCGAGCAGCGTGACGACCAGCGGCGCGATCAGCACGACCGAGGTGAACTCGGCGAGCGGCATGTAGCGCAGGCTGAAGAAGGCCAGCGTGCTCGACGCCAGCAGCAGCGCGCCGCGCAGCAACTGGTAGCGCGGATGCTCGGTGCGCAGCACCGTGAGGCCATAGCGCGGCAGCAGCACGAGGGTCGTCGCGACCGCCTGGAACGCATAGCGGAACCAGACGCCCATCAGGATCGGCACGGCGGCGGTCGAGAGCTTGGTCGCGGTGTCGAGCGTCGCGAAGCAGGCGACTGCGACGAGGACGAGGCCGATGCCGGCGAGGATGCGTTCGGCGGCGGGATCGCGGGTGCGTCGGGCTGGCGTCGCCTTGGCGCCGCGCTCGGGACCGCTTGCTTCTGACCGTTCCAGGCGAGACCTGCCGACTCTACCGACGCACATGCGCCCGGATGCGAGTGTGCCGCACACCTCGCTCGCGGTCCTGCTGAGCGCAATCAGCGCGACCTGGTTCAGCATTGCCGGCGCGAAGCTTTCTGATCTGATTCACCCTTGCCGCCTGCGCGGCCTCCCCGGAGTCTCGACTTGATACCCAAAAAATACGCACCGATGCTGTTCGGCCTGATCCTCTCCGGACTGATGTCCTTCATGGTCTCGGGCATCTCGACGTTCCGCGCTGTCGGCCTCGTGCCGACCTTCATGCAACTGTGGATCGGCGCCTGGCTGACGGCCTGGGCGTTCGCCTTTCCGGTCACGCTCGTTGTCGCGCCGATCGCACGAAGGGCGGTCGACCGGCTGACGGCGACGAGCTAGTCGACGATGCGCGAATGAGGTCCCGTGCGAGAGCGCAGAAGAGAGTGGACAGCACGCTTCGTCGTCGCAGGGCGTTCAGAATCGACGGATGCCCAAGCGCGCAGCCTCCGGTGGCCTCGTGTACTCGACCGAGTCGGGACGGATGTGTCCGGTTTGTCGACAGCCGATCGCGGTGTGCAGCTGCGCGTCCGCGGCCCGTGCGAAGCCGAGCGGCGACGGCATCGCCCGCATCCGCCGCGAGGTCGGTGGCCGCGGCGGCAAGACGGTGACCGTGGTGGCCGGTCTGAACCTCGACGACGCTGCGCTGGCGGCGTTGTCTCGAAGATTGAAAGCGGCCTGCGGCACTGGAGGAACGGTGAAGGACAGAACCCTCGAGTTCCAGGGCGACCACCGGGATCAGCTGATCGCGTTGCTGACGCGCGAGGGGTTCGAGACCCGGCGGGCCGGCGGCTGATGCACGACTGCGCGGAACTGCCTCGGCGGGCGGATGCTGGCTAGACTCGACGCATCGACCGCGAGCGAAGGACACTGTGACGGCCTCCGTTGAAATTCTGCAAGGCGAGGGCGAGCCGTTCGGAAGTGACGAGCCGGCGCGCTCGTTCGTGATCGCTGCGTGGCTGATCGCCGCGTTCCTGCTCTGGTTCGTGCTGCACGCCAACCTGCTGCCGGCGCTCCTTGCCGGATTGCTCGTCTTCGAGCTGGTTCACCTGCTGACAGATCGCCTGGCCTTCGTGCGCGAGCGGCGCGCGCGCATCCTCGCGGTGGCCTTCATCGCGATGGTGGTGGTCGGCCTGCTCAGCCTGCTGATCTTCGGTGCCGTCTTCTTCTTTCGCAGCGACACCGGCGGCTACGTGTTGCTGCTGAAGAAGTCGGCCGAGGTCATCCAGAGCTGGCGCCACCTGATTCCGGACTGGATGGCGCACTCCGTGCCCTCGGATGCCGACGGCTTGCAGAGCCGCGTCGTCGCCTGGTTGCAGCAGCACGTCGCTGCGGTCCAGACGGCGGGCCGCGAGGCGACGCAGCTCTTCGTGCGCATCGTGATCGGCATGGTGATCGGCGCGCTGATCGCGCTGCGGCATGTGGTGCATACGGACGGCTACCGGCCGCTCGCGATGGCGCTTGCCAATCGGGCCCGCCGCTTCGCCGAATCGTTTCGGCGCATCCTCTTCGCGCAGGTTCGGATCGCGGCGGTCAATGCGCTGCTGACCGCCTTCTACCTGGCCGCGATCCTGCCGCTGCTGGGCATTCACCTGCCGCTGGTGAAGACGATGGTCTTCATCACCTTCGTCGCCGGTCTGATCCCGGTCGTCGGCAATCTGATCTCGAATGTGGTCGTCGTGATCGTGAGCCTCAGCATCTCGCCGTTCGTCGCGGCGGGATCGCTGCTGTATCTGGTCGCGATCCACAAGCTCGAGTACTTCCTCAATGCCCGGATGATCGGCACGCAAATCGAGGCGCGTGCGTGGGAGCTGCTGCTCGCAATGCTGGTGATGGAGGCGGCGTTCGGCATCGCCGGCCTGATCGCCGCGCCGTTCTACTACGCCTACTTGAAGGACGAGCTCTCCGCGCGACGCTGGATCTAGCGCTGTCGGCGTCGGCGCGGCTTCGTGACGATCAGGGGCAGAGCTCCATCTTCGGCGTGATGCCGTAGATGGTGTCCTGGCGGAACCAGAAGTAGTACTCCTTCGCGCGCACCTCGATGCCGGCCTTCTTGCCGGTCAACGTGCCGGTGCGGCTCGAGTACTGGACCGGAACGACCCATCCGCGTTCCGAGCTGGCCCGTCCGCCGACCGGACAGCCGCCCGCTTCGGGCTGGCCGATGTTGAGGACGCGATCGCGTTGCGGCCCCTTGATCTTCAGGTCGAAGTAGCTCGTGATCGTCTTGTCGTAGTTCGCGGGCGGCCGCGCGCGCACGACCGTCGGCACTTCGGGCGTTGTGGTGCTGCACCCGCTTACCAGGAGTGCGCAGGTGGCGATCCACGACGGTTTCGATCTCATGCGGCGGGTCATCGAAGGTCCTTCTTCTCGATGACTTTAGGGCACCTGTGATGGTCGACCGCTGTCGCAAGTTGTTACAGACGCGTGGGCGAATGCATGCGTCGAGCGCTGAAACCACGGGGCGTCCCTCATGGCCTGCGGGAACTACGTATGCAAGGATCGAACCGCGCAGCGGCCGACTTCGCGGACGAAGGCGCAGGAGACAAACCAAAGGAGTCTTTCGATGAAGCGTTCGATGGTCAAGAAAAGAAGTCTTTCCCTGAAGGCGAGCCTGCTCGCCATGTCGGTCCTGTCGCTGATGCCGCTCGCGGCGCAAGCCGATCGGTCCAGCGGCAACGCGATCAATCCGAATTCGTGGGTCTATGGTCCGCGCAACGACGACACGTCGGGCGGGAGGATCTGGAACCCGGTCAAGCAAAAGATGATCGACGGCCAGCATGTTGTCGGCCGCACCGTGCAAGGCACGTTCCCCGCGACCACGGACGCGTTCTATTGCTCACAGGCAAGCCAGTCCAACGCCGACTTCACCTGGACCGAGATGCAGCACTCGGGCCTGACGTGGGGCGATGCCTGGCGCATGTGGGCGTACGGATCGTCGGCGTCGTGCCCGACCCGCAGGGCGATTCCGGGCACGCGCATCGCCTACACAGACGAGCGCGAGATCCAGCACGCGCTCGACGGCGGCGCGATGGTGCTTGTGGTCCCGACGGTCGACACGGTCGAGGAGGCCAAGGAAGTCGTGCAGTGGGCCTACTACCCTCCGTTCGGCCGGCGCAGCCAGGGCGGCACGCAGACGGCGCAGGTCCTCGGGCCGTGGCTGAATGGCGCTAACTACCGTCAGACGTTCAACAACAACCTCGTGCTGATCGTGATGATCGAGACGATCGAGGGCGTGAAGAACGCGGCCGCCATCGCCAAGGTGCCGGGTATCCACGGCGTGTTCGCGGCGTCGGGCGACCTCGGCAACTTCTCGGGCTGGGCGCAGGGCGATCCCGAGTACGAGCGCCTGATCAACGCGGTGCACGACGCCGCGATGATGGCCGGCAAGCGCCTGTGCGGCCCGGTCGCGTGGCAGAACCCGGCGGCGGGTGCGGTGCCGCGTCCGGACTTCACCTGCTTCCAGAACTGAAGCGAGTTCTCGCTGGGCCGAGGCTGCGCGGCGCCTGATCGGGCGTTCGCGCACCCTTCATTCCACTGACTCTGACGACCCGATCGCGCAAGCGTTCGGGTCATTTGCTTTGTCGCGTGGGCAGCGCGCCGAAGACGCAACTCTCCAACCCGCGCGTCGACTGTTGCGCATCGGTTTGACCCGGTCGGGGCAGCCGATCAGAATCGATCGGGTCACACTGAAGGAGTCGCCATGCGGATCGTCATTGCTGTCCTCGCCGGTGCCGCGGCGCTGGCCGCCTGCGTCAGTGCGCGGCCTGTTGCATCCACCGCGTCGATCGCGAGCCACGTCGCCGACGCGCAGCGTCTCGCGGGTCAGGACCTGAAAGCGCTGCTGACGCTGTGCGAACCCGTGCCCCCGAAGGTCGCCGCGCAGGACGCGATCGACCGCCTCGTCTCGCAGCAGATTGCGCGTCCGGCGCCCGAGCCGGGCCAGGCTTTCGACAACCTGTACTACGTCGGCGCGGCTTGGGTCAGCGCCTGGGCGCTGAAGACCTCGGACGGCGTGATCCTGATCGACGCGCTCAACAACGGCAAGGAGGCGGCCGGCGTGCTCGAGCCTGCGATGCGCAAGGTCGGTCTGAATCCGGCGGACATCCGCTATGCGCTGGTCACGCATGCGCACGGCGACCACTACGGCGGCGCGCAATACCTCGTACAGCAGCATCGAACGCGCGTCGCGATGAGCGACGTCGACTGGGCGGTCGCGCGCGTGAAGCCCGAGGTCGATTCGGCTTCGTGGGATCGCATGCCGCAGGTCGACACCGTGCTGAAGCAGGGCGAAGCGCTCGTCCTCGGCGACACGCGCGTGACCGCGCAGATCACGCCGGGTCACACGGTCGGTACGCTCTCGCCGGTCTTCGAGGTGAAGCACCGCGGGCGCACCCACAAGGTCCTGCTGTGGGGCGGCACTGCCTTCAATTTCGGCAAGGACTTCGGCAGGCTCGACAGCTATATCGCGGCCACCGAGCGGATGGCGGCGCTGGCGCAGCGCGACAACATCGACGTGCTGCTGTCGAACCACCCCGGCTACGACGGCACGGTCGCGAAGCTGGCGGCGCTGCGCGGCAATCCCGGCGGCGCCGACAACCCGTTCGTGATGGGAACGCCGAACGTGGTGCGGGCGTTGCAAGTGATGGGCGCCTGCGCCAAGGCGCAGCGCGATCGCTTTGCGATCGAGCCCGGCGGCGTTGCGCGCGGTTCGCCGCCGCTGCGCGATGACGATCACGCGCACGGCGACGACCAGCACGGTTAATCGCATCACGGCAAACAGTGCGGCTGACCGCACGATGACGAACAGCACGGCTGACGATCGTCAGAGGAACGAGGCCGCCCGCCCGTCACGAAGCGCCGGTTCATTGAACTGAGGGCCGGTGGCAATTTCGATCTGCGCGAGCTAGGCCTCGCGCTTCGCACCGACCGGTGCCGGCCCGCCGATCAGGCCGAGGCTGAGCGCGGTGCCGAGCAGCACGACGGCGCCGCCGAAGACCATCTGCAAGGTGACCTGTTCGCCCAGGTACAGGGCGCCCGAGGCCAGCGCGACGACCGGGTTCAGGAACGTCACCGACATCGCCCGCACCGGCCCGATGCGGCGCAGCAGGCGGAAGTACAACAGGAAGCCGAGTCCCGAGCTGGCGACGCCTAGAAAGGCGAGCTCGGCCCAGGCGCGCGCACCCGGGTTCTCGGCCGGCCAGCTCGCGACCGCGAACGGCGCAAGGAACACGCTGGCCGCCGTCAGGCTGCCGACCGTCATCACCATCACGTCGACCGAGGGCAGGTGCTTGCGCGCGTAGTGGGCGCCGAGTCCCCACGACAGTGATGTGCAGAGGACAGCGAGCACCGCAAGCATGCCGCTGTTCGACTTGAACGAGCCGCTGCCCCACATCAGCACCGCGACGCCGACGAAGCCGATGCAAAGGCCCCAGGCGCGCGCGCGGCCCAGGCGCTCCTTCAGCAGGAAGTGCGCGATCAGCGCGGCGAACAGCGGTGCCGTCGCATTGAGGACCGCGATCAGGCCGGCGGTGAGGTGCAGCGACGCATAGCCGAGCAGCATGAAGGGCAGCGCGGTGTATGGGATGCCCAGGATCAGCAGCTGGCGCGGATGGGCCAGCAGCTCGGGGATGCCGCCGCGCAGCACCATGATCGGCAGCAGGATCAGTGCCGCCAGCCCGAGGCGCAAGGCGACCAGCGGGGCCGGACCGAAGGCCGGCACGGCGGCCCGCATGAACAGATAGGCGGCGCCCCACAGCAAGCTCAGCAAGAGCAGTTCGACAACGTCCCGGGAGCTCACTCGGCGCAGCTTATCGGATCGCCGCTCGCGGACCGGATCGCTTCCCTCGTAGGCCCTAGGCATCGGCTGTGCGTCGAGCGCGTATAACCTGGCTAAGGCGGGAACCGGCCCCGCACATCGATCGGCAGCACCCCATGGCCAGCTCATTCCTCGTCGACCCGCTGCAGTTGTGGCGCGACGCCGTCACCAAGCTCGAGGGCGAAGTCAATTCGCTGGCGACCGGCAGCACGAAGAACGAACAGATCGTCAGCGCGCTGCACCAGTTCTCGAGCGTGACGCTCGGCATGGAGCAGCTGCTCGAGAAGGTGATCGGCGGCTACCTGCGCCGGGCGAACCTGCCGAGCCGGAAGGAAGTGCTCGAGCTCGCGGAGTCGTTGCGGCGCATCGAGGACAAGGTCGACCGCTTGCTGCCGGCCGACGCCGTCATCACCGCAAGCGCGCCGCGTCCGCCGCGGACGCGCAAGCCGGCGGCCGCGGTGGCAGTCGAAGCGCCGGCTCCGGCCGAGGCGAAGGCGTCCACGCAAACGACGGCAATTTACAAGGACGCGGCTGCTGCGAAGGCGCCGGCTGCCACCAAGGCGCCGGCTCGCACGAGAACACCGCCACTGACGAAGGCGCCGACGCCCACTGCCGCGGCGAAGCGCCCGGTCTCACGCCGAAAGGGAGGTTGAGCGATGGCCGAATCGACAACCGCCAAGCGCGCCGAGAAGGCACCCGATCCTGCGCTGACCGAGCGCCTGCGCCTCGAGGTCGAGCGCGCGCTTCAGCGCAGCATGAAGGCGATCGAGCTGCTCGGTGCGCCGCCGCCGACCGTCGGGCGGACGCCGAAGACCGCGCTGCGCCGGCGCGGCACGATGGAGCTGGTTCATTACCACGCGACCGCCGACGAGATCTACCGGGTGCCGATCCTGTTCGTGATGGCGCCGACCAACAAGGCCTACATCCTCGACCTCGCGCCGGGGCAGAGCCTGATCGAGTTCCTGCTCGGCCGCGGCTACGACGTCTACCTGATCGACTGGAACGCGCCGAGCGACGACGAGCGCGACCTGCAGATCGACAACTACGTGCTCGACTTCATTCCCGAGTGCATCCGGCGCGTCCAGCAGGACTCGGGCGAGCAGGACGTGACCCTGATCGGCTACTGCGCCGGCGGCATGCTGTCGTCGATGTACCAGGCGCTCCATCCGGACGGCCCGGTCAAGAACCTCGTCTGCTTTACGACACCGGTCGACTTCTCGAAGATGGAGGTGTTCCGCTCGCTCTCGGACTCGCGCCATTTCGACGTCGACAAGTTCGTTGACAGCGTCGGCATCGTGCCGGCCGACTTCGTCGTCGCCGGCTTCGACTCGCTGCGCCCGGCGAGCCGCATCGCCGGCCAGATGCGCCTGTGGGACAACCTCTGGAACGACCAGTTCGTCAAGGGCTACCGGATGATGGAGCGCTGGGGCAACGAGACCCTGCCACTGCCCGGCGGCTACTTCCGCCAGACGACGCACGAGCTGATGCGCAAGAACGCGTTCCACGAGGGCGCGCTGAAGATCGGCGGTCGGCTGGTCGACCTCGGCAAGATCACGGTGCCGTTCCTGCACATTGCCGCGCAGTACGACCACATCGTCCCGCCCGCCTGCAGCGCACCGCTGGTGCCGCGTGTCGGGTCGAACGACAAGAGCGAGATCACGCTGCCCGGCGGCCATGTGAGCATTGCGGCGGGACCGAACGCGGTGAAGCGCATGTGGCCGGCGCTCGATGCATGGCTGGAGGCACGTTCGACATGAGCGAGACGACGCGAAGCTTTCCCCGGCAGGTCGAGTGCGGCGGCTCGCCGGTCGAGGTCGCGCAGATGACCGCCGCCGACCGCGATTCGCTGGTCGCCTTCGTCGCGACGTTGCCGCCGCATGACCTGCTGTTCCTGCCGCGCGACATCAGCCATCCGAAGGTGGTCGACGCCTGGATCCGGGCGCTCGACAGCGGCGAGCTGGCCAGCCTCGTCGCACGCGACGGCGCCACGATGGTCGGCTGCACCGCGATCTTCACCGACGAGCTGAGCTGGTCCCGGCATGTCGGCGAGCTGCGCGTGCTGGTCTCGCCGGGGTGGCGCGGCAAAGGCCTGGGACGCGTGCTGATCCAGGAGTGCTTTGCGCAGGCGCTCGAGCTCGGACTGAAGAAACTGGTCGCGCAGATGACGACCGACCAGCGCGGCGCGATCGCGGTCTTCGAGGAGCTCGGCTTTCGCGCCGAGGCGCTGCTGTCGCGCCATGTCGCCGATCGCAGCGGCACGCTGCACGACCTCGTGCTGCTGAGCCACGACGTCGCGGCGGTCGAGGCGCGCAACGATGCGTATGGCTTGACGGATGCGCTGGGCGGCTAGGCGCCGGCCCTCTGGCGCGGGTCGAACCGGCGGGCATGACGGCGATCGATCACGGGTTCGCGAAGCCATAAAGGCAACCGGCGCCACCTTTGCGAACCAGCGCCTCTTGGCCGCAGCCGGGCCCGGTGCGCGAGAAGATTCAGGTCGTTCATCGACGCTCTTGCCCGTCACTCGCGGCCGCCGCGCACGACTCTTGCATCGGCTTGCGCCGCCACCTTGACACCGCGTCGCGAGCGGCCCCAGCGCCTGCTTCGACGACATCATCGCGAACACCCATGCCCGACGCCAAGACCCGTTCGATGTCCAAGCCACGCGCCGCGACCGCGCGCGCGAACGCGGCGCAAGAGGCGGCTGCCGAGAAGAACCGTCCGCTGGTCGACGACATCCGCCTGCTCGGCCGCATCCTCGGTGACGTGATCCGCGACCAGGAGGGCAAGGCCGCGTTCGAGCTGGTCGAGCGGGTGCGCCAGCTCTCGGTCGCGTACCGCCTGAAGAGCGACGCCACCGCCGGCCGCGCACTCGACCGGCTGCTGAAGAACCTGTCGGGCGACCAGACCGTCAGCGTGATCCGCGCGTTCAGCTACTTCTCGCACCTTGCCAACATCGCCGAGGACCGCCACCACGTGCGCCGCCGCGACCACCACGAGCGCCAGGGCCATCTGCAGGAAGGCTCGCTCGCGATGACGCTCGAACGGCTGGCGCGCGCCGGCATCCGCGCCGCCGACATCGCAAAGACGCTGGCTGGTGCCTACATCTCGCCGGTGCTGACCGCGCACCCGACCGAAGTGCAGCGCAAGAGCATCCTCGATGCCGAACGCACGATAGCCGAGCTGATCGAGCAGCGCGACGCGCTATCCAGCGAACGCGAATGCGCCGAGAACGAGGCGCTGATCCGTGCGCGCGTCACCCAGATCTGGCAGACGCGGATGCTGCGCACGGCCAAGCTGACCGTCGTCGACGAGATCGAGAACGCGCTCAGCTACTACCGTTCGACCTTCCTGCGCCAGATCCCGCGGATGTACCGCGAACTCGAGGATGCGCTGCCCGGCCACGCGATAGCTCCGTTCTTCCGCATGGGCAACTGGATCGGCGGAGACCGCGACGGTAATCCATTCGTCACCGCCGAGACGCTGCAGGTGGCGCTGGCGCGCCAGGCCGAGACGGTGCTGCGCTTCTATCTGACCGAAGTGCACGCACTCGGCGCCGAACTGTCGATGTCGTCGAGCCTCGCACCGGTGACGAGCGCGATGATGGCGCTGGCCGAGAGCTCGCCCGACCAGGGCGAGCACCGCGCCGACGAGCCGTACCGGCGCGCGCTGATCGGCATGTACGCGCGACTGGCAGCAACGCTCGAGCGCTTCACCGGCACCGAGGCGCTGCGCCACGCGGTCGCGCCGCAGAACCCGTATGAGAGCGCGGCGCAGTTCGGCGCCGACCTCGCCGTGATCGACGCCTCGCTCGCCGCACACCATGCACAGGCGCTGGCGCGCCCGCGCCTGCAGCCGCTGATGCGCGCGGTGCAGGTGTTCGGCTTTCACCTCGCGACCGTCGATCTGCGCCAAAGCTCCGACAAGCACGAGGCGGTGGTCGCCGAGCTGCTGCGCATCGCGCGCGTCGAGCCCGACTACGCGGCGCTGCCCGAAGACGCGCGCCGCACGCTGTTGCTGCAGCAGCTCGACGACGCGCGCCCACTGCGGGTGCGCGCCGCCGCCTACGGCGAACTCGCCAGCAGCGAGATCGGGATCTTCGAGGCCGCGGTGCAGGTGCTCGCGCGCTACGGTCGCGACGCGATGCGCCACTACATCATCTCGCACACCGAGGACGTGAGCGACCTGCTCGAGGTGATGCTGCTGCTGAAGGAGGTAGGCCTGCTGCGCGGTACGCTCGATGGGCAGGCCACGACCGACCTCATCGTTTCGCCGCTGTTCGAGACCATCGGCGACCTGCGCAACGCCGCGCCGATCATGCGGGCGTTCTATGCGCTGCCGGGTGTGGCCGCGATGATCCAGCGCAGCGGCGCCGAGCAGGACATCATGCTCGGCTACTCCGACAGCAACAAGGACGGCGGCAGCTTCACGAGCAACTGGGAGCTGTACCGCGCCGAGATCGATCTGGTCGCGCTGTTCGGCGAACTGCGCCGCGAGCACGGCATCGTGCTGCGCCTGTTCCACGGACGCGGCGGCACCGTCGGGCGCGGCGGCGGGCCGAGCTACCAGGCGATCCTCGCGCAGCCGCCGGGCACGGTGAACGGGCAGATCCGCCTTACCGAGCAGGGCGAGGTGATCGCGTCGAAGTACGCCCACCCGGAGATCGGCCGGCGCAACCTCGAGACGCTGGTCGCGGCCACGCTCGAGGCGACGCTGCTGAACCCGACCAAGAGCGCACCGAAGGCGTTCCTCGACGCCGCCGCGCAGATCAGCGAAGCCAGCTTCAAGGCCTATCGCAAGCTCGTCTACGAGACGCCCGGCTTCACCGACTACTTCTTCAGCGCGACGCCGATCCGCGAGATCGCCGAACTGAACATCGGCTCGCGCCCCGCATCGCGCAAGGCGACGCGCGCGATCGAGGACCTGCGCGCGATCCCGTGGAGCTTCAGCTGGGGCCAGTGCCGCGTCGCGCTGCCGGGCTGGTGCGGCTTCGGCTCGGCGATCGAGGCCTTTCTCGGTCCCGGGCCGAAGCAGCGCGCCGAGCGCCTCGCGCTGCTGCAGAAGATGCACAGGCAGTGGCCTTTCTTCCGCACGCTGCTGAGCAACCTCGACATGGTGATCGCGAAGAGCGATCTCGCGATCGCTGCGCGCTACGTCGAGCTGGTCGAGGACAAGGCGCTCGGCAGGCGCATCTTCGCGCTGGTCAAGGCCGAGTGGCGCGCCTCCGGCGACGCGCTCTCGCTGATCACCGGCGACGCGCACCGGCTCGCGTCGAACCCGACCTTGGCGCGCTCGATCGAGCACCGCTTTCCTTACCTCGACCCGCTCAACCACCTGCAGGTCGAGCTGATGCGCCGCTATCGGCAACGCAAGGAAGGCGATCCGGAGAACGCGCGGGTGCAGACCGGCATCCACATCTCGATCAACGGGGTCGCGGCGGGTCTGCGCAATACGGGCTAGCACGTCAGCAGAAGGTCGACGAGTCGCTCGCCTCAGCGTCGCGCTGTCGCGGCTGATGCAGGCGCGGGCAGTTGGGCCACTCCCAGACTGCCGATGGCGCGACGTCGATGGTTCTGATAGCGGCAACTTGCCTGGCGCTCATGGCAGCGTTGCACAGGTGGGGTCGATCGGGGCAGGGAACGGGCGGGTTCGGTGTTACCTTCCCCGGATGCCTTGCCCACCGCCGGGAACCCCGACCTTGGCGAGCGCGATTTGGCGCGCAGCGCTGCTGGGTGCGATCTCGGCGCCGGCGTTCGCGGCCGGCGGCCATTTCTCTGTCGAGGACGCGGCGCTGCTCGATCCCGGCCAGTGCCAGGTCGACGTCTGGCTCGAACGCGAACGCCGCGCCGATCGATATCTCGCGCATCTCGGCCCGACGTGCGGCATCGGCCCGGTCCAGTTCGGCCTCGGCTGGGACCGCCTGCGCGCGAACGCCGCCGACGCGCCAACCGTGACCAGTGCGCAGCTCAAGTGGGCGACCGGCGTCACCGAGACCGTGAGCATCGGCCTGGGAATGGCAGCAGTCTGGCAGGCCGCATCGCCGCGCTACGCCGGTACCGTGCTGCTCGTGCCGGTCAGCTGGCGCATCTCCGACTCGGTTCAGGCCAACGTCAACCTGGGTCGTGATTTCCAGCGCGATGGACCGAACACGACCCGCGCCGGCGTCGGGCTCGAATGGCGAGCGGCCAGTGGCTGGCTGCTGATCGCCGAGCAGTTTCGGCAATTCGAAGGCAGCTTCGCGCGCGCCGGCGTGCGCTGGGAGCCGAACAAGGCCTTGAGCATCGACCTGAGCCGGGCCGACCGCTGGGGCGGCGCCTCGTCGGCGTGGTGGGCTTTGGGATTCACCTGGGCCTGGGACCGCCGCCGGCGTCCCGCCAACGTGCTGACGCCGACGGTGGATTGACGCGGCCGGATGGCTTGCGTGCTGCGGTCGCGGAGGCGCTGCTCAGGTGAAGTGCAGTTTTATGGGATGGGGCGCATGGGCTGCAGACCTGAGGCGCTCTCTCTATAGCACGTACTTGGGCCGGCATGAGCTATACCGGCAGCGAGGTCGACACACAGATTCGCGCGTCGAACGCTTCAATCCACCGTGAAACATTGAAGCGTCGACAGGGCAGACTGCGGATGTCTTTCCGAACCGTGTGCCCGTCATGCCGCATCCCTTTCCCGCCGACCCGATCGCCGCGGTCGTTCACCCCGATCCCTATCCGTACTACGCCGATCTGCGCGGTCGCGGTGGCTTGCAGCGTGACGAGACCCTCGGGCTCTGGATCGCCACCCGTGCCGACATGGTCGACCGCCTGCTGCGCGAGCCGGCCGGCCGGGTCCGGCCGCCGGCCGAGCCGGTGCCTCGCTTCCTGATCGGCACGCGCGCCGGCGCGGTCTTCGCAGCGCTCGCGCGCATGAACGACGGCAAGCCGCACATCGCGCAACGCGCCTGGGTCGAGGCGCTGCTGCGACATGTCGAGCGCGCGGGACGCGCGGACGTTGCACGCATCGCTGACGACATGGCCGGGCCGTGGCGGCGTGATGGCGATCCCGGTGCGCTCGACGCCATGATCCGCGATCTGCCGACGACGGTCGTCGTCGCCGCGCTCGGCGTGCCCGAGACCGAGCGGCCAGCTTTGGTGAGCGCGACCGCGGCCTGGGTCGCCGGCCTGTCCGTGCGGGCCGACGATGCTGCGCGAACCGCCGCAATCGCCGCGATGGACCGGCTGCTTGATCACCTGTCGGCGCTAGGCACTGCCGACAGCCACACCGACATCGACGATGCGGCCGCGCACGTCGCGCTGCTGATGCAGCCGCACGAGGCAACGGCCGGATGGATCGGCGCCGGCGTGCTGCAACTCGCACGCGATGCCGCGCTGCTCGCGGCTGCGCGCAATGGCTCGTTCGACGCGGAAGCATTCGGCAGCGAGGTCCTGCGCCATGATCCGCCGATCCAGAACACGCGCCGCACGCTGGTTGCCGACGTATCGATCGGCGACTGCACGATGCGCGCCGGCGCCAGCGTGTTGATCGTGCTGGCCTCTGCCGAGCGCGATCCGCGTCGGCATGCGGAGCCGGACCGCTTTCGCCTCGATCGGCCGCGGCCGCCGGCGCTCGGCCTCGGCGCCGGTCCGCATCGCTGTCCGGGCGGTGGGCTCGCGCTGCGCATGGCGTGCGCCGCATGGCACGCGCTGGCGAAGGACGCGCCACCCGATGCCTTCGACGCGCTCGCCGATCGGGTCCGTTGGCGGCCATCGGCCAACGTGCGGGCGCCGGTTTTCGGCGCCGCGCCGCGGCATGACAGCTTGGCGTCATGAATGATCGTGCGGCGCGGCCCGCGCACCTCGACGACATCGCGCGGCTGCTCGGCGGCAGGTATCGAGCGCTTCGGCCGGCTCCGGGTCAACGCCGCGCGAAGCGATGCGCAACGCGTGCAGTCTTGCCTCGATTGGACCGAGCGGCGCTGGCACCTCGGTGGCGCGCTCGGCCGCGCGGTTCTTGCCGGCCTGCACGCCGAGGGTGTACTGGCGCCGAGTCCGCGCGAGGGCCGGACCTTGCTCGTCCATCCCGAGCGCTGGCAGCGCTGGCTTGCCGAGCTCGATGCCAAGGCGGCGCCTCCCGGCACGCCGGGTCGTCGGCCGCGTGCGGCATCGAAGGTGATCGCGAAGACCGCGCATTAGCGCCGCGCTGGAGAGGCGGCGTCGGCGCCGATGACGAGCTCGCACATCAGCGCTCCACGGGCGATGGGGGCGATCGACGCTGGCAACGAGAAACAAGGAGCGGCACCGCGCGAGGCCTGCGCGTCGCGCAGCTTCGCATCACCGAGTGCTAGGTCTGGACCCTCAACAGCACCTTGCGATTCACGCCGCCACCGATCGCGGTGCGCAGACGATCCATTGCCGGCCGCGTCGCGACGTTGGCGCAGCTCGTGTCGGCGGCATCGGCATCGGTGATCAACGGCACGATGCAGCCGATCGCATCTGAGGGTCGGCTGCCGATGTGGAGCTGGATGTTGCTGCGCTCGTTCGGCTTGTTGCCGCTGCGGTCGGCGGCGCCCTTCAGCTCGATGCGCCAGCCGCGCGGCCCGTCGGCCGTCACGACGCCTTCGTAGTCGCCGCGCGGGATCGGCACCAGCTCGTTCGCCTTGTTCCGGTACGCGAGCTCGAGCACGTTGCAGACCTTCGCGCCGAGCGCGGAGGCCGGGAAGCCAGGGTCCGAACGGTACAGGTCGCCGACGACACAGCGTTTCTGGCCCATCAGGTCCTGCCAGCCGACACGGCGCACCAGACGCAGGCCGATCGGCGGCTGCTGGGCGACGGCGACATCGAGTGCGAGCGGCGCGGCGGCCACGGCGATCAGAACGGTGCGGCGCGGAAGGGACATGTCGAGGACCTGTGCGGATGGCCGGATCGGGGGGCCGCGCAAGGCGCGGGGCGAGGCAGGCAAACTTTACGCGCGTCGGACGCCCTGCGACTTCCAGGCATCGCGTGCCCGTACCGCGCAGCGTGCCTTTACGTCGGCGCGAAGCTGAACAGCGCCTCCATGCCTTTCACGGATCTTCGCCCGAGGCTGCGGCGACGGGTCACGCGTTCGTCGAGGCCGATGCCCGACCCGATCCCGCACGCGGCGCCTTGGCCTCCTCGACCGGCTTCGGCAATGCGAGCAGCGCGAGGAATGCCAGCAGCCCGAGCCCGGCCGACAGCCACAGCGCGCCGGCGCCCCAGCGCTCGAGGAAGATCCCGAACAGCCATGGCGAGATCGCCTGCGCGATGCGCGCCGGCACCATCAGCAGGCCCTGGCGGTGGCCGTAGGCCTGGGCGCCGAACAGCGCGAGCGGCAGGGTGCCCTTGGCGATCGTCAGGATGCCGTTGCCGGCACCGTGCAGCACCGCGAACAGCACAGCGGCCGGCGCTCCCGCGAGCGTCAGAACGACCGCGCCGACGGGATGCATCAGCGCGGCCAGCCGTGCCGACAGCAACGGATGCACACGGCGCAGCACGCCGAATTCGAGCAGCCGGCCGCCGACCTGCGCCGGCCCGATCAGCGCGCCGACCGCCACTGCCGTCGCCAGGGTCGCGCCGCCGGCCTGCAGCAGCTGCGGCAGGTGCGCCGCCATCGCGGTGCTGACGAACCAGGTCGCAGCGAACACGAACGCGAGGATCCATGACGCGCGACGGTGGTGCTTCGGTGCAGGCGCTTCCCCCGCGTCGGGCGCAGGACCCGCATCGGTGCTGGCGCTCAGCGGCTCGGCCTTGGGCAGCAGCGCGTTGAGCGGAATGCCCACGACGAGGTGGAGCAGCGCCCAGGCAAAACACGCACCGCGCCAGCCGACCTGGGCTTCGAGCAAAGTCGACAGCGGCCAGCCGACCGTGCTGGCGAAACCGGCGATCAATGTGATGCCGGTGATCACGTTGCGCGAGTCGCGTCCGTAGAGCCGCACGAGCGCCGCGAAGCCGGCTTCGTAGAGGCCGCTGCCCATGCCGATACCGAGCACGAGCCAGGCGGCGAAGAGCGCAACGGGACTGTGCGCGATGCCGAGTCCGGCCAGGCCGAGTGCGAACACAACGTTGGTGCCGATCAGCACCGGCCTGCCGCCCCAGCGGTCGATCGCGCGACCCGCGTACGGCCCGAGAAAGGCCGAGACGACGAGGGCCATCGAGAACGCGGCGAACACGGTCGGCGTCGAGATGCCGATGTCGCGTGCCATCGGCGCGGCGAGCATCGCCGGCAGGTAGTACGACGAGGCCCAGGCCAGCGTCTGCGCCGAGCCGAGCACAGCGACCGTGCCGATGCGCTGTTCGCGCCGCATGTCAGGGCGCAGCTCCGTCGGTGAGAGTCATCGGCTTGCTATCCCGGTGTGAGTCAGATCGCAGGGGCGGAATGACGCATGCTCATGGTTCGAGGGAGGCCGGGTTCAGGTTCGCGCCGCAGATCACCAGCAGCACCTTCTCGTCGGACGCCGGCACGATGGTGCGCGTGATCAGCGCGGCGAGTCCGAGCGCGGCAGCCGGTTCGACCGCGAGGCGAAGCTCGGTCCAGAGCGCGAGCTGCGCCGCGCGGATGGCCGCGTCGTCGAGCACATGCGACGACGCGACGTGCTGCTGCGCGACGCGCCATGGGATCGCGCCGATGCGCCGTGCGCCGAGCGAATCGGCCGCGATGCCGGCCACGTCGACGTCGACGGGGCCACCTTCCGCGCGTGCTCGGTGGAGGGTCGGCGCGAGCACCGGCTCGAGCGCCTCGACCGGGCAGCGGTTCTCGAACCAGGCCGCGATGCCGGCGATCAGCCCGCCGCCCCCGACGCTGACGAGCGCGCGATCGGGCAGCCCGACCTCGTCCTCGACCTCGGCCGCAAGCGTGCCGGCGCCGGCCACCACCTCCGGCTGGTCGTACGCGTGCATCAGCAACGCGCCGCTCTGCTGCTGGCGTTGCAGGCTAGACTGCAGCGCCTCGGCATACCCCTTGCCGCCGACGGTGACATGCGCGCCGAGCTGCGCCAGCTTCGCCTGCTTGGCGGGGCTGCAGACCTCGGGCACGAAGACCTCGCAGCGCACGCCGAGGGCCTTCGCCGCGCACGCGACCGCGATGCCGGCGTTGCCGCCCGACGCGATGACGACGCCGGCCGGCGGGATCGGCTGCGATCGCATGCGGTTGAACATGCCGCGCGCCTTGAAGCTGCCGCCGAGCTGCAGGTGCTCGAGCTTGAGCCAGAGCTCCGCGCAATCGATGCCGAAGGCTTGGCCTTGGACGCGCAGCAGCGGCGTGTGGCGGACGTCGGCGGCGATGCGCGCGCGCGCCGTGGCGATGTCGGCGCGAGTCACCGTCGAAGCGGTGGAATCGAGAACGAGATCGGACACGCGATGCGAAGGATGCGACGCGGTTCGCCGCAGGTAGAGCGTAGCGCAAGCCGCTACAGTGCGGCGATGGACACCGAAGTCAGGCCTTCCGCACGCGCGCTCGAATGGGCTCGCACGCTGGTGCAGTTCAATACTGTCAGCCATGAATCGAACCTGGAGCTGATCCATGTGATCCGCGACGAGCTGGCGCGCCACGGTGTCGCCAGCCGCCTGACGTATGACAGCGATCGCCGCAAGGCCAACCTGTTCGCGACGGTCGGCGAGGGCAAGCCCGCCGGCGTGATCGTCTCGGGCCACACCGACACCGTGCCGTGGACCGGCCAAGACTGGTCGGTCGATCCGCTCGGCGCCGAGGTGCGCGACGGCCGCCTGTTCGGGCGCGGCTCGGCCGACATGAAGGGCTTCATCGGCCTTGCGGTGGCGCAGGTGCCAGCCTTTCTGGCGGCCGACTTGCCGTTCGCGCTGCACTTCGCCTTCAGCTACGACGAGGAGGTCGGCGGCTTCGGTGCGCGCGGCTTGATCGCCGACCTGGTGGAGCAGGGCGTGCGGCCGCTGGCCTGCATCGTCGGCGAGCCGACCGGCATGGTGCCGGCGCTCGCCCACAAGGGCGTCTACCGCTGGCGCTGCTGCGTCAAGGGGCATGCGGCGCATTCGTCGCTGACGCCGCAGGCCGTCAATGCGATCGAGGTCGGGGCACGCGTGATCGGCAAGCTGACCGACATGAGCGAGCGCTGGCGCGACCACGAGCCGCGCTACGCCGGCTTCGACGTGCCGTACAGCACCGGCGCGGTTTGCGTCGTCGAGGGCGGCATCGCCGACAACGTGGTGCCGGAGGATTGCCGCTTCCACTACGAGTTTCGCAACCTGCCGAACGCCGACGTCACGGCGATGCAGCGCGAGGTCGTCGCGTATGCCGAGCAGCTCGTGCCGCCGATGCGCACCGTCGATCCGGATTCCGGCATCAGTTTCGAGTCGATCACCGAGATGCCGGCCTTTCTGGCGCAGCCCGACGATCCGGCGGTGCTGCTGGCCCAGCGGCTGGCCGCCAGTTCGGAGACCACGCTCGTTGCATTCGGCACGGAGGCCGGCCTGTTCCAGCGCGCCGGCATCCCGACCGTGGTGTGCGGGCCCGGCCACATCGCGCAGGCGCACCAGGCCGACGAGTACGTCTCGCTGGCCCAGCTCGCCGGGGCGGAGCGCTTCCTGCTGGCGCTCGTCGACAAGCGGCTGTCGACGGTGCTGCCGCAGCGTTGACCGCGCGCGGCGCTTTTTCATCGCTTTTCGGAGAGCAGGACATGTCACGCGAGATTGGATGGATCGGCCTCGGCCGGATGGGTGAGGCGATGGTGAAGCGCCTCACGCAGGCCGGCTCGACCGTCAAGGTCTGGAACCGCACGCGCAGCAAGGCCGAGCCGATGGTCGAGTACGGCGCGACGATCGTCGATGCGCGCCAGGACCTCGTCGGCTGCGACGTCGTCTTCACGATGGTCTCGACCACCGACGACCTGAAGGATGTGCTGTTCGGCAGCGGCGGGCTGGTGACGGGCGCTAAGCGGCCGGCGGTCGTCGTCGACAGCTCGTCGATCTCGAACGAGGGCTCGGCCGAGATCCGCACCCGGCTCGAGGCGCTCGGCGTCGCCTATCTGTGCGCGCCGGTCTCCGGCAACGCGAAGGTCGCGAAGGCCGGCAAGCTGCTCGTCGTCGCGTCAGGCCCGAAGGCGGTGTACGACCGCGTCGAGCCGCTGCTGGCGGCCCTCGGCCGCAAGGTGCTGTGGGTCGGCGAGGGCGAGCTGGCACGGATCTGGAAGATCGCGCACAACACGATGTTCGGCGTCGTGATCCAGAACCTGTGCGAGATCACCGTGCTGGCCGAGAAGGCGGGCATCCCGCGCCATGTCTTTCTCGAGAGCATCAACGATTCGGTGCTCGGCTCGATGTACACGCGCTACAAGACGCCGGTGCTGACGAATCTGACGTTCGAGCAGGTCACCTTCACCCCGAAGCTGCTGCTGAAGGACATGGACCTCGGCCTCGGCGCCGCGAAGGCCTACGGCGTTTCGATGCCGGCCGCCGCGGCGACACGCGAAGCGGTCGCGCGGATGGTCGGCCGTGGCCATGAGGATGTCGACTTCGCGGTGTTGCTGGTCGAGACGGCGCGCGATGCGGGGCTCGAGCTGAAGGCCGAGAACGTGAAGATCGACGACGGGCTCGCGGCATGAGGATCGGCTGTCTACTGCGTTCGTCCATGCGCGTCACTCACTTCGGGCAACCTGTAGCAGGAGCCGCCGCATGACGGCCACTGCCGACGCGACGCTGATCCGCGGCGCCACGATCGTCACGATGGACCGCCAGGGCGACCTGCACGGCGACATCCTGATCGAGGGCGACTCCATCGCCGAGATTGCGCCGTCGATCGCGCATGGAAGCGCGCAGGTCGTCGAGGCGCGCGGCTGCATTGCGATCCCCGGCCTCGTCAATGCCCACATGCACACTTGGCAGACGGCGTTGCGCGGCATCGCCGCGAACTGGACCTTGCCGGAGTACTTTCGGAAGATGCACGCCGGCCTCGCGACCGTGTTCACGGACGAGGACCTCTACATCGCGACCTACGTCGGCGCGCTCAACCAGCTCAACTGCGGCACGACGACCCTGGCCGACTGGTGCCACAACAACCCGACGCCGGCGCACAACGACGCGGCGATTGCCGGCCTTCTCGAGGCGGGCATCCGCGCCGCGTTCTTCCAAGGCACGCCGAAGCCCGATCCGAAGCCGGGCCAGACGCCGTTCTGGGAGGTCCCGCATCCGCGCGCCGAGACCGAGCGCCTGCTGAAGGCGCACCAGGGCCACGCGCTGCTCGGCATCCATGCCGCGGTCCTCGGCCCGCACTACTCGACGCTCGAGGTCGCGCTGCACGACTTCCGGATGGCGCAGGAGCTCGGCCTGATTGCGTCGATGCACCAGGGCGGCGGGCCGGCGCGCACCCCCGACGGCTGGGAGCGCCTGGAGGCGGCCGGGATGCTCGGCGACCACATCAACATAGTGCACGGCCACGCGCTCAGCGATGCGCAGCTCGAGCGCTTCTGCGCGCTCGGCATGAGCTTCTCGGCCGCCGCCGAAAGCGAGATGTCGCAGGGTCACGGCCACCCGTTGACCGGGCGCCTGCACCGCCTCGGCCGTGCGCCGTCGCTCGGCGTCGACCTCGAGAGCGTGATGAGCGGCGACATGCTGACGCAGGCGCGCATTGCGCTCGGCATCCAGCGCAGCCTCGACAACGTCGCCTACCGCGAGGCGAACGGTGCGATCCCGCCGACCTCGACGATCACGACGCGCGAGGCGCTCGGCTGGGTCACGGTCGAAGGTGCGCGCATGCTGAAGCAGTCGCACCGGATCGGCTCGCTGGCCGCCAGCAAGCAGGCCGACCTGGTGCTGATCCGCGCCGACGACCTCAACATGCAGCCGGTCCACGACCCGGTCTCGAGCGTCGTGTTCCAGACCTCGCTTGCCAACATCGACAGCGTGATGGTGGCCGGTCGCTGGAAGAAGCGGGCCGGGCGGCTGATCGATGTCGATCTCGCCGCGCCGCTGGCCGCGCTGGCGGCGTCGGGTCGCAAGATCGCGGCGGCTCTGGATCTGCATTGAACCGACGGAGCCGTCAGACTCTGCGCACACACTGTGGTCGCAGCGACTGCAGGTCATCAAGGAGACAACGATGAGAAGCATCCTGCTGGCCGGCCTTCTGGCGTTGTCGGGCAGTGCCGCCCTGGCCCAGGCCTACCCCTCCCGCCCGATCAAGTTCCTGGTGCCGTTCAGCCCGGGCAGCGGCACCGACATCATCGCGCGCACGGTCGGCGAGGCGATGAGCAAGAACATCGGCCAGCCGGTCATCGTCGAGAACAAGCCCGGTGCCGGTGGCACGATCGCGGCGGCGCAGGTCGCGCGCGGCGAGGCCGACGGCTACACGGTGCTGATCCATTCGTCGGGCCACGCGCTCAATCCGGCGATCTACCCGAACCTGCCGTACGACACACTGCGCGATTTGACCGGCATCACGCCGCTCGCGTCGATGCCGAACGTGCTGGTGGTCTCGCCGGCGCGCGGCTGGAAGACGGTCGCCGACCTCGTCGCCGCCGCGAAGGTGAAGCCGGGACAGCTCAACTACGCCTCGGCCGGCATCGGCAGCGCGACCCACATGAACGCCGAGAAGTTTCGGCTGCAGGCGGGCATCGAGGCGCAGCATGTGCCATTCAAGGGCACGCCCGAGGCGCTGACCGATGTGATCGGCGGCCGCAACGACTGGTTTTTCGCGCCGCTGTCGGCTGCGCTGCCGCTGGTTCGCGAAGGCAAGCTGCAGGCGCTCGCGGTCAGCACCCCAACCCGCGCGGCGGTGCTGCCGGCGGTGCCGACCAGCGTAGAAGCCGGCGTTCCCGGCTCTGATTACATCTTCTGGGTCGCGATGATCGTGTCGAGCGCGACGCCGCCGGCCGTGATGCAGCGCCTGCACGACGAGGCGCTGAAGGTGCTCGCGGACCGCGACGTCAAGGAGCGCCTGGCCGGCCTTGGCGCCGAGCCGTTCCCGCTCGCGCAGGACGCCTTCAACGCGTTCATCCGCGTCGAAGTCGATGCCGCCGCGAAGATCGCGCGGGCCGCCAACCTGAAGGGTTCGTAACGCGCTCTTCGGCAGGAAGCAATCAGCCGTCGCGGCCCGACGCGCGCCGGATGATCGCGGCAAACTGCTTCACCGACGGCGCGCGCGTTGCTCCCTTTTTCCACAGCAGGCCGGGCGTGCGCACCGGCGTCGGGTCCTCGAGCGGAAGCACGCGCAGGTCGTCGGACTTCGTCACCGCGTTCTCCGCGATGATGCCGGCGAGGTCGGTGTGGCGGATCAGCTCGATCATCGGTGCGATCGAATTGAGCTCGACCGCGACGACCGGCACCGCGCCGGCGGCTTCGAAGCATTCGTCGAGCAGGGTCCGGGTCGAGAACTCGGCCGGCAGCATCACCAGCCGGGCCTGGTGCAGCTCGACCATGCGGACGCGGCGGCGCTTGGCCATCGGATGCCTGTTCGAGACGACGAGGCGCAACTCCTCGTTGTAGAGCGGCTCGAACCAGAGCCCGGTGGCGTCGTCCGGCCGGTACGAGACGCCGAGGTCGAGCTTGGCCGACGTGAGCCCGCGCACGATGTTGCGCGCCGACAGCTCGGCGACGCTGACGTGCGTGGTTGGTGCCGACGCAAGGAAGGTCGAGACACACTGCGGTACCAGCCGGGTGTTGAAGCTGTGCGTCGTGCCGAGGCGGATCGAGCCCTGCAGGCTCGGCGGCGCGTCGCGCAATGCCTGCACCGCGCGGTCGATCTGCTGCAGTGCCGGCACCATGTGGCTGCGCAACACCTCGCCGGCCTCGGTCATCGCGACCTTCTTCGTCGTCCGGTCGAACAGCGGATAGCCGAGCTCGTCCTCGAGCTGGCGGATCTGGTGCGAGAGGGTCGACTGCGTGACGTGCAGGCGCTGCGCGGCGCGCGTGAAGTTGAGCGCTTCGGCGAGCGCATCGAAGTAGCGCAGGTGGCGGAGTTCCATCGGGTACGCTGTCGGTTCGGCAGGCCGCGGGGCACGGGGTTTCGACCCGCGTCTGCTGCGAATCGATCATCGATCTGATCGATCATAACAGTCGAAATTCATCACTTCCGCCGCATGCGCGGCCCACCTAGATTCTGCGGTCGAACTCCGGCGCAGGATCGGCGACACGAGGAGACGGAGATGGCACAGCTCGAAGCCGGCGACATCACCCAGGCGGTCATCGACCGGATGGCGGATTGCACCGACGAGCGTTTCAAGACGGTGATGACGGCGCTCGTCAAGCATGCACACGCGTTCGTGCGCGAGGTCGAGCCGAGCGAGGCCGAATGGATCGGCGCGATCGAGTTCCTGACGGCGACCGGCAAGAAGTGCGACGACAAGCGGCAGGAGTTCATCCTGCTGTCGGACACGCTCGGCATCTCGATGCTGGTCGTCGCGCTGAACCAGGCGAAGGCGGCGCGCGCGCTGACAACCGCCGGCGCGCCGTTGCCGACCGAGGCGACGGTGCAGGGGCCGTTCTACTGGGAAGGTTCGCCGGAGCACGAGCTCGGCGCCGACATCGGCGCCGGCATGCCAGGAGAGCCGACCTATTACACCGGCCGCGTCACTGACACGCGCGGTCGGCCGGTCGCGAACTGCGTGATGGACGTCTGGTCGGGCGACGGCGACGGCATCTACGACATGCAGCTCGGCGAGGAGGCCGGGATGCGGCTGCGCGCGCGCTTCCGCACCGACGCGGACGGGAACTACCGCTTCTGGTCGATCCGGCCGACGTTCTACCCGGTTCCCGACGACGGCCCGGTCGGCGACATGCTGCGCCGGATGGGCCGCCACCCGAACCGGCCGGGGCACATCCACATGAAGGTGTATGCGCCGGGGCATCAGTCGGTGACGACGCACCTGTTCGTCGCCGACAGCCCGTACCTCGATTCCGACGCGGTCTTCGGCGTGCGCAACAGCCTCGTCGTCAAGTTCGATTCGCATCCGCCCGGCGTCGCACCCGATGGCCGCACGCTGAGCGTGCCGTACCACACCGCGCACTACGACTTCCGGCTGGTGCCGGAAGCGATCGCAGCATGAGCCGCGCCGGCCGGCGCGCACGAAGCGCATTGCGGAGTTCGGAGGAATCGTCATGAAGATCGGCAAGGCCACAGTGCCGCATTCGGCGATCTGCGCCTCCAACGAGGAGCGCATCGTCGTGCGCGGAGCAGACCTCTGCGACGACCTGATCGGGCAGATGGGGTTCGCCGACTACTTCTTCTTCCTGCTGACCGGCCGGCGCGCCGACCCGGCCGCAAGCACGGTGCTGAACGCGACCCTGGTGGCGATTGCCGAGCACGGCCTAGTGCCGAGCGTGCAGGCAGCCCGGATGACGCTGGCCGCCGCGCCCGACGCGATGCAGGGCGCCGTCGCTGCCGGCGTCCTCGGCTCCGGTTCGGTGATCCTCGGCGCCTCCGAGACCGCGGGGCGGTTGTTCGAACAGATCGATCGCGCCGCGGCTCAACACGGCGGCGACCTGCAGAAGGCGGCGCAGGGCGTCGTCGCGGCGCTGCGCGCCGAGCGCAAGGCGATCCCCGGCTATGGCCATCCGCTGCACAAGGCGCGCGATCCGCGCGTCGCGAAGCTGTTCGAGGTGTCGCTGAAGGCCGGCGGCGGCCAGCGCTTCGTCAAAATCGCCGAAGCGGTCGAGGCGGTCATCCCCGACATCGTCGGCAAGGACCTGCGCCTCAACGTCTCGGCCGCGATTCCGGCGGTGCTGCTGGGCGTCGGCTTCCCGGTCAATGCGCTGAAGGGGGTGCCGATGCTGGCGCGCACTGCAAGCCTGATCGCGCACCTGAGCGAGGAGCTGACCGATCCGATCGGCTTCGCGCTGTCGTACCAGGCGACGCGCGAGTACGAGTACACCGGCGCGGTGCCGGACGGCTTCGTCGCAGGCGGCCACTCATGATCAAGGTGCTGGAAGGTGTGCGGGTCGTCGAGCACGGCACCTTCATCACCGGGCCGGCGGCGTCGATGCTGCTCGCCGACCTCGGCGCCGATGTCGTCAAGGTCGAGCTGCCGGAGACCGGCGATCCGTTCCGCGCCTTCAAGGGCGGCCTCTACAGCCCGCACTTTCAGACCTACAACCGCAACAAACGCAGCGTCACGGCCAACACCAAGAACGCGTCCGATCGGGATCGCTTCGACCGCCTGATCGCCGACGCCGACGTCTACATCCAGAACTTCCGGCCCGGCTTCGCCGAGCAGATCGGTGCCGGCGAGGCGCGCCTGCGCGGGCTCAACCCGCGCCTGATCTACTGCGCGATCAGCGGCTTCGGCGCGACCGGTCCGGCGTCGGGCCGGCCGAGCTACGACACGGTCGCGCAGGCGGCGAGCGGCTACCTGCGACTCCTCGTCAACCCGGGCAACCCGCGCGTCGTCGGCCCGGCGATCGCCGATGCGATCACTGGCTACTACGCGGCCTACGGCATCCTCGGCGCGCTGCACGAGCGCCATACGACCGGCCACGGCCGCACGGTCGAGGTCTCGATGCTCGAGGCGATGGCGCACTTCAACCTCGACGCCTTCACGCACCTGTTCTCGGTCGGCGAGGTGATGGGACCGTACAGCCGGCCGAGCGTCTCGCAGTCGTACGTGATGGCGTGCGCCGACGGCAAGTGGCTAGCGCTGCACATGTCGTCGCCGGAGAAGTTCTGGCAGGGCCTCGCGGTCTCAATCGAGCGGCCGAACCTGTTCGACGATCCGCGCTTCGCGACCCGCACGGCCCGCATCGAGCACCAGGAAGATCTGATCGAGGTGCTCGGCGCGATCTTCGTGAAGCGCAACCGTGACGAATGGTGCCGGCGCCTCGAGGCCAACGACGTCCCGCACGCGCCGATGTACACGACCGCCGAGGTGCCCGACGACCCCCAGGCTAAGCACCTGCAGCTCTTCGTCGAGACCGAGCACCCGACCATCGGGCGCTTTCGCACCGTGCGTTCGCCGGTTTCGTTCGACGGCGAACGGGCACTCGACGTGACGGCCCCGCCGCTGCTCGGCGAGCATGACGCGGCGCTGCGCAACGGCTGGGACACCCGCCGGCGCACCGCCCCCGCTCGGGAAGACGTGGATTGATCTCGTGCGCGCGATGCCGCAAGGTGGGCGAGCCTTTCGTCGCAACACAAAACCGGAACCAGGAGACCCTCCCATGACCACCTTCCACGCGCTGCGGCGGCGCCTCCTCGCCGGCATCGGCCTGGCGGCCTTCGCGTTCTCGACCGCCCAGGCGCAAGCCCCGGCTGGCCAGCCGATCCGGATCGGCAGCACGCTCGCGCTGACCGGCCCGCTCTCGGCGACCGCGCAGGTCCACAAGATCGTCGGCGACCTGTACGTCGAGCAGCTCAACAAGCGCGGCGGGCTGCTCGGCAGGCCGGTCGAATGGATCGTCAAGGACGACCAGTCGAAGCCCGACCTCGCGCGCACGCTGTACGAGCAGCTCATCACGGCCGACAAGGTCGACCTGCTGATGGGCCCGTACGCGACCGGCGCCATCCTGTCGGCGATGGGCGTGGCCCAGCGCTACAACAAGGTGCTCGTGCACCACACGCTCGGCGTGCCGTCGCTCGCCAAGTACGACATGCAGTTCCCGGCCTGGTCGCTCGGCTCCGATCCGGGCAACACGGTTCCCAACACCGTGCTCGACGCGCTCGCCTCGACCGGCAAGTCGCCGAAGACGGTCGCGATCGTGACGAGCAAATTCCCGTCGATCCACTTCATGTCGCTCGGTGCGCGCGAGGTCTTCAAGAAGAAGGGCGTCAACGAGGTTCTGTTCCTCGAGTGGGACTTCGGCAACCGCGACTTCGGTCCGATCGCGAACCGCGTGAAGGACGCGAAGCCCGATTTCGTCTGGGTCGGCGCGATCGGCCTCGACGGCAATCTGCTGCTCGACGCGATGAAGAAGATCGACTACACGCCGCCGATGCACTTCTACATGTACCCGGCGCCGGGCCCGCTGGTCGCGCTGCCGGAAGCGAAGAACGCGCTGTCGGTGACGATCTTCGAAGACCACATGCCCTTTCTGAAGGATCCGGTCGGCGCCGAGTTCGCGAAGCAGTTCCGCGAGCGCGCAATCAAGGCCGGTTTGCCGGACCCGTCGGTCGAGACCCAGTCGTCGGCGTCGTACAGCGCCTGGCAGATCCTCGAGGCCGGCGTCAAGGGCGCGAACAGCCTCGACGACAAGGCGATCGGCACCTTTCTCAAGACTCACAAGGTCGACACGATTCAGGGCAAGCTGCGCTTCGACGGCCCGAACAACTACGGGGACGACCTGATGGCGGTCAAGCAGGTGCAGAACGGCAAGTGGGTTGTCGTCTGGCCGAAGGACAAGGCGGCGCCGGGTGCGACGTTGCAGACCAACTGAGTGGCATTGCGACGGGGGCTGTGGGTGTGCGCGCTGAACGGAGAACCATGACGCATTGTTCCGTTTCAGCGCCTGCATCCGCCACCGCGCGCAGGCAGCCTTTCGCGGCGGGAGAACGCTGAATGTCGGGCTTTGCCTGGCCCAGCTTCAACCTGCTGACCCAGTCGATCCTCTCCGGAATCTTTGTCGGCGCGCTGTATGGGCTGATGGGTCTCGGCCTCGGCCTCAGCTGGGGCCTTCTGCGCCTGATCAACCTCGCGCATTTCGCGTTCGCGTTTCTCGCGGCGTACCTCTGCTACCAGCTCGCGCACAAGGGCATCGACCCGCTGCTCTCGCTCGCGCTGATCGTGCCGCTGTTCTTTGCGATCGGCGCGGCGCTGCATTGGGTGATGGCGCGCTTTGCGCTGACGCCGTTCAGCTCGCTGCTGCTGACGTTCGGCCTGACCGGGATCATCGAGAGCCTGATCCAGTCGATCTGGACCGCCGATTTCCGCAAGCTCGAGTCGCGCTACGCCGAGATGAAGTTCAAGGTCGGCGAGCTGTTCGTGCCGATTCCCGAGTTGATCACACTGGTCCTCGCGGTCGGACTCGCGTTCGCGATCTGGGCGGTGCTGCGCTTCACCGACGCCGGCCGCGCGATGCGCGCGGCGGCGGAGGATGCGCCGGTCGCCGCGGCGTTCGGCGTCAACGAGCGCGCGCTGTCGCTGGTGCTGGCCGGCACCTGCGCCGCGCTGGCGAGTGTCGCGGGTGTCTGCGTTGCGCTGCTGTTCTCGCTGGCGCCGTCGCAGATCTACGCCTGGATCGGCGTTGTCTTCGCAGCCGTGATGCTCGGCGGGCTCGGCAGTGCGTGGGGGCCGCTCGTTGCCGGCCTGCTGCTCGGGATCAGCGAGTCGGTGACGATGGCGCTGACCTCGCCGTCGTGGGCGCCGCTGGTCTCGTTCACGCTGCTGATCCTGGTGCTGCTGTTGCGGCCGGGCAAGGCGGGGACATGACGGCGCGCATCGCTTCGACGCGAGCTTTCCAGCGACGCGATGCGGCGCCTCGCACGGCCTGCGCGCGCATTGGCGAGACTAACGCGTGAAGGTCACGCCGATCGCGATCGTCGTCGTCGGCGCGCTGCTCGCCACGATGCCGTGGCTCGGCCTGCCGCCGTTCTACGATTCGTTCCTCTATCTCGTGCTGAGCTGGGTCGTGCTCGCGACGTCGTGGAACATCCTGTCGGGCTACGCCGGCTACTTCTCCTTCGGACACGGTGCGTTCTTCGGCGCCGGCCTTTACACGACGACAACCTTGGCGGCCAAATTCAACTGGCCGTTTCTGTGGACCTTGCCAGCCGCCGCCGGCGTCGCCGCGCTGCTCGGCCTCGGCCTTGGCGCGGTGGTCTTTCGCGTCAAGCGCGTGCGCGGCGAACTGTTCGCGCTGCTGACGCTCGCGGTCACGTTCGTGCTCGCGACGATCGTGCTGAACACGCCGATCGACGGCGGCCCCGGCGTCTACCTGAACAGCGTGCCAGTGCCGCCGATCGGCCCGACACAGGCCGGCACGTTCTATCTGCTGGCCCTCGGCGCCGCGGTCGGCACCTTGCTGATCGCATGGACGATCGTGCGCTCGAAGTTCGGCGCCGGCCTGTTCGCGATCCATGACGACGAGGACGCGGCCGAGGTGCTCGGCGTGCCGACCTACGGCTACAAGCTCGGCGCGCTCGCGATCTCGGCCGGGCTGGCCGGCGTCGCCGGCGGCATCCATGCACTGTTCATCTCGTACGTCACGGCGAGCGAGGTGTTCTCGATCACCGTGCCGCTGACGGTCGTGCTGATGAGTGTGCTCGGCGGCACCCGCCACTGGGCCGGCCCGGCGGTCGGCGCCGCAGTCATCACGGTGCTGCTGTACTCGTTCACCGCGGCCGACTACGCCGTCGCCGGCAAGGCGATGATGGGCGCGGTCCTGATCGCGACGATCCTGTTCATGCCTGACGGCATCCTGCTGCGCGTGCTCAGGCTGTTCGGGTACGGGCGCCGGCCGCCGCCGGTGGCTCGTTCACAGGACGTGATGGGCAGCGCAGCGCATCGCGAAGCGGTACCGAAGGAGGCACCGGCGCTCACGACCGAAGTGCCCGTGGTGGTCGACCTCGCGGCAGCGGATTCGGTCGTCGTTGCCGCAATGCCTTCGCCTGCATCGGCCGCAACGCGCGCAGCAGCTCCGATCACTTCACGCGGATCATCGGACGTGCTGCTGCGCGCCCATGGCCTTAGCAAATCTTTCAAGGGCGTCAAGGCGCTCGCCGGCGTCGACGTCGAGGTGCGGGCCGGCGAGATCCTCGGGCTGCTTGGCCCGAACGGCTCGGGCAAGTCAACCTTCATCAATGTCGTCAGCGGCCATTTCGCGGCAAGCGGCGGCCGCGTGACGTTCGAGGGGCGCGAGATCGGTGACCTGTCAGCGCATCGTATTGCACAGTCAGGCATCTCGCGCACTTACCAGATCCCGCGCCCGTTCGCGCACCTGAGCGTGCTCGAGAACGTCGCGATCGCCGCGATGTTCGGCGGCGCCACGCTGAGTGCACGCGCCGCGACCGACGAGGCCCGCCGCTGGCTGCAGTTCACCGGCCTCGAGGACAAGGCGACAGCGCGGCCCGACGAGTTGAACCTGCACCAGCGCAAGTTCCTCGAACTGGCGCGCGCGCTGGCATCGCGGCCGCGCCTTGTACTGCTCGACGAGGTGTTGTGCGGCCTGACGCCGAGCGAAATTGACGGCGCGGTTGCGCTCATCCGCCGCATCCGCGATCAGGGCGCGACCATCGTCTTCGTCGAGCACGTGATGCGGGCCGTGATGGCGCTGACCGATCGCGTCGTCGTCTTCAACCACGGCCAGCTGCTTGCCGAAGGCGTGGCCAGCGACGTCATGAAGCGCCCCGACGTGATGACGGCCTACCTCGGGCGCGCCCATGCTTGAGGTCCGCGACCTGCATGTCGCGTACGGTGCCGCGCCGGCGCTGTGGGGCGTCACGCTGCGGGTCGCCGAGGGTGAGCTGCTGTGCGTCGTCGGCCCGAACGGAGCCGGCAAGACCACGCTGATCAACGCGATCGCCGGCATCTTGCGCGCGCGATCCGGCGTGATTTCGATGGCCGGCAACGAGCTGCAGTCGCTGCCGCCGCACCGCTACTGCGCCGCCGGGATCGCGGTGGTGCCCGAAGGGCGTCGCCTCTTCACGAAGATGACGGTGCTCGAGAACCTCGAGCTCGGCAGCTACCTGCCGGCGGCCAAGGCGCGCCGCAGCGAGTCGCTCGAGCAGGCGCTCGCACTGTTCCCGATGCTGAAAGAGAAGCTGACGAGCCCGGCCGGCGAGTTGTCGGGCGGCCAGCAGCAGATGGTCGCGATCGCGCGCGCGCTGATGGCGCGTCCGCGCCTGCTGCTGCTCGACGAGCCGTCGCTCGGCCTCTCGCCGCTGATCGTCGAGGACATGTTCGGCGCGATCCGCCGCATCAACGCCGAGGGCATGTCGGTGCTGCTCGTCGAGCAGAACGTCGCGATGGCGATGCACGTCTCGACGCGTGCCTACGTGCTGGAGGAAGGTCGCATCGTCGCGGAGGGCGCGCCGGACGAGCTGCTGGCACGGCCGGAGATTCAGCGGGCTTATCTCGGGTTGTAGAGCTGACGCCCTGCGGTTCTTACGCTTAGCCTGAGGGATTGACGCGGACCGCGCGTTGCGTCTGCTGCCCTCGGCGATGCTTCGAACCGGTCCGCGCGCCGACCCCGGGTCTGCGCTGCTCGACCGCCACAGCACGCGCTGCGCCTGCAGCCAACCCGCACCTCAGCGTGAACCTGTGGAGAGTTTTCGATGAATGCATCCGCGGTTCTTCGCAAAGCCGTGGGCGGGTGGCCGGGCTTGCGCCTCTGTGGCGCCGAGGAGCGCAGGGGCTCGGGGGTTGCGCGTCGCCGCAAGGCGAGGCGTCGAGCGCCGCCTGTTTGAGCACCGAGCACAGGCAGCCTGCGCAGCAGGATGCCGCCCGTGCGAGGGCGAGTTCTGCGTTCGCCCTCGAGAGCCGAGCACCGGCGGGGAGTCGGCGCTACGCGCCGACCGCCGCAGCGAAGCACGCCCGGTCACCTGCCCATGGCTTTGCGCGCCCCGAACGCTGGGTGCGCCCGCTTTGCTGCAAGCTTTTCGGGCGCCTCGCACGACGAACGCGCTCTTCGAGCGGGTCCAGGGAGCAGGCGCAACGAATCTACGCGTACTCTTTCCGCAAGATCTCCGCCGCCTTCACCATCGAGCGCAGCTTTCCGTCAGCGACTTCCCGCGGCAAATACTTCATGCCGCAATCCGGCGCGAGGATCACACGCTCGGGCGAGATGAAGGGCAGGGCGCGCCGGATCCGGTCGGCGATCACCTCCGGCGTCTCGACGTTCATGTCCGACAGGTCGAGGCAGCCGACCATGACGTGCTTGCCTGCGAGCTGCTCGAGCACCTTGCAGTCGAGGTTGGACTGCGCGGTCTCGATCGAGACCTGCTTGCAGCTGCATTGCGAGAGCTCCGGCAGGAACGAGTAGCCGCTCGGCCGTGCGTGGATGACCGCTGCGTAGCCGAAGCAAATGTGGACGGCCGTCGTGCCCTGGATACCCTCGAGCGCGCGGTCGAGCGCCTTCAGGCCGTACTGGCGCGCCTTTTCGGGCCGGGCCTGCATGTACGGCTCGTCGATCTGCACGACGTCGGCGCCGGCGGCGAAGAGGTCGCGGATCTCCTCGTTGACGGCTGCGGCGTAGTCGAGCGCAGCCTCTTCCTCGTTCTTGTAGAAATCGTTCTGCGCCTGCTGCAGCATCGTAAACGGGCCCGGCACCGTGATCTTCACCTTGCGCGTCGTGTGGCGCTTCAGGAAGTTCAGGTCTTCGACTTCGACCGCATGCTTGCGGCGGATCTTGCCGATGATTCGCGGCACCGGGTTCGGATGGCCTGAGCGGTCGAGCGCGGTGCCCGGGTTGTCGAGGTCCACGCCTTCGAGAGCGGTCGCAAAGCGGTTCGAGTAGCTCTCGCGGCGGATCTCGCCGTCGCTGACGATGTCCAGGCCGGCATCCTCCTGCGCGCGGATCGCGAGCACGGTCGCGTCGTCCTGCGCCTGCTGCAGGTACGGGTCGGCGACGCGCCAGAGCTCCTTGGCGCGCACGCGCGGAGGAAAGCGGCCGGCCAGCTTCTGCCGGTCGATCAGCCAGTCGGGCTGCGGATAGCTGCCGACGATGGTCGTGGGGAACATAGGGTTGTCTCCTGGGTTCACAGTACTTTACGGCTCGGTCGCGCCGTCTTCACCGGACGGCTGCACCATTCTTCCACGGGCAAACGTGCCCGGGACCACCGGAGCGACAAGTGACACAGACAACGACGACGAAGGCCTCGGCCCCTCGCACCCTCGGTCGGGTGCGGGTCCTGATGTTCGGCACGCTGATGGCAGTGCTGGCGACCTGGGCCATGGCGAGCTGGGCTCAGCCGATGGGTGGCCATGGCGGCCACCACGAGATGGGCGGCGGGATGATGATGGGCGGCTCGCCCGAGCGCATGGCCCGGATGATCGACCGCATGCTCGACGGCCTCAACGCGACCGACGCGCAGCGCGGCCAGATCAAGCAGATCGTGCAGGCCGCCGCGACCGACCTCAAGTCGCAGCGCGAGGCGCATCGGGCGCTGCGCCAACAGGGCATGCAGATCTTCACCGCGCCGAACGTCGACGCCAACGCAGCCGAAACGCTGCGCCAGCAGATGCTCGCGCAGCACGACCAGGTCAGCCGCCGCATGACGCAGGCGATGGTCGACATCAGCCGCGTGCTGACGCCCGAGCAGAAGGCGAAGATCGCCGAGCACCTGAAACAGCGTGCCGCGAAGATGGAAGAGCGCCATCAGCGCATGGAGCGCGATCGGCCCTCGCGGTAGGCTTATGCTCTTGCTGCACGACGCCCTGCAGGTGCTGCCTGCAGGGCGTCGGCTCTTGGTCAACCGAATCTGACGACATGACGCAACGCCTGCTGCTGGTCGACGACGACACAAGACTCGTCGCGATGGTGAAGGACTACCTCGGCGCCGCCGGCTATGAGGTCGAGACCGCCGAGTCGCTCGCCGCGGGCCGCCATCAGCTCGCCGAGCATTCGTACGATGCGATGGTGCTCGACTTGATGCTGCCCGATGGCGACGGGCTCGACCTTTGCCGCGAGCTGCGCGCGAGCCCGCGCACGCGCCACCTGCCGCTGCTGATGCTGACCGCGCGCGGCGAGCCGCTCGACCGCATCGTCGGCCTCGAGCTCGGCGCCGACGATTACCTCCCGAAGCCGTTCGAGCCACGCGAGCTGCTCGCGCGCGTCAAGGCGCTGCTGCGCCGCGCGACGCCGCAGACCAGCGGCGACGAGGTGCTGCGTTTCGGCCGGCTCGAGGTAGACCTCGGCGCCCGCGTTGCCCGCCTCGACGGCGTCGAGTGCGACCTCACTGGACACCAGTTCGATCTGCTGGTCGTGCTCGCGCAGAGCCCCGGACGCGTGCTGTCGCGCGACCAGATCATGGATTCGCTCAAAGGCCATCCGCTCGAGGCCTTCGATCGCTCGATCGACGTCCACATCTCGCGCATCCGCTCGGTCATCGAGGACGACCCGAAGAACCCGCGGCGCGTGCTGACGGTGCGCGGCGCCGGCTACGTGTTCGCGCGCAAGCAGGACGCCGACGACCGCGCCGACGGCGCATGACGATGGGCGCCGCTGCCGCGGCGACGTCCGCATCGCAGCGATGGCAGCGCAGCTGAGCGCCGCCAACTAGATCGACCGCATCGATGAAGAGCCTCTACGTCCGCATCTACCTGACGATGGTGGTCGTGCTGCTGCTGTTCGCCGCGCTGTCGGGCTGGATGTTTCAGCGCCAGATCGAGCAGGAGCGCGGCCGCGCCGAGTCGATGCTGTCCGAGCGGATGAGCGCGTGGGCCGAGCTGATCCAGCGCTCGCTGCCCGGCCCCGACGAAAGCACCGACAGCCAGGCCAGCGAGCTGCGCGAATGGTCGCAACGTCTGCGCTTGCCGCTCGCGCTCGACAGTGCGGCTGGCGTACGCATCGCGTCGTCGGAATCGTTCCTGCGCCGCCAGTCCGAAGGTGCGCGCAGCATCGCGATCAAGCTCGAGGACGGACGCACGCTGTGGGTGATGCGGCCGGGCCGGGGTCAGGGCGGCCGCATGGGCCGGTCGGACGGATCGGGTGCGGGAGACGGCCGCGGGGGCGGTCCGCCGGTGCTGCCGTTCCTGCCACCGGGCTGGCAGCGCGGCTTCGGTCTGATCGCGGTTCTCGTGGTCCTGTTCATCGCAGTCGCAGCCGGCGCCTACCCCGTTGTGCGCCGGCTGACGCGCCGGCTCGAGGCGCTGAAGCGCGGCGTCGAGCAATTCGGCGAAGGCCAGCTTGGCCACCGTGTCGCGATCAGTGGCCACGACGAGGTCGCCGCGGTCGCGGCCAGCTTCAACACCGCGGCCGAACGGGTCGAGACGCTGGTCCGCTCGCACCGGTCGCTGCTCGCCAACGCGAGCCACGAGCTGCGCTCGCCGCTCGCCCGCATGAAGATGGCCGTGTCGATGCTTGACGAAGCGACGCCGGCGCAGCGCGAGAAGCTGAAGCGCGAGATCGACACCAATGTCGCCGAGCTCGATGCGCTGGTCGAGGAGGTGCTGCTGGCGAGTCGCCTCGAGGCGACCACCGGCCCCTCGCATCCAGAGCCGATCGACCTGCTCGGCCTGGCGGTCGAGGAGGGCGCGCGTGTGCAGGCGGTCGTCGAGGGCGGCCCGGCGAGTGTGGTCGGCGATGAACGCCTCGTTCGGCGCGCGTTGCGCAATCTGCTCGAGAACGCGCGCCGCTACGGCGGCGCCGAGATTGCGGTCTCGATCGTCGCCAAGCCGGGCGATGGCGGCGCGACGCTGAGCGTCTGCGACCGCGGGCCCGGTGTTCCGGAAGCCATGCGCGATCGCATCTTCGAGCCGTTCTTCCGCATGCCGGGGCACGCGGAGCAAGCCGGCGGTGTGGGCCTCGGCCTGAGCCTTGTCAAGCAGATCGCAGAGCGGCACGGCGGGCGCGTGCGGTGCGAAGCGCGCAACGGCGGCGGCAGCTGCTTCGTGCTCGATCTGCCGGCGCGGCCACCGGCCGCGGCGGCGATCGCTTCGCCCTCAGCCGCGACGCCTCACGTGATGCGGCCAACGTAAGCGGACGCGGCCGAATGCCCAGCGTCAGGGCCGACGCTGTGCATTAATCGAAGCTGCAAATGTACCGAAGCTGCGCAGCAACCTAAGCCGACGCGGCGTCATCGCGCCGCCTTCAGTCCGCATCGTTTCTCAGGTCAACATTGCAAGCGACCGTTGCCGCTCGTGCCGACGAAACGTCTGCACTTGCAGCGCCAGCAGTGAGAGCGCAGCAACAACCAGCGCCAACGTCGCCGCGGCCCAGAAGCCCGGCGCGGCGAGCAGTTCGGCCGGCACCCGTCCGCTCCGATCGAACGCGATCAAATAGCCGCCGCCGATGCCGACACCCCACAACGCGACGGTGTTGACGATCAGCGGCACCGTGACGATGCGGTAGGCGCGCAGCACGAACGCGGTGACCGCCTGGGTCGCGTCGGCAAAGTGGAACAGCGCGACCCAAGTCAACAGCGGCACGGCCGCGGCCAGGATGACCGGGTTGTCGGTGTAGGCGCGTGTGATGAGGTCGCGGCCGAGGTACGCGGCGAGACCGAACGCACCGCCTGCCCCAGCGCCGATCGCGATGCTGTGCCAGCCGAGGCGCTGCGCGCCGGCCGCGTCGCCGGCGCCGATGCGCTGCGCGACGAGGGTGCCCGATGCGTTTGCGATCGCAAGCGGCAGCATGTACATCAGCGAGACGAGGTTGACCGCGATCTGGTGGCCCGCGACCGCAGTCGCGCCGCTGCGCGCGATCAGGAACGCCATGCCGGTGAAGCCAGTCACCTCGACGACCATCGACAGGCCCATCGGCACGCCGAGGCGCAGCAGCGGAACGATGCCGGCGCGGGTCGGCCGGGCGATCCGTTCGCGCAGCCCGAACCGCTCGTAGAACGGATCGCGCCGCAGCACGCGCCACGCGAATGCCATCTGGACGACCGCCACGATGGCGGTCGCGATGCCGCAGCCGAGCGCGCCGAGCGCCGGCACGCGAAGCTCGCCGAGCGGCGTCGACCAGGCGAGGCCGAACACCAGCAACCCCGTCAGCGGCACCTTCAGCGCGAGCGCGCCGAGCTGCAAGGCCATCACGGCCTTCGGACGCGAGATCGCGATGTTGAAGACACGGTACGAGGCGAACATCAGCGAGGCCGGCAGCGCGCAGGCGAGGCCCGCGAGGTAGCCGCGCACACGCTCGGCGACGTCGGGCGTCGCCTGCGACAGCAGCAGGAACGGCTCGGGGACCAGCAGCAGCGCGGAGCCGACGACCGAGAGCGCGAGCGCCAGCCACATCGATTGGTGCAGGGCACGCCCGCACTCGTGCAGCTTGCCCGCGCCGTAGAGCTGTGACGCGATCGGGCCGAGCGCCATCACCACACCCATGAAGCCGATGAAGACCGAGATGTAGGCCGCTGCGCCGACCGCGAGCGCGGCGAGGTCGAGCGCCGAGTGGCGTGCCACCATCACCGTATCGACCGTGCTGAACGCGAGCACGGCGATCTGGCCGACGTACAGCGGCCAGGCCAGCGCGGCGATGCGGCGCGCATTCTCGAACAGGGTCGCGGCGCTCATCGGCAAGCCGTCCCTGGCCGGCCGAGTGTCCGGTCGAGCGGAGGAAGAGGTTGCCTTGTGCCGAGCGGCCGTCCGCGGCCGCTCACGGGCCGGCCTTGTCGGCCTCCGCAGCCGGCGAGCGTTCGGCGTAGCGGTTGAAGCGCCAGGCGGTGCCGTCCATCGTGATGCGGCGCCAGGTGTTGCGCTTCTCGGCCGGCGTCATCTCGGGCCAGCGCTGGACCTCGGCGAACGTGCGGCCGCAGCCCTTGCAGATGTCGTCGCCCTGACTGGTCGAGCAGATCGCGATGCAGGGCGCGTCGGGCATCGTCGCGTACCACCCGAGCCAGGCCTCGTGCGCGGCCGGCGGCATCGAGTTCTCGTCGCACTCGGCCTCGTGGTAGTACACCATCAGCGCGTAGACCTCGGCGAGCGCGCGCACCTCCGCGCACGCAGTGATGCCGTCCGGCGACGGCAGCTTCTCGCGCCAGTGGTTGATCGCGGCTTCGATGTCGGTGATGTGGATCGCGGCCATGGCAGCCCATGAGAATAGCCGGGGTCAGGCCCGCTCGCGGAGTCGCGGACCCTGAGCCGGAGGGGGTTTGCCCTCGGCGCGAGCCGGCAGTGGCCGGCAAGGTGGAGCAGCGGCTGGAGGGCCCTTGAATCGATGCGGCTCCCGGACCGCGCGCTCAGGCGGCGATCGTCAGCCGCGCCGGCCCGGCGGTCACGCTGCCGATCACCGCGGGCTGCGCGAAGCCGTCGGCCCGGAAGATGCCGAGGACGTCGTTGACCGCATCCGGCGCACAGGCGACCAGCAGCCCGCCGCTGGTCTGCGGATCGGAGAGCAGCGCGCGGTCGACGTCGGCGAAGCCGTCCGGTAAGGTGACATCGGCGCCGTAGCTTTCCCAGTTGCGGCCCGACGCGCCGGTGACGAAGCCGCGTCCGGCCAGCTCGCGCACCTGCGGCAACAGCGGCACCTTTGACCAGTCGATGCGCACGCCGGCGCGCGCGCCGCGTGCCAGCTCGAGGCCGTGGCCTGCGAGGCCGAAGCCGGTGATGTCGGTCAGCGCATGAACGCCCGCCAGGTCGGCGAGTGCGATGCCCGGCGTGTTCAGCTTCGTCGTGCTGGCGATCATCTGCGCATAGCCGGCCGGCTCGAGCGCGTCCTTCTTCAGCGCGGCCGACAGGATGCCGACGCCGAGCGGCTTGCCGAGGATCAACTGGTCGCCCGGCCGGGCGCCGGCATTGCGCTTGATCTTGTCGGGGTGGACCAGGCCGAGCACGACCAGGCCGTAGATCGGCTCGACCGAGTCGATCGTGTGGCCGCCGGCGATCGGGATGCCGGCCTCGGCGCAGACGCTTTCGCCGCCCTTCAGGATCGCGCCGATCGTCTCGAGCGGCAGCACGTTGATCGGCATGCCGACGAGCGCGAGCGCGAGGATCGGCTTGCCGCCCATCGCATAGACGTCGCTGATCGCGTTGGTCGCCGCAATGCGGCCGAAGTCGCGCGGGTCGTCGACGATCGGCATGAAGAAGTCGGTCGTCGCGATCAGTGCCTGCTGGTCGTTGAGCTTGTAGACCGCCGCATCGTCGGCGGTCTCGATGCCGACGAGCAATTCTTTCGGCACCGGGAAGCCGCTCGAGCTCTTCAGGATCTCCGACAGCACGCCGGGCGCGATCTTGCAGCCGCAGCCGCCGCCGTGCGACAGCGAGGTGAGGCGGACGGACTTCAGGGGTGATGGGTTCATGGCGGTCTCGGTGTCAGGGCGGAATGGACGAGCTGGATCAGGCGCGCAGCCTCTTCGGCCGGGTCGAAAAGCGGTGCGCGGGCCACGGTCTGCGCGCGCAGCCGGATCAGGAATTTCGGTGCGTCGGCGGCCCGCTCGACGAGGCGCGCCAGCCCCGCATCATCGCCGACCTCGAACCAGCCCGCATGACCGACGCCGAGCATCCCGACGTGGCCGGGGACGCGCGACGCGATCACTGCCGTTCCGCTGCACGCGGCTTCGAGAATGACCTGCGCGCCGCCTTCCATCAGGCTGCAGTTGGCGAGCAGGTGGGCGCGGCGGATGCTCTGGCGGGCCGGCGCGGGGGCCAGCGCGCCGAGCCAGCGATAGGTCGGGCACGCGGCTGCGGTGCGCCGGGCCGCAGCTTCGAAGCGAAGGTCTAGCGCCGCGCCGATCTGCTCGAAGCGCAGATCGCGGCGATGAGCCAGGCGGACGGCCGCGCGCATGAACGTCTCCGGGTCCTTCTCGTCGCGCAGGTGGCCGACATTGACGACGCGCAGTACGCGGCGCGGCGCCTCGACGGCCGCGAGCTTCGGCGCCGATTGATAGATCACGCTGCACTTCGCGCGCAGCGCAGGCTCGAGCTCGAGCAGGCCCTGCTCCTGCAGCACGACGAGGTGGGTCGCCTGCTGCAGCGAGCGCTGTGCGCTCGCGTCGGTGCGGATGTCGCGGTACAGGTCGGTGCCGGTCAGCACGACGACCAGTGGCCGCTCCGGATGCGCCTCGGCCCACGCCGCGATGCTCGGTGCCGAGCGCCGCGCGTGCAGTGCGATCAGCACATCGCACGGCTCGCCCGCCCAATGCTGCGCAATGCCGATGCGACAATGTTTTTGAAGCATCCGCGCCCAGCGCGATGCGGTGTGCCAGTTGCCGTTGTTGGCCGCGGCGAGTGCCGGGCTGACGATCAGGACCGAAGGAAGGTTGGGGGAAGACAACGTGCTCGACATCGAGGCCCCGAGCGTGGAATCGGCTCGCATGCGCACCGCGGGGCAGGACCTGCTGTCGCTCGCGCTGATCGACGCGCGGAATCATACGTTGCGCTGGATCGCGGCCTGCGAGACGGCGCTCGGCGGCGAGGCGCTGAAAGTGCCGCTGATGGCCGAGATCAACCCGCCGCGCTGGGAGCTCGGCCACATCGGCTGGTTCCAGGAATACTGGATCGCGCGCAACGTGCAGCGCCACCGCGGCGAGCGCTCCGACCCGACCCGGCCGAAGCTCGCATCGACCCTGCCCGATGCCGACCGCTGGTACGACTCGTCGAACGTGCCGCACGACAGCCGCTGGCAGCTCGACCTGCCGGATCTGGCGTCGACGCGCCAGTACCTTGTCGACACGCTCGAGACCACGCTCGATCTGCTGGCGGCGACGCCGGACGACGCCGACGACGACACGCTGTACTTCTACCGGCTCGCGCTGTTCCACGAGGACATGCACGTCGAGGCGCTCGCGATCCTGTCGCAGACGCTCGGTTTCGAGACGACCTTGCTGCCGAAGCTCGCAACGCTCGCGACGCGCGAGCCGCTGCTCTTTCCGGCGACGCGCTGGCGCCTCGGCTCGGCGCCGTCGCCGGGTTTCGCGTTCGACAACGAGCGGGCCGTGCACGAGGTCGCGCTCCCCGAGTTCGAGATCGATGCGCAGGCCGTCACCTGGGCCCAGTACTGCGAGTTCGTCGAGGACGGCGGCTACGACGAGCCGCTGTACTGGAGCAAGGACGGCTGGCTCTGGCTGCAGCGGGAAGGTCGGCGCACGCCGCGCTACGTCGACCAGATGCGCCAGGGCGTGCTGCAGCACCGCTTCGGGCGGCTTGTCCGGGTGCCGATGACGCAGCCCGTCATCCACGTCAACTGGTACGAGGCCGACGCCTGGTGTCGTTGGGCCGGGCGGCGCCTGCCGAGCGAAGTCGAGTGGGAAGCGGCGGCGCATCAGGGCGGCTCACGCGGCTTTCGCTGGGGCGATGTGTGGGAATGGACCGCGACGACGTTCCGTGCCTATCCGGGGTTCGCGCCCGGGCCTTATCGCGACTATTCGGAGCCCTGGTTCGGCACTCACAAGGTGCTGCGCGGCGCGTCGTTCGCGACACGCGAGCGGATGCGCGATCCTAAGTACCGCAACTTCTATCGGCCAGAGCGCGACGACGTGTTCTGCGGGTTCCGCAGTTGCGCGCTTTGACCGGCGGAGCGCGCGACGGCGTTTGTGTTCAGTCGAGGTCGGCGTCGTTCCAGAGCGCTGCCATTGCCGCGGCGAAGCGCGCGGCGATCGGCTCGGCGCCGACATGGACGTTGCCGTCGACTACGCGGCGGCCGGCGACGTAGACGGCGCGGAAAGCGGGCGCGTCGGTCGCGAAGACCAGCGCATCGAGCGTGTGCGACGGCGGCACGCCGAGCAGGCCGGGCGCCTCGGCCTCCAGCACCAATGCATCAGCCCGTGCGCCTGGCACCAGCCCCGAGTGCGCGAAGCCGGCGCTCGGACCGGAGTTCGCGAGCGCGGCCTCGAAGAGCCGCGTGGCGCTGGCGGTGTTCGCGGAGGCGCGGGCCGAATCAGTCACTTTGGAACTGGCCTGCATCGATCTGCCCGCCGCGACGTTGCGCTCGCGGCGCACCAGCCGCTGGCCGTATTCGAGCCAGCGCAGCTCCTCGGTCCAGCAGCGCGCGACCTGGCTGTCCGAGCCGATCGCGATCGGTACGCCGGCGTTGAGCCAACGCCTCAAGTCGGGTAGGCCGTCGCCGAGGTTTGCCTCGGTGCTCGGACAGATCACGATGCCGGCGCCGCTGGCGGCGACCGCGTCGATCTCGGCCGGGGTCGCATGGGTTGCGTGGACCAGCTGCCAGCGCGCGTCGGGTCGCGCCTTGCGGCACAGCCATTCGATCGGCCGCGCACCGGTCGCGGCGAGGCAGGCATCGACCTCGGCGGTCTGTTCGGCGACGTGGATGTGGATCGGGCCTGAGTCGTCGCCGAGCCGATCGATCAGCGCAGCGATCGATGCGGCCGATGCGGCGCGCAGCGAGTGGATCGCGACGCCGGCGTTGACCAGCGGCCGACCGCTAGCGCGCACGGCGTCGCGCTGGCGCAGCACGAAGTCGGGCGTGCTCGCGAAGCGGCGCTGGTCGGGCCGCAGGGTGGGATCGGCGAAGCCGGCGCGTTCGTACAGGACCGGCAGCACGGTCAGGCCGATGCCGGCGTCACCGGCCGCATCGGCGAGCGACTCGGCCAAGGTCGCCGGATCGTCGTACGGCGTGCCGTTCTCGGCATGCTGCAGGTAGTGGAACTCGCAGACCTGCGTGTAGCCGCCGCGCAGGAGTTCGATGTACAGCTGCGCGGCGATCGCGCGCAGCTGGTCGGGCGTGATGCGCAACGCGACCCGGTACATGCGGTCGCGCCACGACCAGAAGTCATCGGCTGAGCCATCGACCTTTGCACTGATGCGTTCGGAAAGGCCGGCAAACGCGCGCTGGAACGCGTGGCTGTGGGCATCGACGAGGCCCGGCAGGACCGGGCCGTCGAGCCCGATCGCATCGGCGGGCGGCGCGGTGATGCCGGGCACGATCTCGGCCCAGTGCCCGCGCGCATCGATGCGTAGCAGCACGGCGGCGTGCCAGCGCCCGCCGAGCCAGGCGCGGGGCGCCCACAGCGTGCGACCGGTCGCGTCGGCGGCCGCCGGCTCAGCGGATGGCATCCGGCTTCCAGTCGCGCATCGTCTTGATCAGCGCCCGCAACGTCGGCCGCAACGTCGCCACTCGCTCCGGATCGACCGCATACGGCGGCTCCTCGCGCATGTAGCAGCGCCACGTCATCTCGAGCTGGACCGCTTGGCGGCCGGCGGCCGGCCGGCCGTAGTGGCGCGTGATGTGGCCGCCCTTGAAGCGGCCGTCGATGACGTGGCTGTACGTCGACTGCGCCGCTAGCACCGTCCCGAGCGCGGCGCGCAAGGTCGGTGCGCAGCTGGCGCCGTCGACGGTGCCGAGGTTGAGATCGGTCAGGCGGCCTTCGAACAGCCACGGCAGCTCCGACTTGATGCTGTGCGCATCGAACAGCACGACGTGCCCGTGCGCGGCCTGGATGCGGGCGAGCTCGCCCTCGAGCGCGTGGTGGTAGGGGCGCCAGTAGCGCTCGCAGCGCGCGGCGACCTCGGCGTCGTCGGGTCCGTGGCCGTCGCGGTACAGCGCGTCGCCGGTGAAGAAGCGCGTCGGGCACAGTTCGGTGTTGTTGACGCCGGGGTACATCGGCGCGTTCTCGGGCGGGCGGTTCAGGTCGATCACATAGCGCGAATGGCGCGGCAGCAGCAGGCTCGCGCCCATCTCGCGCACGAAGGCATAGACCTCGTCGAGATGCCAGTCGGTGTCTTCGACGTCGACGGCGCGGGCCGCATATCGGCTGCGCAGCGCGTCGGGCAGCTCGGTGCCGACGTGCGGGATGCTGACGAGCAGCGGCGTGCTGCCGCGATGCAACGTGAAGATGTCGCCGAGGCCTTCGGGCTGCGGCTCGAGGCCGGTGACGTCGTCGCTGTCGTTCATCGTGAAAGGGTCGTTGACGGATCGGCCGGCACGCGTTCGCGCCCGCCCGCGACGACGCGGCGGCACAGGTTGCGGCCGAACCAGTACGCCAGCTCGTTCGGATGCTCGAGGTCCCAGACCGCGAAGTCGGCGCGCCGGCCGGCCTCGAGCGTGCCGCGGTCGGCGAGGCCGAGGGCGCGCGCGGCGTTCGCGGTGACGCCGCGCACCGCCTCTTCGGGCGTCAGGCGGAAGAACGTGCAGCCCATGCCGATCATCAGCAGCAGCGAGAGCGTCGGCGACGAGCCCGGGTTGTGGTCGGTCGCCAGCGCGATCGGCACGCGGTGCTCGCGCAGCGCAGCGACCGGCGGCAGCTTCGTTTCGCGCAGAAAGTAGAACGCGCCCGGCAGCAGCACCGCGGTCGTGCCGGCGGCGCCCATCGCGCGCGCGCCGGCCTCGCTCAGGTGCTCGAGGTGGTCGCACGAGAGCGCACCGAACTCGCTCGCCAGCTCGGCACCGCGCTGGTCGCTCAGCTGCTCGGCATGCAGCTTGACCGGCAGGCCGAGCGCGCGTGCGGCTTCGAAGATCCGGCGCGTCTGCGCATTGGTGAACGCGATGCGGTCGCAGAACGCATCGACCGCGTCGACCAGCCGTTCGGCATGCAGCACCGGCAGCCAGCCGCAGACCGCGTCGACATAGGCGTCGGCGCGGCCCTCGTACTCGGGCGGCAACGTGTGGGCGGCCAGGCAGGTCGTGCGCACGGTCAGGTCGAGCTCGGCGCCGAGCCGGCGCGCGGTCGCGAGGCAGCGCCGCTCGTCGTGCAGCGAGAGGCCGTAGCCGCTCTTGATCTCGACGGTGGCCACGCCTTCGGCCATCAACGCGCGGGCGCGCGGCAGGGCCGCAGCGAAGAGCGCCTCGTCGCTCGCCGCACGCGTCGCCGCGACGGTCGAGCGGATGCCGCCGCCGCTGCGCGCGATGTCCTCGTAGCTGGCGCCCTCTAGCCGCAGCTCGAATTCGCGCGCGCGCTGGCCGGCATAGACGAGGTGCGTGTGGCAGTCGATCAGGCCCGGCGTGACCAGCGCGCCACCGAGGTCGCGCTCTTCGGTGGCGCGCGCCGCGACCTCGGCGGGCAGGTCGGCTTCGGCGCCGACCCAGGCGATGCGGTCGCCGTCGACGAGCAGCGCGCCGCGCTCGATCCATCCCCACGGGGTGTTGCCGGCGAGGGTCGCGAGGCGCGCGTGGCGCCACAGGGTCGGGCCGTTCATCGTGGCGTTCCCGGATCCGGCGAGTAGCCGAACCACCACGCCGGGACCACGTCGCCCGCGGCGGTGGGGCGATCCGCTGGCTCGAAGCGCCACGCGGCGGCGGAGCGGCGTGTCGCGCGTCCGCTTGAATCGAGGTCGGCGGCCCCCGAGCCGCTGACCCAGAGCAGCATGCCGGCCTGGACGGCGTGCGCCTCGGTGCCGGCCTGCCATTCACCGGCGACCGTGGTGTACAGGCCGCGCAGCATCCAGGCGTCTTCCCAGACCTCGCCGCGACGGACCGCCTGCAATGTCGAGCGCCCGTGGCGCGCCATCAGGTTCAAGTCGCGGGTCGGGCCCTTGAGCAAGCGGCAGCCGGGGGCCACGCGGCCGTCGAACGACAGCGGGGCATCGCCGCGCCGGCAAGCGATGTCGCCCGCTTCGAACGACAGCTCGACACCGGCGCCGTCGACGACCGCGAACCAGCGCTGGACGCCGGGATAGGCGGAAAACGGGCCGTCGCGATCGATCTCAGCGACGCTGATCCGCAGCGACCAGAGGTCGGCCGACGGCCAGGCCAGCAACTCGCGGGTGCGACCGCCACCGTTGCGCCAAGCCTGCGGTGCGACGTCGCCGAGGCGCACCGTGCGGATGGCCGCGCGGGCCCGCGCGGCGGTGCGGCGCTCAGGGCTTGAAGTGTCCATCGATCTGGTGACGCGAGCCGGGGTGGACGAGGCGGGCGATCGTGATCGGCACGCCACGGCTCATCGTACGCCGCACCACGACCAGGCACGGCTCGCGCCGATCGATCTCGAGCAGGCGCGCCTCCTGGTCGTTCGGCGCGCAGGCCTGGATCGAGTACTGCGCCTCCCAGAGCGGCGCGACCTGCAGCAGGTAGTGGGTGGGCGTCATCTGCGTGAAGTCGACGTCGAGGTAGCCAGGCGCGCAGGCCGGGTTCACGTAGCGGTCTTCGCACTGCAGCGGCACGCCGTCCTCGTGGTGGACGATCAGCGTGTGGAAGACGGTCGCACCGGTCGCGAGGCCGAGCTGCGCGGCAAGCTCGGCGGGCGCGCGCTCGCGCGCCGCAAGATGCACCTGCGCCTCGTGCCGATGGCCGCGCGAGACGATCTCTTCGTGAAGGTCGCGGATCGTCAAGGTCGACGAGACGCGGTATAGGTGGGCGGCGAAGGTGCCGACGCCCTGGAGCCGGTCCACCAGCCCCTCCGACTGCAGCTCGCGCAGCGCGCGGGTCACGGTCATCCGGCTGACGCCGAACTGGGCGACGAGCTCGGCGTCAGACGGCATCAGCGCGCCCGGCACCCAGCGGCCGCGCGCCAGTTCCTCCTTGAGGAATTGCTTGACCCGCGCATACGGCGCGGCCGGCCGACGCACGGCGGACAATGAAGCGCTGTCCGGGAAAACCATCGCGACGAGCTTACTTGCCTAGACTTGTCTAGTCAAGTACAGTCGTCCGCGTCGATCTCTCGTTTGCCGAGGTGCTCCATGACCGATCTGTCCGACCTCCACCAGCTCGCCAAGCCGCACCCGGTGCGCGCGCCCCGTGGCTCCGACATCGTCTGCAAGAACTGGCTGATCGAAGCGGCCTACCGGATGATCCAGAACAACCTCGATCCTGAGGTCGCCGAGAACCCGGATGCGCTGGTCGTCTATGGCGGCATCGGCAAGGCGGCCCGCAACTGGGACTGCTACGAGGCGATCCTGAAGGCGCTGCGCGCGCTCAACGAAGACGAGACCCTGCTGATCCAGTCGGGCAAGCCGGTCGGCGTGTTCCGCACCCACACCGATGCGCCGCGCGTGCTGATCGCGAATTCGAACCTGGTGCCGAAGTGGGCGACGTGGGAGCACTTCCACGAGCTCGACCGCAAGGGCCTGATGATGTACGGCCAGATGACCGCGGGCTCGTGGATCTACATCGGCAGCCAGGGCATCGTGCAGGGCACCTACGAGACCTTCGTCGA
>Ga0207691_10000190_pt1 | contig 58438 bp, 60 predicted proteins | sample KBSM13metaG_FD_184327 | JGI IMG/M metagenome (GOLD analysis project Ga0207691, IMG submission 184327) | Miscanthus rhizosphere microbial communities from Kellogg Biological Station, Michigan, USA - KBS M1-3 metaG (SPAdes) (version 2) | ecosystem: Host-associated > Plants > Roots > Rhizosphere >...
CCTCTTCCCGGAACTGGCCGAGGCGCTAGAACGGTACGCCGAGGAGGGGCCGGGCCTCTTCTACCGAGGCGAGGTGGCGGCGGCGATCAGCGACTTCGTCGTCGGCCACGGCGGCCTGATCGGCCCCGGCGACCTCGCCTCCTACGAGGCGATCGAGCGCAAGCCGATCGACACCCCCTTCCGCGGCACCGAAGTCCTCACCAACCCGCCGCCCTCCTCGGGCGGGATCCTGATCTCCTACTGCCTCGGCCTGCTCGAGCGGCTCGGTCCCGGCAGCGATCCCGAGCAGCTGGTCGCGGCGATGGAGGCGGCCAACTCGCGCCGCGACCTCGCCTTCGCCGAGTCCCTCTACGAGGAGGGGATGGAGATGAGCTTCCTCGACCCGATCGGGCTCGACCTCGCCGCCGCCGACCTGCTCGGCTCGACCACCCACATCTCGGTCCTCGACGCGGACGGCAACTGCGCCAGCGTCACCTGCTCCAATGGCTCCGGCTCCGGCGTCCTGGTCCCGGGCACCGGCGTGATCCTCAACAACATGCTCGGCGAGGAGGACCTCAACCCCGCCGGCTTCCACCTGATCGCGCCCGGGCGGCGGGTGCCGTCGATGATGGCGCCGACGGTGGTCCTGCGCGACGGCGAGATCGTGATGGCGCTGGGCAGCGCCGGCTCCAACCGGATTCGCTCGGCGATCCTGCAGACGGTGGTGCGGGCGGTCGAGCAGGGCTACCCGGTCGCGGCGGCGATCGAGGCGCCGCGGCTGCACTTCGAGCAGGGGATCGTCCAGGCTGAGAGGGGGGTGGACCCCGAGTCGCTCGATCGCCTGGAGCGGCGCGGCTGGGAGGTGGCCCGCTGGCCTTCGCTCAACCTCTTCTTCGGCGGCGTACAGGCCGTCGCCAGGGATCCCCGCAGCGGCGCCCTCAGCGGCGGCGGCGACCCCCGCCGCGGCGGCGCGGTCGCCTACGCCGACTGAGTTGCGTGGTTCCTTTGTCGCCTCTACGGCGACAAAGGAACCACGCAACCGATGGAGGCGGAAGAATGGCCCGATGGCGAGCGGGGCCAAGATCGACTTCGAGGCCGAGGGGCTGCTGGAGGGAGTCGAGGGCGAGCCGCGGCGGGCGCGGCTGGAGCTGCTTGAACAGCTCGCGCGGGAAGGCTGCTCGCTGCAGGAGCTGAAAGAGGCGGTGGCGGCGGGGCGGCTGACCCTGCTGCCGGTCGAGCGGACGGTCGCTGGCGAAGGCCGCCGCTACACCGCCCGCGAAGTCGCCGAAATCGCCGACGTCGACCTCGAGATGCTGCTGCGCTTTCGCTCGGCCCTCGGGATCCCGATCCCCGACCCGGACCAGCGGCTCGGAACGGAGGCGGACGTCGAAGCGGCACGGGGGATGAAGCAGTTCCTCGAGCTCGGCCTGCCCGAAGACGGGATGCTGCAGGTGGCGCGGACGATCGGGATGGGGACGGCGCGGATCGCCGAAGCCAATCGCGAGCTGATCGTCCGCACGCTCACCCAGCCCGGCGACACCGAGCGCGACGTCGCCCTGCGCTTCGCCGCCGCCGCCGAGTACATGTTGCCGCTGGCCGGCCCGACGGTCGTCTACGCCCTGCAGGCGCACCTGCTGGAACAGATCCGCCACGACGTCATCGGCGCCACCGACCTCGCCGCGGGGGAGCTGGGCGGCGCCGTCGATCTGACCGTCTGCTTCGCCGACCTGGTCGAGTTCACCCGCCTCGGCGAGGAGATCGCCCCCGAGGAGCTGGGGATGGTCGCCGGTCGCTTGGAGGAGATGGCGAGCGCCGTGGCCGAGCCGCCGGTGCGGCTGGTGAAGACGATCGGCGACGCGGTGATGCTGGTCTCCACCCAACCGGAGCCGATGGTCGCCGCGGCCTTGGCTCTGATCCACGCCGCCGAGGCGGAAGGCCAGCAGTTCCCCTGGCTGCGGGCCGGAATCGCCAGCGGCCCGACCCTGCCGCAGTTCGGCGACTACTACGGCCGTGCCGTCAACCTCGCCAGCCGCATCACCAACGTCGCCCGTCCCGGCAGCGTCGTCGTCGACGAGGCGACCAAGGAGGCCGTCGGGGATGGCTTCGACTACTCCTACGTCGGCGAACGCCGGCTCAAGGGGCTCGACTACCGGGTGAAGCTGTTCCGGGCCCGCGCGCCCGGCGAACGGAGACGATAGGAGCAAAGGCGGAAGCCGCAAGCGAGATATGCACGATCGCGCATTGTCAGTCCATAAACTTGTTGGACGGACCTAATTAAGCATTACTATGCACGATCATGCATCCTAAAAGAAAAGCCAGCGCTGCGTTCGCGGAAACGTTGGGTGCCGCGGTTCGTCTCCGGAGAGAACGTATTGGCCTGCGCCAGGATGAGCTGGCGCTCACGGCCGGAGTGAGCACCCGAGTGATCCATCAGATCGAGAATGGAAAACCAACCAGTCGGTTGGACAGCATCATTCCGGTATTGGACGCGTTGGGCCTAACCCTTGTCATCGATGGCCGCTGAGCGCCTCAAGGTCTTCCTCAACTCGGAGGAGGTGGGGGAGATCCAGCGTCGCGGTCCCGCGCGCTACCGCTTCACCTATTCCGGGTCAGCGCTGGACGCACCGACCCCGGATGGCGTTCTGCTTTCGGCGTCTTTGCCCCTGCGAGCGCAGACGTTTACGCCCAGTGAGACTTCGCCCTTCTTCGAGGGGCTACTGCCCGAGGGGGCTGTCCGCAGCGCCATATCCCGCACCTTTCGCATCAGCGAAGAAGACGGTTTCGGACTTCTGCGAGCGCTTGGAGCCGACTGCGCGGGGGCGGTGGTTGTTCTTCCTCCGGATCGCGATCCTCCGGTTCCGGGGCAAGGGCACCTTCGCCGCCTAAGCGGCGAGCAGCTCGCGCAGCTGATCGACGACCTGCCTCGCAACCCCCTTGGCGTGGATCCGGCGGAGGCAGGTGTCCGCCTCAGCCTTGGGGGGATTCAGCCTAAGCTGGTACTGACCGGAAATCCCCTGCAAGGGTTCAGTCAGCCAGTCGAAGGAGCACCCAGCACCTGTCTGCTGAAGCCGGAATTCGGTCAGTACCCGGACCTGGTGGCGAACGAGACTTTCTGCATGAGGGTCGCGCAGACCAGTGGCCTCCGTGCCGCAGGCGTCGACATCGTCGATGTCGACGCCACCTCCTGCCTCTATGTAGAGCGCTTCGACCGAGCGCTCGATGCTGACGACAAGGTGGTGCGGATACACCAAGAGGACATGTGCCAGGCGCTTGGCATCTTGCCGGTTGCCAAGTACGAGGACAACGGTGGTCCCTCAGCTGTCGGGATCGTTCAATTGCTGCGTACGCTGCGGACCCCTTGCATGGCGCGAGACATAAACGACTTCGTCCACGCGCTCCTGGTCAACTTCCTGCTTGGCAACAGCGACGCCCACGGCAAGAATTTCGCCCTGCTATATGAGCCTGAGGCGGGCGTCCGGCTGGCCCCCCTCTACGACATCGTCTCGACCGCGGTCTACCCGGATCTGACGGAACGGATGGCGATGGCGATCGGAGGGATAACCGACCCTCACGAGGTTGATCTGCCGGCCTGGGCGCGTCTGGCGGAGGAATGCGGGCTCAGCCGGGGGATCGCGCCGATCATCCGACGACGCACCGCAGCCGTGCTGCGAGCTGTCGCCGGTTGGCGGGAGAGTGCGGTGCGGGACCGGTGGCACCGGCCGATCGTTGATGAGATCGTCGAGGTTTGCCGCCGGCGGGCGACCCAGTTGGTGGACAGCTAGGCCGGCTTGCGCGCCGAGACCAGGAGGTTGTAGAAGAGCTCCGCTGGAAGGTAGGGCTCGAGCGCGCGGCTGTCGACCTTCTGCAGGGCGATGTAGCTGTTGAAGGCGAAGCGGCGCCAACCGAAGGAGATCGACTCCGGCTCGGCGCTTGACTCGACAGTGCGCAGCCCCCAGCCCCAGGCGTTGGAGAGAAGCTCCTCGCCGCCGACGCGGCGCTGCTCGAAACCGGCGTCCTTGAGCAGGCGGCGAAGATCGGCCGGAGCGAAGGCGTGGACGTCGACCTCGCCCTCGAGCGAGTGTCCATCCGATTGCTCGTGCTCGGGCATCTCGCGGAGGCGGGCGCCGACCGCGCGGCGCCAGAGCGGGGCGAGCGCCAGCCCGGCGCGCTTCGGCAGCGCCGCCAGCGTGTCGCCGTAGCGGGAGGGCTCGCCGGCGAAGGCGATCGCCCCGCCCGGGCGCAGGACGCGGCGAAATTCGGCGAAGGCCTTGTCGAGGTCGGGGATGTGGTGGAGGACGGCGTGGCCGAGGACGAGGTCGAAGCTCTCGTCCTCGAAGGGCAGGGCCTCGGCCTCGGTGGCGACGGTGGTCACATCCTCGAGCCCGAGCGCCTTGGCGGTTGCCGCCAGCCGCTTCAGCATTCCCGGCGAGATATCGGTCGCCGTCAGCCGCTCGATCACCCCGAGCTGGACGAGGTTGAGCGAGAAGTAGCCGGTCCCCGAGCCGATCTCCAGGGCGTCGCCGAAGGAGCGGCCCGTCAGCCCGCCCAGCGCCTTGACCAGCTTCAAGCGCACCTGGCGCTGGCCGACCTCGCCGAAGTCGATGCCCCACTTGGCGTCGTACTCCTCGGCGGCCGCGTCGTGGTAGCGGGTGTTGACGTCCTTGATGTGCTCCGGCGTGGCGGTGGGGGAGGCTGGCATGGGGCGGGAACTCTACGTGGAACGTCACGACCGGCGCAGCGGTGGGAGTTTTCCTCGCTATGCGGTGATAAGTCCCACCGCTGCAATACGGTGCCGGGCGGTGGAACGCGATTACGTCCAGCTGAACCAGCCGCCCGAGGTGCCGCCGCTGCCGCTGACCGGCGAGCGGACGCTGCCCGACGTGCCCGAGGAGAACTACTGGTTCCGCCGCCACCTCGTCGTTTACGAATGGATCGCCGAGCGGGTGCGGGGGCTGCGGGTGGTCGACATGGCCTGCGGCGAGGGATACGGCTCCGACGTCCTCGCCGGCAGCGCCGCGAGGGTCGTCGGCGTGGACGCCAATCCGGAAGCGCACGAGCACGCGCGGCTCCGCTACCGGCGCCCCAACCTGCGTTTCCAGCGCGACCTGGTCGAAAGCTTCACCGAGCCCTGCGACGCGGTCGTCTTCCTGCAGACGATCGAGCACGTCCAGGACCCGGGCGCGATCCTCGAGCACTTCAAATCGATGCTGGCGCCGGGCGGCGTCGCCTACGTATCGACGCCGAACCTGTTGACGCTGGCGCCTCCGGGCGCGGAGAAGTCCGACAACCCCTGGCACGTCAAGGAGTACCGGGCCGAGGAGTTCCGGGCGCTCTGCGAGGCGCACTTCCCGCGGGTCGAGATGCTGGGCCTCTTCCACGCCCGCAAGCTGCGCCTCCACGAGCTGGCGATCAAGCTCGGCTGGGACTCCGCCCACAAACGACTGCACTTGACCAGGCCCTTCTACGACCGCTTCACCCCAGCGATCGCCGCCTCCGACTTCCGCCTGAAGAGAGGGAACCTCGACGCGGCCTTGGACTTTCTGGCCGTGTGTCATGCGTGAACCCGATGCGCGTCTGACGGCGGGTGGCGCGGATTTGGGGGACCACCCCGAGGAGGCGGCGTCAGCCGCCCCCGCAGTGGGTGGTGGAACCAAATCCGTGACAGGACCCGCCGTCCCACAGACGCATGGGGACCTGGCGATCGTCCTCCACAGCCACATGCCCTACGTCGAGGGCTTCGGCACCTACCCCTTCGGCGAGGAGTGGCTGTTCGACGCGGTGATCCGCTCCTACCTGCCGGTGCTGGAGGTGGCGCGGGACCTGACGATGACGGTGACGCCGGTGCTGGCGGACCAGCTCGAGGACGCGGGGGCCGCCGAGCGCCTGCGCCGGTTCCTGATCGAGTGGCGGATCGAGGCGGCCGAAGCCGACCTGCTCCAGGTCCCGGAGGAGTGCCGTCCAGCCTGCGAGCGCGAGCGGCGGCGGTACGCCCAAGCGCTGGAGCTGCTCGACGCCGCCGACGGTAACCCGCTTGCCCCCTTCCAGCGGGCGGCCGCGGAGGGCCGGATCGCCCTCGCCGCCTCCGCGGCGACCCACGCCGTGCTGCCGCTGCTGGCGACGCGGCAGGGAGTGCGGCTGCAACTGCGGACCGGGATCCGCTCGCACCGCCGCCGCTTCGGTTGGGACGGAGGCTTCTGGCTGCCGGAGTGCGCGTACGCCCCCGGGCTCGAGCGGGAGCTGGCGGAGGAGGGGGTGCGCTGGTTCTGCGTCGACCAGAGCGCACACGCGGAGCCGCTGGAAGCGTTGGCCCCCGTGCGCACCGAGGCGGGACCGGTGGCGCTGCCGATTGACTGGGAGGCGATCTCCTGGCTCTGGTCGCTCGACGGCTACCCGTCCGATCCCGCCCACGCCCAGTTCGCCGGCAAATCGCTGCGGGGGATCCGGATCTGGCGGGTGGGCGGAGGCGCTTACGACCCCGATGCGGCGGAGGCGGCGGCGCGGCGTCAGGCCGACGAGTTCCTGGCCGCCGTCGCCACGCGCCTTCGCGCCTGCGCCGAGAGCCGCGGCCGCCGCGGCCTGCTCGTCTTCGCGATCGACACCGAGCTGCTCGGGCACTGGTGGTCGGAGGGAGCGATCTGGCTGCGCGGCGTGCTCGAGGGGGCGGAGGGGGCCGGAGTCCGGCTGCTCACCGTGCCGCAGGCGCTTGCCGAGCACGGGCCTGTCGAACGACCGCTCCACGCCTCGACCTGGGGCGAGGACAAGGACCTCAGCACCTGGGACTCGCCCCCGGTCGCCGACCTCGCCTGGGGGGCGCGACGGTTGGAGCTGCGCCTGCTGCGGGCAGTCGCCGGCGGGCTGCGGGGGGACCGCCTGGAGCGCGCGACGCGCGAGCTGCTCGCCGCCCAGTCGAGCGACTGGGCGTTCCTCGATCAGCGCAAGCAGGCCGGCGATTACGCGTATCAGCGAGCGACCGACCACTCACGGGCGATGTTGGAGGCCATAGACTGCGACCGCCCCACCGATCCGCGCCTGCGTTCCCTCGCCCCGGACCTCAGCCTCGCTCCGCTCCTGGAGCCCTGAATCCAAGCCACCCGGAACAGCCACCAACCTTGACCCGCGTATTGATTCTCTCCTGGGAGTACCCGCCGCTGATCGAGGGCGGCCTCGCTCGCCACGTGCGGAAGCTCTCCGAGGCGCTGGTCGAGCGCGACGTCGAGGTGCACGTGCTGACCCGCGGGGGGGAGGAGTCGCCGGCGACCGAGCGCCGCGGCGGCGTCGTCATCCACCGCATCCGCGAGCCGAAGCGGCCGACCGATCTCGGCGAGTTTGTCGCCTGGATCGAACGGATGAACTCCGACATGCTCGCCGCCGGGGTCGAGCTCGGCGACCGCTGCAGCTACGACCTCGTCCACGGCCACGACTGGCTCGTCGCCAACGCCTGCGACCACCTCGCCAGGCGCTTCGACGCGCCGCTGGTGACGACGATCCACGCCACCGAGTACGGCCGCCACCAGGGCTGGGTCGACAAGCACCCGCAGACCTACATCCACGGGGTCGAGCGCTGGATCACCAACCGCTCCGACCGCGTCATCGCCTGCTCCCACTACATGCGCGAACAGGTCGCCGACATCTTCGGTGTCGAGGAGGAGCGGATCAGCGTGATCCCGAACGGGATCGACCCCGATGACCTGCCGGCCCAGCCGCCGGAGGAGCTGGCGCGGCTGCGCTCGGAGTTCGCGGCGCCGGAGGAGAAGCTCGTGCTGCTGATCGGCCGCCTCGTCTACGAGAAGGGGTTCCAGCTGGCGCTGGAGGCGATGCCGCGGCTGATCGAGGAAGCGCCGGGGACGCGGTTCCTGGTCGCCGGTTCCGGCACCCACGAGGCCGAGCTGAAGCGCCAGGCGCAGGAGCTGGGGCTGATGGACCACGGCACCTTCCTCGGCTGGATCGGCGACGACGTGCTGCACTCGCTCTACCGGATCGCCGACCTCACGGTGGTCCCCTCGATCTACGAGCCCTTCGGCCTCGTCGCCCTGGAGGCGATGGCCTCCGGCTGTCCCTGCATCGTCGCCGACACCGGCGGCCTGCGCGAGGTCGTTCCGCACGAGGAGGCGGGGCTGCGCTTTCGCGCCCATGACCCCGAAGCGCTGGCCGAGGTGGCGTTACGGGTTCTCTCCGACGACGAGCTCGGCCGCCGACTGGTCGCCGAAGCCTACGACCACCTGCGCCGCTTCGACTGGGGCGACGTCGCCGAGCAGACGGCGGCGCTCTACGCCGAGCTGGCCGGGGCCAAGACCACGTAGCAGCGCACAGCTTTGGGTCAGCATCCGTCCCGCCGCCGGCGGGCGAGGCTGCGGTCGCTGATCGTGAAGCTGCCCTCGGCGCTGCTCGCCGGGGTCCAGTGAATCCCGTCGAGCAGCTCCAGCGGCGAGATCGAGAGGGCGCCGGCGAGCTTCATCAGGGTGTCGACGCGGGCCAAGCGGGTGCCATGCTCGAGCATCCCGATCTCTGTCCGGTGCAGGGAGGCGAGCGCTCCCAGCTCTTCCTGCGACATCGCCGCGCGGCGGCGGCAGCGAAAGAGATTGCGCCCGAACTTGACCGCGACCTCCTCCGATCGAAGTCTCCCGTCGGGGCCCATGCAGGCACTGTTCCGCAAACGGTTCATTGTCAGCCAGACAATACATTTCAAACCTGATGGACTTCTTGCAGATAAGAAGTTCCGGTCTGATCGATCACTCCTCTTCGTCGGCCACGACTTCGCCAGGACCGGCATCGCGCCGGCCTGATTACCGACGCCGGTGGTCTACTCGCCGTGTCCCGCGAGCTTCAGGGGCCGCATCGTCGTCCAGGCCTTGGGGTCCGGTTCGACTGGGTGCTTCCAGCGCAGCCCCCGCGGTGCCTCGCGCATGCGGATGATCCGGGCGGGAATGCCGCCGACGACGGCGTTGGCTGGGACGTCCTTGGTGACGACCGAGTTGGTGCCGATAACCGAGTTGTCGCCGACGCTGACGCCGCGGAGGATGCAGGCGCCGTAACCGACCCAGACGTTGTTGCCGACCTCGACGTCGCGCTTGTAGATGCCCTGGAGGCGAATCGGCCGCTCGACCTCGACGACGCCATGGTCGAAGTCGATGAACATCGCCCGGTCGGCGATCACGCACTCCTCACCGATCCGCACCCGCTGATAGGCGGAGATCGTGCACTCCTGGCCCATCACCGTCTTGGAGCCGATCTCGACGACCCCCTCGTGGCAGCGGATCTTGGTCCCGTCGCCGATCCAGACGAAGCGGCCGAAGCGGATCTGGCCACGCGGCTCGATCATCAGTTCCAGCCCCTTGCCGAGGAAGAAGGGACCGTTGGAGCGCCAGCGCCGGCCGGCCGGCGTCAGCAGGCGTCGCCAGAGGTAACGCCAGAAGAGCCGCGCGTAGCGCGGGGTCAGCATCCGGTTGCGGGCCAGGAAGCGGAGCACGGCGGGGCAACTTTAGAGGCTGCCACTTACACTGGGCGACGCTTGCCCGACGCCGCCAAAACCGCCTCCCTCGCCGAGCGTCTGGTCGCCGGGGAAAAGCGCGCCCTGGCGCGGGCGATCACGCTGATCGAGTCCGACGATCCGGCCGGCTGGGAGCTCGTGCGCGAGGTCTACCCGCGCACCGGCAAGGCCCGCATCATCGGCTTCACGGGGCCGCCGGGGGTGGGGAAGAGCACCCTGATCGGTGCCCTCACCGGCGAGCTGCGCAAGGCCGAGCGCGAGGTCGCGGTGCTCTCGATCGACCCGTCGAGCCCCTTCACCCGCGGCGCCCTGCTCGGCGACCGGATCCGGCTCACCGACCACTTCCTCGACCCCGGCGTCTTCATCCGCTCGATGGCCTCGCGCGGCGCCCTCGGCGGCCTCTCCGAGGCGGCGCTGCAGGTGGCGCTGATCATGGACGCCGCCGGCAAAGACGACGTCCTGATCGAGACCGTCGGCGTCGGCCAGGCCGAGATCGACATCGTCGACCACGCCGACACGATCGTCCTCGCGCTGATGCCGGGCTCGGGCGACTCGATCCAGGCGCTGAAGGCGGGGGTGATGGAGATCCCCGACGTGATCGTCGTCAACAAGGCCGACCATCCGATGACCGACACGATGGTCCGCGAGGTTCGCGGCGTCCTCGCCCTCTCGCAGGACCCGGAGGGTTGGAAAGTGCCGATCCTCCGCACCGAGGCCGCCCGCGGCGAGGGGGTCGACGAGTTGGCCGCGCAAATCGACGCGCACCGAAAATTCATCGAACAGGCCGGGACGCTCGCCGAGCGGCGCGCGCGCAACCTCCGCAGCGAGGTCCTCGGCATCGCCAGCTCGCGGATGCGCCGCCGCCTCGAGCAGACGGTCTCCGAGGACCCGGGGACGGCGGAGCTGCTCGAACGGGTGGTGCGGCGGGAGATTGACCCGGCGACGGCGGCCGGCGAGCTGCTGGAGAAACACGTCGATGGCTGAGCCGGAGCGACCTTCGGCCGCCGAGGCGATGGGCTGGCTGGGGGCTGAGCTCGCCGAGCTGGGCTGCGATTCCGTCGGTCAGGTACTGGGCCTCTACGTCGACGTCGAGAGCGGCGAACCCGCCTGGCTGATCGCCCGCCTTGGCCGGCGCCGCCGCGTCCGGGTCGTCGCCCTCCCGTTCTCCAATTGCGCCGGCGCACCCTTCGGCGTCTGGGTGGCCCAGGAGGGCGACGCGATCCGCAGCGCCCCCGTCGTCGACCCGAACCGCCCCCTGCGCCGCGAGCACGAGCTGACGATCTGCGCCCACTTCGGGATCGGCGAGAAGGTCGGCCGCGCGGCCCAGGTGTCCACCCGTGAAAAGGGTGCGATATCGGCAACGCCCAAGTCGTAACAGCGGGTGTCTCTCACAACGCCAGCTTTTCGAGAGGCAAGCCGCCTGAAGGCCAATTACTGTTGAGTAATGAAGCTTCGATGGGGTGCAGCAATGGCGCTGGTCGCTGTTGGCATATCGGGATGCGGCGGAGGCGGCGAAGCGACGGGCGGCGGCGAAGCCACGGAAGGCGCTGAAGCCACGGAAGTCGCCGAGACGCGGTCGGAGGCGACCGGGGGGCAGGCGGGTTCGCGTAGATTGCGGGTCTCGCTCGATAGCCGCGAGGGGCCCCAGAACATAGGCGTGCTGATGGCCAAGAGGCGCGGCTACTTCAAGGACGCCGGCCTCGGCGTCTGGTTCGCCAACCCGCTCGAACCGAACCGGCCGGTGAGCTATGTCGCCAAGGGAACCGACGATTTCGGCCTGGTGCAGCAGCCACAGGTCGCTATTGCAAGGGAAAAAGGGATGCCGATCGTCGCCGTGGGAAGCGTGATCCCCCATCCGACCGACGCGATGATCTGGCTGAAGAGGTCAGAGATCGGTGGTATCGCCGATCTGAAGGGGAAGACGATCGCGGTTCCGGGCATTCCGTACCAGGAACGTATGCTTCGGTTCCTGTTGGCGCGGGCGGGGCTGAACCGCTCCGACGTAAAGGTCGAGAGGGTCGGCTACGACCTCGTGCCGGCGCTGCTCGACGGGCCCGCCGACGCGATCTTCACCGCTTCGTGGACCATCGACGGAGTCGAGCTGAAGTCGCGCGGTGTCGAACCGGTCATCACCAAGGTGCAGGACCTGGGTGTCCCCGACTACGAAGGGCTCGTGGTGATAGCTCCAACCAAACTGGTTGCCGAGGATCCTCAGCTGGTTCGTGACTTCATGTCGGTCTTCTCCCGTGCCATGGCCACCGCGGTCGGGCATCCCAAGGCGGTCGCCAACACGATCGTGGATTACGCGGACCTCGCGTCCAGTCGTGAATCGATGGAAGCCCAGATCGGGGCAGCGCTGCCCCTGTTCTCCACCAGCGGCTACATGGACCCGGACCGGGCACAAGGGCTCGTCGACTGGATGCACGATGAAGGGCTGATCGAAGGGGAGCCCCCCGCCTCCGAACTGCTTACCAACGCCTTTTTACCGAGCCCCTAGCGTCTCTTCCCGCAGATCGACAGATTTTCGAGCGGCAAGCCGCCTGCAGGCCAATTACTGTTGAGTAATGAAGCTTCGATGGGGTGCAGCAATGGCGCTGGTCGCTGTTGGCATATCGGGATGCGGCGGAGGCGGCGAAACCACTGAAGTCGCCGAGACGCGGACGGAGGTGACTGAGACCCATCCGGCTCCGCCGGAACTGCTGGTATCGCTCGACAGCCTCGAGGGGCCGCAGAACATAGGGCTCCTGATGGCGGATCAGCGTGGCTATTTCGAGGACGTCGGTCTTGACGTTTCCGTGGCCAACCCGCTCGAACAGAACCGCCCGGTGAGCTATGTCGCCAAGGGCACCGACGACTTCGCGTTGGCGCAGCAGCCGCAGGTCGCGATCGCCAAGGAAAAAGGGATGCCGATCGTCGCCGTCGGCAGCGTGATCCCGCATCCGACCGACGCGATGATCTGGCTGAAGAGGTCGAAGATCGACGGCATCGCCGATCTGAAGGGGAAGACGATCGCCGTCCCGGGCATTCCCTACCAGGAACGCATGCTCTGGAACCTCCTGGCGGAAGCGGGATTGAGCCGCGGCGACGTACAGGTCGAAAGTGTCGCCTACGAAGTGGTGTCGAAGCTGCTCGACGGGAGCGCCGACGCGATCTTCGGCGTCTCCTGGAACCTCGAGGGAGCCGAACTCGAGTCGCTCGGTCTCGAACCCGTCATCACCCGCGTGAAAGACCTGGGAGCCCCCGACTACGAACAGCTCGTGGTGATAGCGCCAACCGAGATGGTGGCCGATAACCCTGAGGTGGTTCGCGACTTCATGTCGGCGATGGCCCGCGGGACGGAAGCCGCGGTCGGTCATCCCGAAGCCGCCGTCAAGGCGATCGTCAAGGCGCCCGGGCCGGACCTCGCGCAGACTCGCAAAGCGATGGAGGCCCAGGTCCGGGCGACCCTCCCCTTGCTGTCAACGAGTGGCTACATGGACCCTGATCGAGCAGAAGGGCTCGTCGAATGGATGGACGAGGAAGGGCTGATCGAAAGCCGTCCGCCGGCGTCGTCGCTGTTCACGAACGATTTCCACTGACTCTGGTCGGCTCTCCGGCACCCGGTCGATGAAGATTCGCGGTCGGCTCATCGCCCTGGCGCTCGTCGCGGCTCTCCTGACCGGTTGTGGAGGGGGCGGCGCGGAGACCGAGACCGGCATCGATCAACCGTGGCCGGAAACGGTCGAAGTGACGCTCGACGGACGCATCGGGCCGGCGAACGTCGGCCTCTTGCTGGCCGAGAAACGCGGCTATTTCGATGACTTCAGGCTCGACGTCCGGGTGGGCAGCCCGGTCAGGCCCAACCGCCCGGCGGCATATGTGACCTTCGGGACTGACGACCTCGGCCTGGCGCAGCTGCCGCAGGTCCTTTTGGCGAAGGAAAAAGGGATGCCGCTGGTCGTGGTCGGAAGCCTGCTCCCGCAACCGACCGCGGCGATGATCTGGCTGAAGAGCTCGGGGATCCGCGGCGTCGGCGACCTCAAAGGGAAGACGATCGCGATTCCCGGCGTTCGCTTCCAGGAAGCGCTTCTGAAAACGGTGCTGGAGCGTGCAGGGTTGACCCTCGCGGACATGGAGTTGAAGCGGGTGGGGTATGACCTGGTTCCCGCCCTGACCAGCGGACGAGCGGACGCCATCTTCGGTGGGGCCTGGAACGTGGAGGGGGCGGCGCTGGAAGCGCGGGGGGCGAGGCCGGTGATCAGGCGGGTCCAGAGCCTCGGCGTTCCCGCTTACGACGAACTGGTGGTGATAGGGCGAAGCGACTATGTGGCCGAGAACCCGCAGCTGATCCGCGACTTCATGTCGACGGCCGCTCGTGGCATCGCCGATGCGGTGAGCGATCCCGATGCCGCCGCCAGGGTGATCGCGGAAAGCAACGAATCCAGCCCCGAATTCAGCTCGAAAGAGACCGAAGCCGCCCTCCGGGCAACGCTTCCGCTCCTTTCAGCGAGCGGTCACCTCGACCCGGCGCAGGCCGCCGACCTCGTCGACTGGATGCACGAACAGGGGCTGATCCGGAAGCAGTGGCCGCGCTCCGAGCTCTTCACCAACGAGTACTTGGAGGGCCCGTAGGCGGGGACGAATGCTCGCTCCGCTCGGGTGACATAGACTGAGAGTAATGAGAGTTTCTTGCTTAATTGCCGTTGCCCTGCTGACGTCTCTGCTCGCCGGCTGTGGAGGCAGCAGCGGGGGCGAGACCGAGGGGGAAGGCGCTTCGACTCAGGCGGCGGAAACGACGGTCAAGGCCCTTCCGCCCCAGAAACAGGACCGGAGCATGTTTGTGGCGATGGATGGCTGGGACTCCGCCGAAGCGATCGCCTTCCCGATGGCTGAAGAGGGCGATTACTTCAACAAGGACGGACTCGAAGTCACCACGCTCAGCCCCATTACCCCGAAGCTCTCGATCCCGGACGTGGTGAAAGGTCAGGACGACGTCGGTGTCGCCCATGGGCCCGAGGCCGTGCTGGCGAGGGAGAGGGGAGCGCCGATCGTCATCCTCAGCAGCTTTGTGCCGCAGCCGACCGCGGCGCTGATCTGGCCCAAGGAATCGGAGATCGACGACATCGCGGACCTGAAGGGGAAGACGATCGCGATCCCCGGCCTCGACTTTCAGAAGGACTTCCTCGAGGTCGTACTCGCGCAAGGGGGCCTGACCCTCGACGACGTGAAAGTCAAAAGCGTCGGCAACGACCTGGTTCCCTCGTTGCTGAATCGCGCCGACGCGATCTTCGGCGGCTCCACGAACATGGAGGGGGCCGAGCTTCGAGACCACGGGGTCGAGCCGGTCGTGAAGCCCGTGAGCAGCTTCGGAATCCCGGACTACGAAGAACTGGTGCTCGTGTCCAGGGACGATTGGGCAGCGGAAAATCCCCAGACGGTGCAACATCTCGTAGCGGCTCTCGCCAAAGGGGCGGTGGCGGCCACCGGCAACCCGAAAGCGGCCATCGAAACGCTCGAATCCGATGGCGAACGGAACCCCAAAATCACTCCTCGAGCGAGGGCGGACGAAGTCAGGTCGACCCTCCCCCTGCTCTCCGAGACCGGTCGTGTGAGCATCGCCCGCACCGAAGACCTGATCGATTGGATGTACGAACAGGAAATGATCTCGCGCAAGCTGCCGGTCGCCGAGCTGCTCGCCAACCCGTAGCGGCGACGCTCTATAGCTGCAGGCTCTTGACCTGCAGCAGCTCCTCGATCCCGTAGCGGCCGTTCTCGCGGCCGTGGCCGGACTGGCCGTAGCCGCCGAAGGGGGCGAGGGGGTTGAAGGCGCCGCCGTTGATCTCGATCTGGCCCGTGCGGATGCGGCGGGCGACGGCGACCGCGCGGTCGCCGTCGGCTGACCAGACGCCGCCGGCGAGGCCGTACTCGGTCGAGTTGGCGATGCGGACCGCGTCGTCCTCGCCCTCGTAGGGCTGGATCGCCAGCACTGGGCCGAAGATCTCCTCCTGGCCGATCGTCATCTCGGCGCCGACCTCGGAGAAGACCGTGGGGCGGACGAAGTAGCCGCGCTCGAGGCCCTCGGGCGGCTCGGCGCCGCCGGTGATCAGGCGGGCACCCTCCTCGCCGCCCTTCTCGATGTAGCCGCGGACGCGCTCGCGCTGGAGGTCGGAGACGAGCGGCCCCAACCGGGTCGAGGGGTCGAAGGGGTCGCCGGGGTCAAAGGTCTCGGCCGTCGCCTTCGCCAGCTCCTCGGCCTCGGCCAGCCGCTGGCGCGGGACCAGCATCCGGGTCAGGGCGCTGCAGGTCTGGCCGCTGTTGAGGAAGCACTTGGCGACGCCGTCGGGCACGGCCTTCTCGAGGTCGGCGTCGTCGAGGATCACGTTCGGGGACTTGCCGCCGAGCTCCATCGCCACCGGCTTCACGCTCGCCGCGGCGAGCTCGGAGACGCGGCGGCCGGCGCGGGTCGAGCCGGTGAAGGAGACCATGTCGACGCCGGGATGGGCGGCGATCGCCTCGCCGACGACGGGACCGGTGCCGGTGACCAGGTTGAAGACGCCGGCGGGCAGGCCGGCGGCCTCGATCACCTCGGCGAGCAGGAAGGCGTTCAGCGGCGTCACCTCGCTCGGCTTCAGGACGACGGTGCAACCGGCGGCGAGGGCGGGGCCGACCTTGGCGGCGATCTGGTTCAGCGGATAGTTCCAGGGGGTGATCGCGCCGAGCACGCCGACCGGCTCGCGCAGCACCCGCGAGTTGCCGATCTCCTCCTCCCAGGCGACCTCCTCCATCAGCTTCGGCATCGAGGCGAGCTGGGAGGCGGGCAGCCCGACCTGGATGATCCGGCTCAGCTTCAGCGGCATCCCCAGCTCCTGCGTGATCGTCGCCGCGATCTCGTCGCCGCGCTCGTTCAGCCCCTCGGCGATCGCGGCGATGCGGCGGGCGCGCTCCTCGCGGGGGGTCCGGGACCAGGCCTCGAAGGCCTCGCGAGCGGCGGCGACGGCGCGGTCGGCGTCCGCGGGCGAGCAGCCCGGGATCGTCCCGATCACCTCCTCGGTGGTCGGGTTCACCACCTCGATCGGCTCGCCGCCGCTCGTCTCGACCCACTCACCGCCGATGAAGATCTTGTCTTTGACCTGGAGCTCTGCCGCCGTCGCCATTGGTTCCTCCTCGTTGCCCTGTTGCCTGAAAACTAGCTGATCGGAAGGCAACTCGTTTATGCGATAATCGCTAATACGCTATGGAACTCGAACCAGGACGACTGTTGCGGGAAGCCCGGATCCGCCACGGCCTCAGCCAGGAGCGCCTGGCCATCCGAGCCGGAACGACGCAATCCGCGATCTCCCGCATCGAGCAGGAACGCGGATCGCCGACCGTGAGGACGCTGGCGGAGCTGCTCCGCCTGATGGGCGAGGACCTGGTGCTTGCGACGTCGCCTCGGGATTGGGGTATCGATCGAACTCTCAACCAGGAGAATCTGCGGTTCAGCCCCGAGCAGCGCGTGAACAGAGGTATGGACTTTGCGGACTTCGTTCGCGAAAATCGCGGAGTTGCCCGTCGAGGGGGGGAGAGGTCGAGGGGTCGGGAGCTTTAGTCATGGCGATGGCTCCCTCCGACCCCGCGGATCCCAAACTCGACCTCGGTTCCCTCTTGGGAACTCTGAACAAGCACGGCGTCGATTTCGTCGTCATTGGGGGAGTGGCCGGATTGGCGCAGGGATCGGCCTATCCGACCTATGACCTCGACGTGGCCTATGCACGCGACCGCGCGAACCTGGAGCGACTCGTCGAAGCGCTGCGGGATCTCGAAGTGACCCTTAGAGGTGCTCCGGTCGACCTGCCCTTCCTGCTCGATGTGAAGACGCTTGAGAACGGAGCCAACTTCACCTTCGACACTGCATATGGCAAGTTCGACATTCTCGGTGACGTGGAAGGCAGCGGTGGCTACGACGGTCTCCGGGAGAAAGCCGTCGTCACTACGGTCGCCGACTCTGAGGTTCGGGTTGCGTCGATCGACCACCTGATTGCGATGAAGCGCGCGGCCAACCGACCGAAGGACCGGAACATGGTCGAGGAGTACATCGTTCTGGCGGACGAGATTCGCCGGCAGGAAGCCGAAGAGAAGGGTTAGGCGACCGCCGCTGACTTGCCTTCGGGCACTGCGGCCCCAGGCCCCGGCACCTGCTTCGCGTCCCGCGCCGTCAGCACCTTGCCGCAGCTTTCGCAGACCCCCCGCTCGCTGACCGTGCCGCCGCACTCCTTGTGGACGATCAGGCGTCGTCGGCCCTCGGGGCTGGGGGAGTAGCGGTCGCCCCAGTGCAGGAGGGCGATCAGGGCCGGCCAGAGGTCGAGGCCCTTCTGGGTCAGGAAGTACTCGTAACGCGGCGGGCTTTCCTGGTAGGCCCGGCGTTCGAGGATGTCCTCGTCGACCAAGCGCTGGAGGCGGGCCGAGAGGACGTTGCGGGCGATCCCGAGGGACTCCTGCATCTCGCCGAAGCGGCGGTTGCCGTGCATCACCGCCCGCACGATCAGCAGCGACCAGCGCTCGCCGATCACCTCGAGCGCTTTGGCAACGGAGCAGTCGAGGCCGGGGTAGTCGCGATGCAGCACGTGTGAATCTTCGCACACTGAGTTGCATCAAGCAACTGACTTGCGGTAGGCTCGCGCCGTCCAGAGTTGCTTCATGCAACCGAGCCGAATGGAGGCCCTCAGATGAGGCTGATCCCACGACACAGGCAGCACCGGCGCCCCCAGGGTCCGCGGATCGCGATCAGCGAGGCGGAGATCAGCGCCGACCTGCACTACCCGGCGAGCCTGCCGCGGCCAAGGCGGACGGCGGACGTGCGGAGGCTGGAGGTCAGGTGAGCGACAACGGCGTGATCACGGCGCCCGAGGGATCGGCGGCGGAGGTCGCGGAAGCCTTCGCCGTCACCGACCCCGGCAATTCCCGCAGCCGCACGCTGGTCTGGCAGGACCCGGTGGCGACGGCTGCCGACGGGGCGACGATGACCGGGATGGAGTACATGACGGCGGTCGTCACCGGCAGGATGCCGCCGCCGCCGATCGCCGTGACGATGCGGCTGCGGCCGGTCGAGCTGGAGGAGGGAAGGGTGGTCTTCGAGGGCGAACCGGGCGAGGAGCACTACAACCCGATCGGGGTCGTCCACGGCGGCTACGCCGCGACCCTGCTCGACTCGGCCCTCGGCTGCGCCGTCCACACGACCCTGCCGGCCGGAGCCGCCTACACCTCGCTCGGGCTGGAGGCGAAGTTCGTCCGCCCGCTCACCCGCGACACCGGCCGCGTCCTCTGCGAGGCGAATGTCCTCTATCGGGGCCGCAAGCAGGCCACTTCCGAGGCGACGCTGACCGCGGCCGACAGCGGCAAGCTGCTCGCCCACGGCATCGCCACCTGCATGATCCTGGGGGAGGGTTAGGCGGCGTGCCGGCGGGCGAGCTCGACCAGGAGCCGCACGCCGAAGCCGTTGGCGCCGTTGCCGACGTACTCGCGGCCGACGTCCCAGGCGCTGCCGGCGATGTCGAGGTGCGCCCAGGGCGTCTCGCCGACGAACTCCTCGAGGAAGGAGGCGGCGGTGATCGTCCCGGCCTTGCGCTTCTTGCCGAGGTTGGAGAGGTCGGCGACGGTGCCCTTCATCAGCTCCTTGTACTCGGGGTGCAGCGGCAGGCGCCAGGACAGCTCGCCGCTGGTCTCGCTGGCGCGGGCGACCGCGGCGGCGAGCTGGTCGTCGTTGGAGACCAGGCCGGCGTAGGTCGAGCCGAGGGCGATCTCCACCGCGCCGGTCAGGGTCGCGATGTCGACGACCCGCTCCGCGCCGAGCTCGATCGCGTAGGCGAGGGCGTCGGCGAGGATCAGCCTTCCCTCGGCGTCGGTGTTGTTGACCTCGACCGTCACCCCGTTGTACTGGGTGATGACGTCGCCGGGCTTGATCGCCGTTCCCGAGGGCATGTTCTCGGTCGAGGGGACGACGGCGACGAGCTCCAAGGGCAGCTCCAGCGCGGCGATCGCGGCGACGGTCTCGAGCACAGCGGCGGCGCCCGACATGTCCATCTTCATCTCCTGCATGCCGGCTCCCGGCTTCAGCGAGATCCCGCCGGTGTCGAAGGTGACGCCCTTGCCGACGAGGCCGAGGGTCGGGCCCGTGCCGCCGCCGGAGTAGCGCAGGACGATCAGCTTCGGCTCCTCCACGCTGCCCTGGCTGACCGCGAGCACGCCACCCATCCCCTTCTCTTCCAGCTCGGGCCGGCCGAGGATCTCGACGCTGAGCGCGCCGGAGCCGGCGGCGATCTCCTCCGCCCGCGCGGCAAGGAAGCTGGGGGTGGCGACGTTGGCGGGCGTGTTCTGCAGGTCCCGGGCCCGGTTCTGCGCCTCGGCGGCGATGCGCGCCGTCTCGACGGCATCCCCGAGCTCGGCTGGCCCCAACAGCGTCAGCGAATCCAGGCGCGGGGCTTCCTCGTCACTCTTGGACTTGAAGCGCTCGAAGCGATACGAGGCGAGGATCGTCCCAGTGACGAGGGCGGCAGCCGCGTCGTCACCGGCCTCGGGCAGCACCCAGGCGAGCGAGGATGCTTGCAGTCGCCCGGCCTCCTTGGCGGCGACGGCGGCGGCGACACGCAGACGCTCGGGGTCGAGCTCGTCGCGATCACCGAGGCCCACCACCAGGACCGATGGGAATTCGTCAGGTCGCAGCAGCGCGAGCTTCTTGAAGCCGGCTTCGGTGTCGTCAGCTCCGGCGGCGGTCGCGACGGGCGCCGGCAGATTCGCCCCCTGGAGGAGGCCGACCACCAGAAGATCGGCCTCGAAATCGCCCAGCTCGGCTTGCTTCACAGCGACCTCCATCGGCCGCGAGTCTATGCCCTGTCGGTATCGTCATCCGCTGGACTCGACCCAGGGGGGTCGGGCCTGGCGAACTTCGGAAAGGAAAGCCAGTAGATGCCCAGCTCAGTGATTCTCGGAACCGCGCGCACGCCCTTCGGCAAGATGGGCGGCGGTCTCTCCTCCCTCGACGCCACCGACCTCGGCGGCACCGTGATCGAGGCCGCCCTCGACCGCTCCGGCGTCGCTCCCGAGCAGGTCGAGCAGGTCGTCTTCGGCCAGGTGCTGCAGGCCGGCCAGGGCCAGATCCCCTCGCGCCAGGCCCAGATCAAGGGCGGGATCCCGAAGGAGGTCCCCTCGGAGACGATCAACAAGGTCTGCGCCTCCGGCATGCGCTCGCTCGGTCTCGCCGACATGGCGATCCGCGCCGGCGACGCCGACGTCGCCGTCACCGGTGGCATGGAGTCGATGAGCCAGGCCCCCTACCTGCTGCCGAACGCCCGCTTCGGCTTCCGGATGGGCGACGTCAAGGCGCTCGACGCGATGACCCACGACGGCCTCACCAACCCCTTCACCGAGAAGCAGATGATCAACGAGGCGAGCGAGGTCTCCAACGAGCTCGAGATCACCCGCGTCGACATGGACCGCTTCGCCGAGCGCTCGCACCGCCTCGCCCACGAGGCGACCGAAGCCGGCCGGCTCGCCGAGGAGATCGTCGGCGTCACCGTCAAGTCGCGTAAGGGCGAGAACACGGTCGAGGCTGACGAGGCGATCCGCCCCGGCACCACCCTGGAGACGCTCGCGAAGCTGAAGGCGATCGGCGGCGAGGACGCCACCCACACCGCCGGCAACGCCCCCGGGGTCAACGACGGCGCCGGCGCGATCGTCGTCGCCTCCGAGGAGTGGGCCGAGCAGCAGGGCAAGACCCCGCTGGCGCGGATCCTTTCCTACGGCACCGTCGCCGACGACTTCCCCTACCTGGCCAAAACCCCGGCCAACGCCGCCAAGCAGGCGCTGGAGAAGATCGGCAAGAGCCCCGAGGACGTCGACCTCTGGGAGATCAACGAGGCCTTCGCCTCCGTCGCCCTCAACTCGGTGCGGATGCTGGGCGTCGATGAGGAGAAGGTCAACGTCAACGGCGGCGCGATCGCCCTCGGCCACCCGATCGGAGCCTCTGGCGCTCGCATCGTCGGCGCCCTCGTCCACGAGCTGCGCCGCCGCGGCGGAGGCCTCGGCGTCGCCGCGATCTGCTCCGGCGGCGGACAGGGAGACGCGATCGTCGTCGAGGTCAACGGAGGCTGATCCCGGATGCCGCAGCCCGAGCAGCCGAAACGGGCTGCGGCATTCTTCGACCTCGACAAGACCCTGATGGCGGGGTCGAGCGGGATGCAGTTCGCCCGCATCGCCGCCAAACAGGGGATCGTCGGGCGGCGGTTGCTCGTCAGCTGGGGATGGGAGCACCTGCGCTACCGCCTCCGCGGCACGACCGACGAGCGCACCGCCGAGGTGCTGAAGGTGGCTCGCGAGCTGATCGCCGGGGTCCCGGAGAAGACGGTCGACCGGATGGGACCGGAAGTGATGGCGGCGATCCTGCCGCGGGTCTTTCCGCAGATGCTGGAGGAGGTCTACGCCCACCAGGACGCCGGCCGCCCGACCTTCATCGTCAGCGCCGCCGGCAACGGCGTCGTCGGGCAGCTCGCCCACGTCCTCGGCATGGACGGCGGCATCGGCACCCGCTATGAGGTCGACGCCGAGGGCAACTTCACCGGCCGCCTCGACGGCCCCTTCGTCTACGGCGAGGGCAAGGTCGAGGCGATGCGGGAATTCGCAGCCCACCACGCGATCGATCTGGCCGAGTCCTACGCCTACTCCGACTCGCTCTCGGACCTGCCGATGCTGCGCGCGGTCGGCAACCCCGTCGCCGTCAACCCCGACCCGCCGCTCACCGCGATCGCCCGCGACGAGGGCTGGCAGACCCTGCGCTTCGAGCGGCTCGGGCGCCGCCTCGTCGCCCTCGCCGTCACCTTCCTCGCCACCGTTGCCGGCTTCGGCGCCACCCGGGTCGCCGCCCGCCGCCGCCTCCCGCCGCCCCGCCGCCTGCGCGTCCGCCCCTAACTCCCGAACTGCATCAACTTGACTATCCAGCAGGTGGAGAAGTTGATGCAGTTCGCGCCGCGCTAGGGTTTCGGCCGCAATGGAGGCAGCAACCGCCCGCAAGATCCGCGTCGTCGTCGCCAAGCCTGGCCTCGACGGGCACGACCGCGGCGCCAAGATCATCGCCCGTGCCCTGCGCGACGCCGGCATGGAGGTCATCTACACCGGCCTGCACCAGACGCCCGAGCAGATCGCCGAGACGGTGATCCAGGAGGACGCCGACGCGGTCGGCCTCTCGATCCTCTCGGGGGCGCACATGACCCTGGTGCCGAAAGTGGTCGAGCTGCTCCAGGCCCAGGGGGTGGACGACGTCCTCGTCACCGTCGGCGGCACGATCCCCGCCGACGACATCCCCGAGTTGAAGAACCTCGGCGTCGCCGAGGTCTTCACCCCCGGCGCCGGAACCGACGACATCGTCGAGTTCATCCAGGCGCGGGCCACCGCCCGCCACGCCGAAGACTGAGCGCCGAACGGCGCCGCAGCGCGCCTGCGTGACATTTGACACGGATCGGTGCATAGGTCCGTCCGATCCAGGTATCATCCTGATTGACTCGTCAGTCAACCGCCGGCACGCGTTAATATCGCGCCCCGCGAAGACCTGAGAACCGTCCCCAAGGAGGCTTTGTTTTGAAGATCTGCGTCCTGGTCAAGGAGGTCCCGGACGCCGCCGTTCAGAAGCGCATCGATCCGAACACGATGCGGCTGGACCGCGGCGGCGAGAAAAATCTCAACCCCTTCGACACGCACGCCCTCGAGGCGGCGATGCAGATCAAGGAGGGTGGCGCGATCCCGGTCGAGGAGGTCGTGGCGGTGACGATGGGGCCGGACTCGGCTGTCCGCGCTCTGCACAAGGCCGTCGCCCTCGGCGCCGATCGCTCGGTCCACCTCTCCGACGAGGCGCTGGCCGGCTCCGACGTCTGCGCGACCGGTTACGCGCTGGCGAAGGTGCTCGAGTCGGAGAGCCCCGACCTGGTCCTGCTGGGCCAGCAGTCGGACGACGGCGAGTGCTACACGATCGGCGCGGTCGTCGCCGACCACCTGAGGATGCCTTCGCTGACCCAGGTGATCCAGATCGACGTCAGCGACGGCAAGCTGCGCTGCGAGCGCCAGGCCGAGTACGGCTACGACACCGTCGAGGTCGAGCTGCCGGCCGTGATCAGCGTCGGCGACGCGATCAACGAGCCCCGCTACCCGAGCCTGAAAGCGATCATGGGCGCGAAAAAGAAACCGCTCGACTCGAAGGCGACCGGCGATGTCGGCATCGAGGCCGGCCAGGTCGGCGAGGGCGGCTCGAAGACCAAGGTCCTGGGGCTGAACCCGCCGCCGGCGAAGGAAGCGGGCGAGATCATCGAGGACGAGGACACCAATGAGACGGTCGAAAAGATCGTCGCGTGGCTGGACGAGAGGAAGCTGATTTAGATGGCAGGGATCCTGGTTTACGCCCTCCACGACGACGAGGGCAACTTCAACAAGAACTCGCTCGGGGCGATCTCCGAGGCCGCCAAGCTGGCCGGCGAAGTCGGCGGCGAGGCCGCCGCGCTGGTCGTCGGCGAGGTCGCCGACGACGCCTGCGCTTCGCTCGGCAACTACGGTGCCGCCAAGGTCTACCGGGCCAAGAGCGTGCCCGAGGGTCTGGCTCAGCCGATCGTCGACGCGATGGCGAAGGTGATACAGGACGAGGGCATCTCCTACGCGCTGTTCGGCGGCGGCCTGCTCGGCTTCGAGATCGGCGCCGGCCTCACCGCCCGCCTCAACGCCGGCGTGACGATGGAGGTCACCGCGGTCAAGGTCGACGGCGGCAAGCTGGTCGTCGAGCGGCCGATCCTGCAGGACTCCGAGATCGCCGACGTCGGCTACGTCTCCGAGCCCGGCATCATCATCGGCCGCCTCAACGCCTTCGACGCCAAGGAGTCGGGTGGGACGGCCGAGGTCGTCGACGTCGACGTCGAGCTGTCGGAGTGGTCGAGCAAGGCGAAGCTGGTGCAGCGCGGCGAGCAGCGCGGCGCCGACGTCAACATCGAGGACGCTGACATCCTCGTCGGCGGTGGCCGCGGCCTCGGCGCCAAAGAGGGCTTCGGGCTCTGCGAGGAGCTCGCCGAGTCGATGGGCGGTGCCGTCGCCGCGACCCGCGCCGTGGTCGACGCCGGCTGGTACCCCTACGCGGCCCAGATCGGCCAGACCGGGAAGACGGTGGCGCCGAAGCTGTACCTCGCCGCCGGCGTCTCCGGGGCGATCCAGCACAAGGTCGGGATGCAGAACTCGGAGAACATCCTCGCGATCAACAAGGACCCGAACGCGCCGATCTTCGAGTTCTCGGACCTCGGCGTGGTAGGCGATCTCCACAAGATCGTCCCCAAGCTGACCGAGGCGATCAAGGCCAAGAAGGGCGGCTGAGCGACTCGGGGCCCTCCGGGCCCCCTTGTTCGTCCCACCCGACGCGATAGGAGTTGAAGAGAGATGCCGGCTGTTAGACCGATCGACTACCCCCCGCCTTTCGAGAGCGCCGACGTGATCGCCGCGCCGACCGATCCTGAGGACGAGCGCATCGAGGTCGGCATCGCGATCGTCGGCGGCGGCCCCGCCGGCCTCGCCTGCGCGAACAAGCTCATGCAGCTGCTTGAGGATGAGCCGGAGTTGACCGAGAAGCTGGGCGAAGTCCCGGTCGCGGTGATCGAGAAGGGCAAAGTCGCCGGCGCCCACCTGCTCTCCGGCGCCAACGTTGATCCCTCGGCGATGGAACGGCTGTTCCCGGACCTGCCGCCGGCCGAGTGGCCGCCGGTCTACCAGGAGGTGACGAAGGACGCGACGTACTTTCTCACCAAGAGCAAAGCCTTCCCGCTGAAGCCGCCGCCGCCCAACTTCCGCAAAGAGGGGACCTACACGATGTCGGTCTCCAAGCTCGGCCGCTTCCTCGCCGAAAAAGCCGAAGAGGCTGGCGTCTACATCCTCACCGAGACCGCCGCGACCAAGCTGCTGGTTGAGGACAGGATCGTCCGCGGCGTCCGCTCCGGCGACCGCGGCCGCGGCAAGGAGGGCGAAGAGCTTGGCAACTTCGAGCCCGGCTCCGACGTCGTCGCGAAGGCGACGGTGCTGGCCGAGGGCACGATCGGCCACCTCACCTACGCCGCCTACGACTACTTCGGCATGCGCGAGGGCTCCGATCCGCAGGCATGGGAGCTCGGCGTGAAGGAGATCTGGGAGGTTCCGGAGCCCCTCGACAGAGTCATCCACACGCTTGGCTGGCCGCTGCGTTGGAGCGGCAGGTACAAGGAGGCCGGCGGCAGCTTCATCTACCCGATGGGCGAGGACAAGGTCTGTTTCGGCCTCGTTGTCGGGCTCGACACGACCGACGCCACCTTCTCGGTCCACGACGAGCTTCAGCGCTTCAAGCAGCACCCCTTCATCGCCAAGATCATCGAGGGCGGCAAGCGCGTCGGTTGGGGCGCGAAGACGATCCCCTCCGGTGGTTATTGGGCCCTGCCGAAGCGCTTCTCAGTGCCGGGCATGCTCGTCGCCGGCGACAACGCCGGGATGGTCAACATCGCCGAGCTGGCGGGCGTCCACTACGCGATGCACGCCGGGATGTTCGCGGCGGAAGCGATCGTCGAGGCGCTGAAGAAGGACATTGACTCGGTCAACTTCGAAAGCTACGACGCGATGATCCGCAACTCGGAGATCGAGAGGGACCTCTACAAGTCCCGCAACATGAAGCAGCCCCTGACCAAGGGGCTGATCAAAGGCGGGATCATCGCCAACGCGCTGGTGGCCAGCAAAGGCAGCTTCCCGCCTGGCCACATGAGGGTCGAGAACAACGCCGAGCCGGCCGTGTTCGTCGGCAACGCCTCAGAGCGGTACCCCAAGCCCGACAACGAGGTCACCTTCAACAAGCTGGACTCGGTCTTCCTCTCCGGCAACGCCACCCGCGACGACGCGCCCAACCACGTCCGCATCCAGACCCACGTCCCCCGCGAGATCGCCCAGACCTGGGTCTCGATGTGCCCGGCCCAGGTCTACGAGATCCCCGAGGACCAGCTGGAGAACGGCGCCGCGGAGGTCGACGTCCACGTCACCGCCTCCAACTGCGTCCAGTGCGGCGCGATCACCGCCAAGGGCGGCCGCCTGACGTTGCCCGAGGGCGGCGACGGCCCGCTGTACCAGGAGACCTGAGCAAGCCGTTCCACTAACGGCACGATCCGCGCGCAACACGTGCGGATTTGCCGTCTAGGGTCGCGGTCGTGGTCATTGCGACCCTGACGAGCGATTGGGCTACTGGCGCCGGGTTTATGGCTGCCGCGATTGCCGTTTGCGGATTCCTGGCTCATGCCAGGCCGTCCCTCTCTGGGGCGGACGAGCAGCGAATTCGAGAGGCCACCGTGGCTGGAGGATTGGGCGGAGTCGTCTTCGCAGTTGTTGTAATGTTGTTGTCTGCAGTTACTAGCGAAGGAGCAGAGGCATGAGTGAGCGCAAAGCGGTGACCCTGGCTCTTGCCGCGGTGGTCGTGATCACCAGCGCAGCTTGCGCAGCCGTGATGGCGCTGGGGGGAGGCGGGGAACTCGGCGTGGTGACGATGTTCCTGGTCGGCGGCCTGGGAGTGGATCAGGTCTCCAAGCTCATCATGAGCTTCGACGACCCGAAGCGGCGCTGAGACTTCTACAGCGCTTCGGCTTCCTCCGTTTGCAGCAAAGCCGCGCCGTCGAAGATACGCGCGGCGCGGGCGGCGGTGGGGGTGAAGTCGAGGGTGCTGCGGCGGCGGGGGGCCGCGATCACGGTCCACTCGTCGCAGCCGGCGAAGGCTTCGTCGAGGCGCTGGGCCATGGTGCTGCGGGGGCGATCCTGGTCGAAGATCTGCTTGGACATCGCGCTCCGTCCTCCTGTAGGGGGTTGTGGAAGTTTCACCCCGCCCGTCGGACGAAAAATATGCTCTTTGCGATTGTTTGGGAACGTTTGTTCGTTCGGGCGTTCAGGGGGAAGCCGCAAAGTCGGCGATCTCCTCGGCCAACCGCGCCGGCTGATCGAGCGCGACGAACGTTTTCGCGTCCGGGATCCGCACCAGCTTCGCGTTGCCGGCTTCGCCTGCCAGGCGTTCCGCGTAGCTGATCGGGAAGTACTTGTCCCCGGGCGCCCAGGCGAGGAGGATCGGCAGCTGGGAGCCGCGCAGCCTCTCGGCCGCGGCCAGCGTGTGGCGCTTGTTCATACCGGCGGTGACCTTGGCGGCGTCCCGCATCACCCCGGAGTCGGACGTCGCCGGCTTCATCCAGGAGGCGATCAGGTTGTCAGGGATCTTCGTCTTGGCGAAAGGAGCGAAGGCGCGCCGGGCGACGGCCCCGATCCGGAACGGGGCCGAGAGCAGGAACATCCCGCCGGGCAGCTTCGCCAGCGGCGGCATCGCCTTGAAGATCCCCGGCGGGAAGTTCTCGTGGGTGTCGCAGTTGGTCAGGACCAAGCGCCCGACCCGGTCGGGATGGCTGGTCACCAGGACCTGCGACATCGCTCCGCCGGAGTCGTTGCCGACAATCGTCACGTCCTCGAGTTCCAGCTTGCTGAGGAAATCGGCGATCAGCCGCGCGATGCCGGGAGGGGAGAGGTCCGCGTCCCGGTTCATCGCGACCTGGTGGGCCGCGAGGGGCCAGTCGGGGGCTATGCAGCGGAAACGGTCGGAGAGGCGATCGACCACCCCGTCCCAGAGATGGCCGTCGACCAGGTACCCGTGGACGAAGACGATCGGCTTACCCTCGCCCGCCTCGCGGTAGCGGATTGTTCCCTGGGGAAGTTGAACGTCCTTGCGCTGGTCCGTCACGATGCCCTCCTTCGTCGGTCGTCGTCCTCTAACATACATACTGCATGCATGTAACACAAATCAATCGTAAAAGGCTTGGGCGGCTTTCTCGGGGCGGCAAGGATGGCTGAACGTCGGACGCAAGCCGAGCGGACCCAGGCGACCCGCGATGCGCTCATCGCCGCCGCCCGCGAACTCTTCACCGAGCGCGGGTACGACGACGTCGGCACCGAGGAGATCGTGCGCGCGGCCGGCGTAACCCGCGGTGCCCTCTACCACCAGTTCGGCGACAAGGCCAGCTTGCTGGAGGCGGTTTACGGGCGGATCGAGGCCGAATCGACCGAACGGGTGGCCCGGGTGGTCCTCGGCTCCGAGCTGCACAGCCCGCTGGAGGCGATGAAGGCGGGGGTGGAGGCGTTCCTCGACGAGTGCGCCGAGCCGGAGCTGCGCCAGATCGCCCTCCACGACGCGCCCGCGGTGCTGGGCTGGGAGCGCTGGCGCGAGATCGGCGCCGCCAACGGACTCGGCTTGATCGAAGCCAGCCTTTCGGCGGCGATCGAGGCCGGGGAGATTCGCGACCTGCCGGTCAAGTCGACCGCCCACCTGTTGATGGGCGCCCTCGATGAGGCGGCGATGCTGCTGGCGCGAGACGAGCGGCCGCGGAGCCGGGCCGAGGTGACGCGAGTCCTATTGACGCTGCTCGAGGGCTTCGCGCTCCAGCATCGCCAGCGGCGATGAGACCCGGCGCGACTCCTTCTGCGCGTACATACGCACGTCGGCGAGCTGCATCGCCTCCGCCGGCGAGTCCGCCTCCTCCGGCACCGAGGCGATTCCCCAAGCCGCGCTGAGGTCGAAGCCGCTTCCCTTCGAGGTGAGCGCTTCGCCGCAGCGGGCCGCGAGGGCGCCGCGCTCGTCGATGCCGCGGTCGACCAGGCCGCCCTCGGCCAGGATCAGGAACTCGTCGCCGCCGAGGCGGTACCCGGTCGCCTCTGAGCCCAAAGCCGCTCCCAGCCGCCTGCCCAGCATCGCCAGCATCTTGTCGCCGGCGGGATGCCCGAAGGAGTCGTTGTAGCGCTTGAAGCCGTTGAGGTCGAGGAGGATCACGGTCAGCGGTGCCCCGGGAGAGCGTTCGCGCTGCTCGAGGTCCATCTGCAGCCGCGCCTGGCTGCCGAGCTGGGTGAGGGGGTCGGTCCGAACCTGTTCCAGCAGGCGCTTGTTCTCGCGCAGGCTGAGCGCGAGGCGGCCGATCACAGCAAGCATCGTCGTCGACCAGAGGATCGTCGTCAGGGCGCTGGCGTGATTGAAGTACTGGAGGACGACCAGGGCGATCATCGCCGCGGCGACGATTCCCGGGACCATCATTTCCCGCCAGCCGTCGAAGCGCGCGTCCGGGATGATGCGGTCCGCCTGCGGCTGCCAGGCCTCGGCGCCGAGGAGGACGGCGGAGAGGAGGTAGATCGGTTCGACCCAATCGCCGCCGGGGACCGTCGCTTCGTAGCTCTGCAGGGTGAAGGCGACGTCGGCCACCGCCATCACCGTCAGCCCGCCGAGCAGCAGGCTCCAGGTCCTGCCGGGACGCCAGCGGGTGAGGGCGATTACGCCGACCACCAGCGAGACCAGGACGACGTCGCCGAACGGGTAGGCGAGGGTGGTGGCGACTTCGATCGTGGTGCCGCTGGTGCGGTCGGCGACGAACTCGAAGAGGAGGGCAGCTCCGAGGGCGCCGGTGCCGAGGGCGGCGATCAGGCCGTCCATCCAGAGCCGGCGGTCGAGCTCGTTGGCGCGGGCGCGGACCAGCAGGTAGACACCGAGCACCGCGAGCGGGTAGAAGGCGAGGTAACCGATGTCGGCGGGGGAAGGGTAAGGGGCGTTGGGGTTGCCTTCGATGTGGGTGGTCCACCAGATCTCGCCGGCCGCCCAGGCGAGGATCGAGGCGCTGATCGCGAACCAGGCGGCGCGCTCGGGCCCGCCGCGCAGCGCCCTCGTCAGGCAGGCAAGACCGGCGCAGGCGACGACCGCGTCGTAGGTGACGCCGTTGATCGCTACGTCGAGATTGGAGCCGCCGATCCCGATCCAGTCGTGGACGATGACCAGGCCCGCGCCGCCGAATAGGACTGCTGCCACTGCTTTCCGCACAGGGACGTATCGGCAAGGCTTGCGCGGTTCTCTAGACTTGGTCGAGATGAAGGCAGGAATCCACCCCGATTACACGCTTGCCAACGTGCACTGCTCGTGCGGCAACCAGTTCTACACGCGCTCCACGAAAGAGGACTTGCATGTGGAGCTCTGCTCCGAGTGCCACCCGTTCTACACGGGCAAGCAGAAGCTGGTCGACACCGGCGGCCGAGTCGAGCGCTTCCAGCGCCGCGCTGCCAAGCACAGGGCTGGGAAGTAGCCCGTGAGCCCGCCCTCGGGCTCGGCACTGGCATCCCACGAAACCCCCTCTGCCAACGGAGGGGATCCCGTGCGCATGCCCGACGGGGCGCTGGTCGCCAAGCGCGACGCCCCGGTCGGGGGCCAGGCGGTGCTCGAGGGGGTGATGATGCGCGGCGTCTCGGTTTGGGCCGTCGCCGTCCGCACCCCCGAGGGCCAGATCGAGGTTGAGTCCGAGCCGCTGGTCCCCTGGGCGCAGCGGCACCGGGCCTGGCGCCTGCCGGTGGTCCGCGGCGTCGTCGCCCTCGGCGAGTCGCTGAAGATCGGCTTCAAGGCGCTGGCGATCTCCGCCAACGCGCAGCTGGAGGAGGACGAGGAGGGCGGGAAGGAGGAGATCGGCGGCTGGATCTGGGGCCTGACGATCTTCATCTCGATGCTGCTGGCGGTCGGGCTCTTCTTCGTCGTCCCGGTCGGGCTCACCAGCCTGATCAAGGACTCGCTCGGATCCCCCTTCCTCTTCTGGCTGGTCGAGGGGCTGCTGCGGACCGGGATCTTCATCGGCTACATACTCGCGATCAGCAAAATGCCCGACCTGCGGCGGGTCTTCGAGTACCACGGGGCCGAGCACAAGACGATCTCCTGCTACGAGGCCGAAGACGAACTCGTGCCCGCGCGGGCGAAGCTCTACTCGCGCCTGCACCCGCGCTGCGGGACCAGCTTCCTGCTGATCGTGATGGTGTTGGCGATCTTCGTCTTCGCCCCGATCGGGCTGCCGGCGTGGTACTGGCTGCTGGCCTCGCGCATCCTCGGCATCCCGCTGATCGCCGGCCTCTCCTACGAGGTGATCAAGTGGGCCGGGAGGAACCGGCGCAAACGCTGGGTGCGGGCGGTGATGTGGCCGGGCCTGATGCTGCAGAACCTGACCACGCGCGAGCCCGACGAAGAGCAGCTCGCGGTGGCGATCGCCTCTCTGAATGCGGTGCTGGCTCGGGAGACTCCCGAGGAGGCCGCCAGTAAGCCGCACATCGAGATAGTGGCTTAGGGGGGCGGGGGTGGGGTCCCCTCTCCGGACACATCTCGCTATGGCTCGATGTTGAGTGTCCTGAGAGGGGACCCCACCCCCGCCCTGAGTACTCGTGCCGTAGCTATGTTGTGGCCATGATTGAGTCGTTGGTGCAGCAGATAGAGACGCGGTTCGCTGATTTGGAGGGGCAGATGTCGGACCCAGAGGTGATCTCCGATCGCGAGCGCTACGCGGCTGTGGGGCGGGAATACCGGGAGCTGCAGTCGGCGAGCGCGCTGGCGGCGCGCTGGCGGACGCTGCGCGACGACCTCGAGGGGGCGCGCGAGCTGCTGACCGAAGCCGACGAGGACGAGGAGCTGCGGCGGGTGGTCGAGGAGGCGCCGGCGCAGCTGGAGGCGGTGGAGGAGGAGATCCGCCTGGCGATGGTCGAGCGCGACCCCAACGACGCCAAGAACGTGATCGTCGAGATCCGCGCTGGGACCGGCGGCGACGAGGCGGCGCTCTTCGCCGGCGACCTCTACAAGATGCTCGCCCGCTACGCCGACGAGCGCGGGTTCTCGACTGACGTTCTCTCCCAGTCCGCTTCGGAGGCGGGCGGCTTCAAGGAGGTCACCTTCGAGGTCAAGGGCGAGGGCGCCTACTCGGTCTTCAAGTTCGAGGGCGGGACGCACCGGGTGCAGCGGGTTCCGGAGACCGAGTCGCAGGGCCGGATCCACACCTCGACCGCGACCATCGCGGTGCTGCCCGAGGCCGAGGAGGTCGAGGTGGAGGTCAACCAGAATGACCTGCAGATCGACGTCTACCGCTCCTCGGGGCCCGGCGGCCAGTCGGTCAACACGACCGACTCGGCGGTGCGGATTACCCACAAACCGACCGGGATCGTCGTCTCGATGCAGGACGAGAAGTCCCAGCTGCAGAACAAGGACCGGGCGATGCGGGTGCTGCGGGCGCGACTGTACGAGCGCGAGCTGGCCGAGCAGCAGGCGAAGATCGCCTCCGAGCGCAAGGCCCAGGTCGGCAGCGGCGAGCGCTCGGAGAAGATCCGCACCTACAACTTCCCGCAGGGCCGCGTCACCGACCACCGGATCAAGCACACCTCGCACAACCTCGAGGGAGTGCTGGCGGGGGAGCTGGGCGAGTTCACCGACGCGCTCGCGGCCGAGGAGAAGCGGCAGCGGTTGGAGGCAGCGGCTTCGGCGGCTGCTTGAGCGCTGTGGCGACGATGGCCGGGTCGACCGTCCGCGAGGCGCTGGAGGCGGCGGTTGACGCGCTGCGCGCGGCGGGTGTCGACGAACCGCGGCTCGATGCCGAACTGCTGCTGGGTGAGGCGATGGGGTGCGAGCGCTCTGCGCTGATCGCCCACGGCGGCGCGGAGGTTCCGGCCCCGGCGGCGCGGTCGTTCGGGGAAATGGTGCGGCGGCGGCTGCGGCGCGAGCCGGTCGCCTACATCCTCGGCCGCAAAGGCTTCCGCAGCCTCGACCTGGCGGTGGACCGGCGCGTCCTGATCCCGCGGCCGGAGACCGAGCTGCTGGTCGAGTTGGCCTTGGAGTTGCGGCCCGCCAGCGTGCTCGACGTCGGCACCGGCTCCGGCGCGATCGCGCTCGCGGTTGCCGACGAGCTTCCGGGATGCGCGGTGACCGCGACCGATACCTCGCCCGGGGCGCTGGACGCCGCGCGGGCGAACGCCGAGCGGCTCGGCCTCGCCGATCGGGTTCGCTTCCTCGCGGGGACTCTGCCCGAAGAGGGCGACTTTGACCTCGTCCTCGCCAACCTCCCCTACGTCGCCGAGCGCGACTGGCCGTCCCTGCAGACCGAGGTGACCCAGTGGGAGCCCCGCGAGGCGCTCCTCGCCGGCCCCGACGGCCTCGATGCCTACCGCTCCTTCCTGCCTGAATGCGGCAGAGCTTTTCCGTCCTATAGAGGGAAAAGCTCTGCCGCGGTTGCGGTCGAGGTGGGGGAGGGGCAGGCCGATGCGGTCGGGGCGCTGATGCGTGAGAGCGGCTTCGGCGCGATCGAGGCGCGCAAGGACCTGGCTGGGATGGAGCGGGTCGTCGTCGGCCGGGTAGGGGGAGCGACATGAGCGAGCTGATCCGGCTGCAGAGCGGCGAGGCCGACGTGGCGCGCAAGGCGCTCGAACGCTGTGTCTCCAGCGGCGGCGTCGCCGTCTTCCCCAGCGACGGCCTCTACGGGCTCGCCTGCGACCCGCTCGACGCGGGGGCGATCGCGATGATCCACCGGCTCAAGGGGCGGGACGACGGCAAACCGTCGGCGGTCATGTACTTCTCGCCGCTGGCGATCCGGGAGCTGGTCTCCCAGCTCGGTTCGCGGACCAGAGCCGCGGTCAGCGCCCTGATGCCGGGGCCGGTGACCCTCGTCGTCGCCAACCCGCAAAGGCGCTACCCACTCGCCTGCCGCCAGGACCCAGGACGTCTCGGGATCCGGCTGATCGGCGGGCCGCTGGCGGGGACGATGTCCCCGGTCTTCCAGACCTCGGCCAACCTCAGCGGCGAGCCGGCGCCGGCTCGCTTCGAAGACGTGCCGGCGGCGATCCGCGAGGGCGCCGACCTGGCGATAGACGGCGGCGAGCTGCCGGGCCTGCCGTCGACGGTCGTCGACATCACCGCGATCGAGGAGGACGGGGGCTGGCGCATCCTCCGCGACGGCGCCCTCTCGCCCGGCGACCTCGCCAGCAGGCTCGCCTCGGTCGGACTGGGCTAGAGGTCGACGGGCCGATTTCGGTCCATATAGGACCGTTTTCGGCCCGTCGAGGTCAGCAGCCGGGCTCGCCCCGGTAGGGGAGGTGGACCAGGCGCTGGGACACGTTGTCCTTCTCGTTCGACTCGAAGAGGTTTTCCTTCGGGTCGACGATCATCCGGTAGGCGAAGCAGCCGCGCAGGCCGGCGACGTCGATCCACTGCTGGTGGTAGGCGGCGGGATAGATGTCCGACCAGCCGACCGAGGTCCCGAGCCGGACCCGGTCCTGGAAGGGGTTCTGGTTGCAGCCCGGGTAAACCCAGCGCTCGGGCGAGCGGCGGCCGGGGCGGGTGTGGGTGAGGTCGCGCAGGCAGTAGTTGAGCTTGGGGCTGGTGCGGACGACCCCGCCGACCTTTCCGTCGGGGCCGACCCGGCGCAGCTCGAAGTTGGCGAGCTGGTGGACCTTCCAGTAGGAGCCGCCGAAGTAGGTGCCGACGTAGGTGAAGCGCAGCTTCGCTTCGCTGGAGATGGTGATGTGGCCACCCCCCTTCTTGTGGATCCACTGGTTCGTCTTCATCGAGCGCGGCCCATCGCGGCGCCCGTGCAGCTCCATCGGCCCCTTGCCGCGGCTCTGCACGTCGCTGGTCGCTCGCAGCAGCACGTGGCCGTCGACCGCCTGGGCGTAGATTTCGCTCGGCGGGGCGATCCGCAGGTTGGGACAGAGGAGCAATCGGGCTTCGGCGCTCTCGCAGGGGTTGTCGACCGCGGCTGCGGCGTTGACCGGTAGGACCGGCGCGAGGGTCAGCGCCAGCGAAGCGAGCAGGATGCGGCCTCTCACCGCGGCCAGAATATCCCTACCCGTTGCTATGGTCGCTCGACGATGTCCGACTTGCCGGAGAACTTCCAGAACGCGCCGCTCGCCGAGGTCGATCCCGAGATCGCCGGCGTCCTCGAGGCGGAGCTGAGGCGCCAGCAGCGGACCCTGGAGATGATCGCCTCGGAGAACTTCGTCCCGCAGGCGGTGCTGGAAGCGGTCGGCTCGGTGCTGACCAACAAGTACGCCGAGGGCTACCCCGGCCGGCGCTACTACGGGGGCTGCGAGGAGGTCGACGTCGCCGAGGAATTGGCGATCGATCGGGCCAAGAGCCTGTTCGGCGCTGAGCACGCCAACGTCCAGGCTCACTCGGGCGCCCAGGCCAACAACGCCGTCTACATGGCGCTGATGGAACCGGGCGACACCTTCCTCGGCCTCGCCCTCGACCATGGCGGCCACCTCAGCCACGGGATGAAGATCAACGTCAGCGGCAAGCTCTACAACCCGGTGCCCTACCACGTCAGCCGCGACGACTTCCTGGTCGACATGGAGGAGGTCGAGCGCCTGGCGCAGGAGCACAAGCCGGCGCTGATCGTCACCGGCTGGTCCGCCTACCAGCGCCAGCTCGACTTCGCCGCCTTCCGCCGGATCGCCGACTCGGCCGGCGCCAAGCTGATGGTCGACATGGCCCACTTCGCCGGTCTCGTCGCCGCCGGCGAGCACCCCAACCCGGTCGAGCACGCCGACGTCGTCACGACGACGATCCACAAGACCCTCTGCGGGCCGCGCAGCGGCATGATCCTCTGCCGCGAGGAACACGCGAAAGCGATCGACAAGGCGGTCTTCCCCGGCCAGCAGGGCGGGCCGCTGATGCACACCGTCGCCGCCAAGGCGGTCGCATTCCAGATCGCCGCCAGCGAGCAGTTCCGCCAGCGCCAGCGGCAGACGATCGCCAATGCCCAGGCCCTCGCCGCCGGCCTCGAAGACGGCGGCGTGCCGGTGCTCACCGGCGGTACCGACGTCCACCTCGTCCTCGTCGACCTCACCCCGACCGGCCTCGACGGCCAGACCGCGGAGGACCGGCTGGACGCGGTCGGGATCACCGTCAACCGCAACGCGATCCCCTTCGACGAGCGGCCGCCGATGAACCCCTCGGGCCTGCGGATCGGCACCCCGGCGCTGACCACCCGCGGCATGGGCGAGGTGGAGATGACCGAGATCGCCGAGGTGATCGTTGCCACCCTCGGTCCCGACTTCGAGTCCGCCAAGCAGGACCTCTCGGCGCGCACCGGTGCCCTGATGGACCGCTTCCCGCTCTACTCCGAGCTCGCGGCAGCCGTTTAAGCCTTGAAGGTTTGGGTGGATATGAGCGCTCCGGCGCACGTCCTCGTGCTGCGCCCGATCATCGAGCGGCTGCGCGGCGAAGGCCACGAGGTCAAGATCACCTCGCGCGACTACGCCCAGACTCAGCAGCTGCTGGCGCTCCATGGCCTCGACCACACCCCGATCGGCCGCCACGGCGGCGCCTCGCGCCTGCGCAAGGCCGCCAGCCTCGCCTCGCGCAGCAGCGGCATGCTGCGCTACGGCCGCGGCCGCGGCTTCGACCTCGCGCTCGCCCACGGCTCCAACGACCTCGCGATCGCGGCCAAGGCGCTCGGCGTCCCCGAGGCCAACATGCACGACTACGAGTTCGCGGTCACCCAGCACCGGATCGGCTGCCGGCTCGCACGCAGGGTGATGTTCCCCGACTCGGTGCCGCTGGAGCGGCTGCGCCGCTTCGGGGTCACGGCGGAGAAGTACTTCCCCTATCCCGGCCTCAAGGAGGAGTACTACCTCTACGACTTCGAGCCCGACTCCGACGGGCTGCGCCGGCTCGGGGTCGACGAGGAGCGGGTGGTCGTCATCGTCCGGCCGCCGCCCGACGTCTCCCTCTACCACCGCAAGTCGAACCCGCTCTTCCCCAGGGTTCTCGACCGCCTCGGCCGCGACGAGGGAGTCCACGCCGTGGTCCTGCCGCGGACCGAAGCCCAGCGTCAGTTCATCACCGGTCTCGGTCTGCCCTCGGTGATCGTCCCCCCGGGCGCCGTCGAGGCGCAGAGCCTGGTCGCCCTCGCCGACCTCGTCGTCTCCGCTGGCGGGACGATGAACCGCGAGGCCGCCGCCCTCGGCACCTCCGTCTACACCACCTACGGTGGCCGCCTCGGCGGCGTCGACGAAGCGCTGATCAAGTCGGGCCGGCTGCGGCCCCTGACCGACGCCCGCGCCGTCGAGGTGCGGAAGCGGACCGCGGAGCTGGCCCCGGTTCGCCGCGATCCGTCCGTCCTCGTGGAGACGATCCTAGGTACCGTCGGAGCCTCACCATTGCGCGAAGAGACTCATCCCGTCACGCCTTCCTGAGCGACCTGCCCGAAGCCGAGCCCGGCCTCGAAGAACTAGTCGCGCCCGCGGCCGAAGGCGACCCGCGGCCGATCGACTCGGTCCTGCGGGCGCTCGACATCCTCATCTCGGCCTCGATCCTGCTCGTCCTCTCGCCGCTCCTGGCGCTGATCGCGCTGGTGATCGCGATCGATTCCGGCCGGCCGGTGCTCTACCGTGGTGCCCGCGTCGGCAAGGCCGGCCACCTCTTCTGGATGTACAAGTTCCGCACCCTGAAGCCCGACGCCGAGACGCGGCTCGGCCCCTACTACGGCGAGGAGCTGACGCGCCGCACTGAGGAAGAGCGCACCCGGATCGGTGGCGCCCTGCGCAAGACCCACCTCGACGAGGTGCCGCAGCTCTGGAACGTCCTGCGCGGCGACATGTCGATCGTCGGCCCGCGCCCGATCCGCCCCACCTTCTACGCCGAGCTCTGCCGCGACATCCCCCAGTACTGGCAGCGCCTCGTCGTCCGCCCCGGCGTCACCGGCTTCGCCCAGACGCGGATCACCCGCGAGGAGACCTGGGCCGACAAGCTCGCCCACGACATGGAGTACATCGCCGACCGCTCGGTCCCGCTCTACTTTCAAGTCCTTCTCGCAACCTTGAACAAGGTCTTGGGCCGCGGCCCTGCGAACACCCCATCTTCCCCGAACAAGTGAGGGGGCGAGGCCCTTCTCCAAAGGCTCCTAAGCCGACTCTTCGAAGTTCGGGGCCGATCAGCTGCGCGACGGTCTTTGGAGAAGGGCCTCGCCCCCTCCACCACCGGAGCGGCTGCGAGACTGCGGCGCATGTGCGGCATTTGCGGCGTCGTCGCTGCTGAGCGAGATGGCGGGCCCGACCTCGAGGCGGTGGCGCGGATGAGCGGGCGTCTCATCCACCGGGGGCCCGACGACGACGGGTTCTTCCAGGAGGGGCCGGTGGCGCTGGCGGCGCGGCGGCTCTCGATCATCGACCTCGCTCACGGCCACCAGCCGATCGCCAACGAGGACGGCTCCGCGGTCGTCGTCCAGAACGGCGAGATCTACAACCACCGAGAGCTGAAGCGGGAACTCGAGGGAGCCGGCCACCGCTTCGCCACCAACTGCGACACCGAGGTCCTCGTCCACGGCTACGAGCAGTGGGGGGAGGGGTTCGTCGAGCGACTGCGGGGGATGTTCGCGATCGCCCTCTGGGACAAGCGCCGCCAACGCCTGCTGCTGGCCCGCGACCGCTTTGGGATCAAGCCTCTCTACTACCGCCACGTCGATGGCGGCCTCTCCTTCGCCTCCGAGCTGAAGGCGATGCTCGAGCAGCCGGGCTTCTCGCGCGAGATCGACCCGAAGGCGGTCTCGGCCTACCTCGCCTTCAACTCGATCCCGGCGCCGCTGACGATCTTCGCCGAGGCGCGCAAGCTGCCCCCGGGGCACCTGTTGACGTGGGAGGCGGGAGAGGTCGAGCTGCGCCGCTACGCGCGGCCCGGCGCGGTGCCGGGCGGCGAGCGGCGCCGCGGCTCCGAGGAGGAGCTGGCGGCCGAGCTGCGCGAGGTGCTCGACGACAGCGTCCGCGCCCACCTCGTCGCCGACGTCCCCGTCGGGATCCTGCTCTCCGGGGGCGTCGACTCCGGCGGCCTCGCCGCCCTCGCCAGCGCCCATGGCGAGGAGCCCCTGCGGACCTTCTCGATTGGTTTCGAGGAGGCCGGCTTCGACGAGCTCTCGCGGGCGCGGTTGGTCGCCGAGCGCTACGGCACCGACCACCACGAGCTGGTCGTCCGCCCCGACGCGGTCGAGCTGCTGCCGAAGCTGGTCGAGGCGTTCGACGAGCCCTTCGGCGACTCCTCCGCGCTGCCCACCCACCTCGTCTCCCAGCTCGCCGCCGAGCACGTCAAGACCGCCCTCTCCGGCGAGGGCGGCGATGAGCTCTTCGGCGGCTACTACACCTACGTCGCCGACCTCCTCGCCCGCCGAGTCGGCCGCTTGGCGCCGCTGGCGCGGCCGCTGGCCGAGGCGCTGCCGAGCCGCCACGAGCGGGTCGGCTTCGACTACAAAGCCAAGCGCTTCGCCCGCGCCGCGGCGCTGCCGCCGCTGGAGCGCCACCACGGCTGGAAGGAGATCTTCTCGCCGGGCGCGCGCGCCGAGCTGGCCGGCGCCAAGGCATCCTCTTGGGACCCGCTCGACCTCTACCGCGAGCGCTACGCCGAGACCGCTGGGGCCGAGCCGCTGGCGCGGATGCAGGATGTCGACCTCGGCATCTACCTCGTCGACGACCTCCTGGTCAAGACCGACCGCCTCAGCATGGCCCACTCGCTGGAGCTGCGGGTCCCCTTCCTCGACCAGCGAGTCGCCGAATTCGCCTTCTCGCTGCCGAGGCGGATGAAGGTCCGCGGCTTCCAGAAGAAGCGGCTGCTGCGCCGGGCGCTGGCGCCGCTGCTGCCGAAGGAGGTCGTCCACGGTCGCAAGCAGGGGTTCTCGATCCCGTTGGCGGCGTGGCTGCGGGGGCCGCTGGAGCCGTTCGCCCGCGAGGTTCTGACGCCGGGCGCGATCGAGCGCCAGGGCCTGCTCGACCCCGCCGCCATCACCCCGATCCTCGACCGCCACGTCTCCGGGCAGGAGGATCTCAGCCGCCAGATCTGGGGCCTGATGGCGCTTACCCTCTGGTTCGACCGCTATGCCCACTGACGCGGACGCCCTCCTTTCCTTCCTGGTCGCGGGACTGCTCGCGCTGCTGCTGGTGCCGCTGACGAAGCGGCTGGCGGTGCGGGTGGGGGCAATCGACTACCCGAGCGAGCGCAAGCTGCATCTCGCCCCGACCCCGAAGCTCGGTGGCCTCGGGATCCTCGGCGGCGTCCTCGTCGCCGGCCTGCTGTTCCTCCCCAACGACGGCGAAAGCCACGCGATCCTGATCGGGGCGGCGGCGATCGCGCTGGTCGGCGTCCTCGACGACGTCTTCGACCTGCCGGCGCCGTTGAAGCTGCTGGGCCAGACCGCCGCCGTCGTCATCCCCGTCTCGGCCGGGGTCACCGTCGACAACTTCACCTTCCCCTTCTTCGGCCGGCTGACGCCGGGGACGGTCGACCTGCTGACGCTGCCGGGCGGCGGCGTCGTCCACCTCGGCGACGTCGGCACCGTGATCGCGATCGTCGCCGTGATCAACGTGATCAACCTGATCGACGGCGTCGACGGCCTCGCCGCCGGCGTCGCCGTCATCTCCGGGATAACGCTGGCGACGATCGCCCTCTCGCTCGACCGCACCGCCGCCGGTGTCCTCGCTGCCCTCACCGCCGGCGCCGCCCTCGGCTTCCTCCGCTGGGGCTTCCCGCCGGCCAGCACCTTCATGGGCGACACCGGCTCCAACCTGCTCGGTTACCTGCTGGGGGCGGTGGCGGTGCAGGGGGCGCTGAAGACGAACGCGGTGATCGCCCTCTTCCTGCCGCTGATCATCCTCGCGGTGCCGATCCTCGACACCGGCTTCGTCGTCGCCAAGCGGCTCAAATACGGCCGGCCGATCTACAAGGCCGACCGCTGGCACTTCCACCACCGGATGGCCGACATCGGCTTCTCCCAGCGCCGCACCCTGCTCTACCTCTACGGCTGGACCTTCGTGATGGCGCTCCTGGCCCTGGCCCTGCGCTTCGTCCCCTACAGCGACGACCACGGCAACTTCGACCTGCTCTGGACCGCGGTGATCGCCTGCTTCGGCATCCTCGCCCTAGCCGCCAGCGTCTACCTGGTCGAGGTCCTCGAGATCCTCAAGCTCCGCCAGACGCGGCTGCGCCAGCTGATCTCTCTCCGCCGCCAAGTCGGCGCCCCAGAGCCGCAACCCCAAGAGGTCGAGCGCGCGGTGGAAGAGGAGCTGGAGACCGGGACCTTCCCCGCAATCGACCCCGAGACCGGCGAGTTCGAAGCGATTGAATAGGAGCCCGATCGCGGTAGTGTCAACCCTCACGAACTGGCTTCCTAAAGCCATTCCCGAGGTTATTTGGGTATAGTCGCCCATACGCCCGCTCTGCCCCGAGCTGGGCGTATTTCCTTGTTATGTCTCCTCCCAAGTACGTCGATCTACTCGCGCTGCTCGTTGCGCTCGCCGTCTTCCTCATCGGCGACCTGCCGCTGCTCGGATTCGCCGTCGCGGCAGGGGCATGGCTCGTGCAGCGGGGCATCCAGATGCTCGCGCAGCGCCGGATGAAGCAGGAGCTGGCCGCCGGCAACCGGCAGAAGGCGATGGGGATCGTCGCCGGCAGCACCCTCGGCCGCGTCTGGCTGATGGCCACCTGCGTGCTCCTGGTCGGCATCGCCGAACGGGAGTCGGGCCTCGCCGCCGCGATCCTCCTGCTCGCCCTCTTCACGATCTCCTTCGCCGCGCAGGGCCTTACCCACCTGTTCGACGATCAGCCCGAGGTCAAGGGAGCGGCGTAGGCATGGAGGCGGCAACGGTGCAGGCGCCGAGCGGCGCCCCGACGAGCGGCGACCCCGAGAAGGGCGGTCTCAGCACCAAAGCCAAGGTCCTCATCGGCTTCGGCGTCTACTTCGCGATCTCGATCCTGCTGCTGCTGATCTTCGGCAACGACGGCAAGAACGAAGCCTTCAAACCGCAGAACGAGTTCAAACTCGAACCGTGGCTGACGATCGAACTCGCGGGGATCGACCTCAGCATCAACAAGGCGGTCCTCTACCTCGTCCTTGCCAGCGCCCTGACGATCCTGACGATGACCTGGATCGCGAAGCGGATGGTGGAAAAGCCGAACCGGGTCCAGACCGCGGTCGAGGTCGCCTACGACCTGACCAAGAACACGATCACCGGCGGCAGCCTCCACGGCGAGCTGGCGCGCAAGTGGTTCCCCTTCATCGGCGCCCTCTTCTTCTGGATCTGGTTCTCGAACATGCTCGGCTTCCTGCCGCTGCCGACCAACACCGAGCACACCTTCTCGATCGGCGGCCTCGAGATCCCCTCCTTCGCGATCTACGCCGCCACCGCCAACATCGCGATCCCGCTGGTGCTGACGCTGGTCGTCTGGCTCAGCTACCACATCGAGGGCATCCGCGCCAAGGGCGTCGGTCCCTACTTCAAGAGCTGGCTGCCCCCGGGCCTGGAGGACATGCACCCGGTCGGCAAGGCCGCGATCTTCGTGATCGAGGTGATCTCCCACTTCGTGCGGCTGATCTCCCTCTCCGTCCGTCTTTTCGCCAACATCCTCGCCGGCCACCTGCTGCTGCTCTTTATGGGCGGCGGGCTGGCGGTGCTGTTGGGGATCGCCGCGCTGGGAGCGCTCACGTTCCCGCTCGCCTTCGCCTTCTTCATCTTCGAGGTCGGGCTGGTGGCGACCCTGCAGGCATTCATCTTCTCGACGCTTAGCGCTATCTACATCGGCGGAGCGACCTCCGCCTCTCACTAGAAAAGGAGCAACACTCGATGGATCTCACCGCTATACCTCTCGCCGAGGTCACCGATGAAGGCGTGAAAAGCGCCGGCAAAGCAATCGCCCTCGGCGTCGGCGCCGGGCTCGGTTCGATCGGCGCCGGTATCGGCGTGGGCTTCATCTTCGGTAAGGAGATCGAGTCGGTCGCCCGCCAGCCGGAGATGAAAAGCGATCTGGAAAGCATCCGCTGGCTCGGCTTCGCGCTGACCGAGGCGGTCGCCTTCTACACCTTCATCTTCGGCCTGATCGCGTTCTTCCTCGCCTAGGTCGATGGAGCTGCTCGGCTACATAGTCCCGCTCGCCGCCGAGGCGGCGGAACACGGCGAGGAGAGCGGCGGCAGCTTCCTGGTCAGCCCGGGCCTGGGCCTGATGATCTGGACGCTGGTCCTGTTCCTGATCACGATGTGGGTGTTGAGCAAGGTCGCCTTCCCGAAGATCCAGGAAGCGCTCGACAAACGCGCGAAGACGATCGCCGAGTCGATCGACGCTGCCGAACGGCAGCGCCAGGAATCGGACGAGCTGCTCGCCGAGTACCGGGCCCGCCTCGCCGAGGCGCGGGAGCAGGCCGACGACATCATGGCCCGTGCCCGCAAGGCGGCCGAGACCGCCGAAGCCGAGGCGACGACCGCCGGCAAGGAGAAACGCGAGGAGCTGGTCGAGGCGGCCAAACGGGACATCGAGGCGGAGACGCGCCGTTCGCTCGACCAGATCCGCCAGGAGGTCGCCGACCTGACCGTGCTCGCCACCGAGCGGGTCACCCGTAAATCGCTCACCGGCGAGGACCAGAAACGCCTCGTCGAGGAGGCGCTGTCCGAGGTCGATTTCTCCACCCTCTCGGGATCGGAGAACAACTAGGCCATGGCCGACGCAGCTCGCGTATACGCCGAGGCCCTCTTCGAGGTGGGCCGCGACAATGGCAAGCTGGACACGCTGCAGCAACAGCTGAGCGAGATCACCGACGCCGTCGATCGCAACCGCGAGCTGCAGGTCTTCTTCTTCAGCCCCTATCTATCTTCCGAGGAGAAGAAGGAGGGCCTCGGGCGTGCCGTGACGGACGCCGAGCCCGAGCTGATCAACTTCCTCGAGTTGCTGGTGGACAAGCACCGGATGCCGGAGATCTTCCGCATCCGGCGCGAGTTCGAGGAGCTTTGGAAGCGGGAGAACCGCCGTATCGACGTCACCGTCACCAGCGCCGTCGAGCTGGACCCGGCCGTCGTCGAGAAAATCGGCCGCGAGGTCGAACGCCAGACCGGGGAGGAGGTCGACCTCTCGAGCGCGGTCGACGACCGGATCCTCGGCGGCATCGTGCTCCAGGTCGGCAACATGGTCCTGGACGCGAGCATCCGCAGTCGCCTGGAGAAACTTCGAAAGAGCGTCGCCACCGCGGCGTAAGGAGGCAGAGAGCACCCGATGGAGATCAAGCCCGACGAGATCGCAAGCATCCTGCGAGAGCGGATCGAGGGACTCGAGACCGGTTCCGCCGACCTCACCGAGGTCGGCACGGTCCTGTCCGTCGCCGACGGCATCGCCCGCATCCACGGGCTCGACAACTGCATGGCGCTGGAGATGCTCGAGCTGCCGCACGGGGTCACCGGCCTGGCGCTGAACCTCGAGGCCGACAACGTCGGCGCCGTGCTGTTTGGCGCCTGGGACGAGATCGTCGAGGGCGACACCGTCAAACGGACCGGCAAGCTGCTCGAGATCCCGGTCGGCGAGGCGCTGCTCGGTCGCATGGTCGATCCGCTCGGCCGCCCGCTCGACGACCGCGGGGAGATCGCCACCACCGAGACCCGCCCGGCCGAGTTCAAAGCCCCCGGCGTCGTCCAGCGCCAGCCGGTCGAGGAACCCGTCCAGACCGGGCTGATGTCTATCGACGGGATGATCCCGATCGGCCGTGGCCAGCGAGAGTTGATCATCGGCGACCGCCAGACCGGCAAGACCGCGATCGCGATCGACACGATCATCAACAACAAGGACAAGGACCTGATCTGCATCTACGTCGCGATCGGGCAGCGGATGTCGACGGTCGTGCAGCTGAAAGAGACGCTCGAGGAAAACGGCGCGATGGAGAACACGATCATCGTCGCCGCCCCCGCCGACGAGGCGGCGCCGATCAAGTACATCGCCCCCTACGCCGGTTGCGCGATGGGCGAGCACTTCCTCTACAACGGCAAAGCTGCCCTCTGCGTCTACGACGACCTCACCAAACACGCCTCCGCCTACCGGCAGATGTCGCTGCTGCTGCGGCGCCCGCCGGGTCGCGAGGCCTACCCGGGCGACGTCTTCTATCTGCACTCGCGGCTCCTGGAGCGCGCGGTGAAGCTGAACGACGAGCTCGGCGGCGGCTCGCTGACGGCGCTGCCGATCATCGAGACCCAGGCCTCCGACGTCTCCGCCTACATCCCGACCAACGTGATCTCGATCACCGACGGCCAGATCTTCCTCGAGTCCGACCTCTTCTTCTCCGGGGTCCGGCCGGCGATCAACGTCGGCATCTCGGTCTCCCGGGTCGGCGGCAACGCGCAGACCAAGGCGATGAAGAAGGTCGCCGGAAAACTCCGCCTCGACCTCTCCCAGTACCGCGACCTCGAGGCCTTCGCCCAGTTCGGCTCCGAGCTCGACGCCGAGACCCAGAAAGCCCTGACCCGCGGCGAACGGCTGGTCGAGCTGCTCAAACAGAAAGAGCGCGAACCGCTCAGCGTCGGCGACCAGGTCGCCTCGATCTACTCGGGCACCGGCGGCTACCTGGACCGGATCAAGGTCGAGCGGGTGAGCGAGTTCCTCGCCGACCTGCGAGTCCGCCTCCATGCCGAGAACGCCGATCTGCTGAGCCGGATCGAAGAGACCGGCAAGCTCGAGGAGGCCGACGAGGAGGCGCTGGGCAAGGCGATCGCAGAGTTCGTGGATGACTTTGGCCCCGACTTCGACGAGCACGGCGATCCCCTCGAGGAGGGCGAGTCCGACCGCGTCCACTCCAAGGAGGAGCGCGAGGCGCCGGGCCGGACCGAGGAGAAAGAGGCCGCGACCGCATGACGTTGGACGGGCGTATCTGGGCCGGCGGGTCCTGTCACCGATCTGGTTCCACCATCCCTGCGCTGCGGTTGCTGCTCGGGATGGTCCCCCAGATCGGCGCCACCCCCCGGCAGGAACGCTCCCGGCTGACGGCCACCTCGACCCGGGGTTAGCGAGACAGATATGGCTACTCAGAAGGAAGTCAAGAACCGGATCGCGTCGGTCAAGAACATCAACAAGATCACGCGGGCGATGGAGATGGTTGCGGCGGCGCGCCTGCGGCGGGCCGAACAGCGGATCTCCGACATGCGGCCCTACGCGGAGGGGATGCGCAAGCTGACCCGGCGCGCCTCCGCCCAGGCGGGCGGCATCCCGCGCGTCCCGGTTCTGGAAGAGCGGGAGAACGTCAAGCGGGTCGGAATCGTGCTCGTCACCGGCGATCGCGGCCTGGCCGGCGCCTTCAACTCCAACATCATCCGCGAGGGCATGCGGATGGCGGCGAAAGTCCGCGAGGAGGGCGCCCAGCCGTCCTTCGCCGTGGTCGGCCGCAAGGGCGTCTCCGCCCTGACCTTCCGCAAGCAGGAGGTGACCGACTCCTATGTCGGCTTCACCGACCGCCCCGCCTTCGCCAACGCCCGCGAAATCGGCGAGGCGCTGACCGCCCGCTACGTCGACGAGGACCTCGACCGGGTCGAGCTGATCTACAACCGCTTCGTCTCGCCGCTGACGCAACACGTATGGCGGCAGACGCTGCTGCCGCTGCAGCAGGCCGAGGTGATCGGCGAGGGCGCCGGTGAGGAGGCCGCCTCCGAAGAGGAGGAAACCGACGCGGAGAAGGCGCAGAGCCGCTCGGAGTGGGTCTACGAGCCGGACCCCGAGGAGCTGCTGGCACGGCTGATCCCGGAGTACGTGACGATCTCGGTCTACCGGGCGCTGCTCGAGTCGGCGGCCTCGGAGCTCGGGGCGCGGATGACGGCGATGCGGAACGCGGCGGAGAACGCGGAGACGATGATCGGCGACCTGACCCTGGAGATGAACCGGGCGCGTCAGGCGGAAATCACGCAGGAGATCTTGGAGGTCGTCGGCGGCGCCGAGGCGCTCAGCTAGACGACAGGCTCAGGATCACCATCAGCACTTCAAAGACGAGAAAAGGAACCCATGGCTGAGAGCAACGGAAACGGAAGCAACGTAGGGCGCGTCGAGCAGGTCACCGGAGTGGTCATCGACGCCGTCTTCCCCGACAAGCTGCCGGCGATCTTCTCCGCGGTGACGATCGAGACCAGCGGTGGCGATAACGACGGCGAATCGGCCGTCCTCGTCTGCGAGGTGCAGCAGCACCTCGGCGACGACCGCGTCCGCGCGGTCGCGATGGACGCCACCGACGGGATCGAGCGCGGCGCCGTCGTCACCGACACCGGCGGTCCGATCACGGTCCCGGTCGGCGACGCGACCCTCGGCCGCATCTTCAACCTGCTCGGCGAGCCGATCGACAACGGCCCCGAGGTGGAGGTCGAGGAGCGCTGGCCGATCCACCGTCCGGCCCCGAAGGCCTCCGACCTGACCCCGACCCAGGAGATCCTCGAGACCGGGATCAAGGTCATCGACCTCCTGGCGCCTTACGCCAAAGGCGGCAAGGTCGGGCTGTTCGGCGGCGCCGGCGTCGGCAAGACCGTGCTGATCCAGGAGCTGATCCGCAACATCGCCGAGGAGCACTCCGGCCTCTCCGCTTTCGTCGGCGTCGGCGAGCGCTCGCGAGAGGGGAACGACCTCTGGCTGGAGATGAAAGAGTCGGGCGTGATCGACAAGACCATGCTCGTCTTCGGCCAGATGAACGAGCCGCCGGGCGCGCGCCTGCGCGTCGCCCTCTCCGGGCTGACCATGGCCGAGTACTACCGCGAGCAGGGCGGCCAGGACGTGCTCCTGTTCATCGACAACATCTTCCGCTTCGTCCAGGCGGGCTCCGAGGTCTCGGCGCTGCTCGGGCGGATGCCCTCCGCGGTCGGCTACCAGCCGACCCTGGAGACCGAGATGGGCGGTCTGCAGGAGCGGATCACCTCGACCGACCGCGGCTCGGTGACTTCGATCCAGGCGGTCTACGTGCCGGCCGACGACTACACCGACCCGGCTCCGGCCTCGGTGTTCGCCCACCTCAACGCGACCACGGCGCTGTCGCGGTCGATCTCCGAGAAAGGGATCTACCCGGCCGTCGATCCGCTCGACTCGACCTCGACGATCCTCAAGCCCGACGTCGTCGGCGACGAGCACTACCGGACCGCGACCGAGGTCCAGGAGGTGCTGCAGCGCTACAAGGAGCTGCAGGACATCATCGCCATCCTCGGCATCGACGAGCTCTCCGACGAGGACCGCCAGACGGTCTCCCGGGCCCGCAAGATCGAGCGCTTCCTCTCGCAGCCGTTCTTCGTCGCCGAACAGTTCACCGGCCGCAACGGCGAGTACGTGCCGGTCGCCGAGACCGTCCGCGGCTTCCGCGAGATCCTCGACGGCGAGCACGACGACCTCTCCGAGGGCGCCTTCTACATGCAGGGCTCGATCGACCAGGTCCTCGAGAACGCCAAGTCCGGCGCCGCCGCCTAGGAGCACCCGGTGGCTGCGGAGCACATGGTCGACGTCGAGGTCCTGACCCCGGAGGGCGAGGTCTGGAGCGGCGAAGCGCGCCAGGTCTCGACCCGGACCGAGGTCGGCGAAATCGGCATCCTCGCCAACCACGCGCCGGTGCTGGCGGCGCTGCGGCCGACCGAGCTCCGCCTCCACGTCTCCGACTCTGAGACGGTGCGCTATGCCCAGGCCCACGGCTGGCTCCAGATCTACGGCAACCATGCGCGGCTCCTGCTCGAGGAAGCGATTCCACCCGAGGACCTCGACACCGGGACGCTGAAAGAACAGCTCGCCGACGCCGAGCAGCGGCTTTCGGAGTGCGAGGAGGGCAGCGCCGAGCACAACCGGGCGCAGAAAGATCGCGACCGGGCCGAAGCGTTTCTCTCGATTGCCGGGGCGTGAGTGAGGGGGACCGGTACCCCTCCTCCGGAATTGACCTCCCCTTCGCTTCGCACCGGGGAGAACATGCTGCGCGCTCCGCGCGCAAACAGCAGATTGCATTTCGCCGAACATTCCTGCGGAGGGGTACCGGTCCCCCTCCGAGCCGCGGCGATGCTTCGGTGTGAGGATGGGGCGTATGAGTGATGAGCTGCTTGTCCTCGCGCAGCGGCTGATCTCTTTCGAGACCTGCGAGCCCGACGCGATCGCCGAGGCTGCGGGGTTCGTGCAGGGGTGGCTGGAAGCGCGGGGGATCGAGACGGAGGGGGGCGAGGTTCGAGGTCTTCCCGTGGTCAAGGCCGAGGTCGGGCCCGAGGGGGCGCCGACGGTGGTGCTGCATGGGCATATCGACGTTGTGCCAGGGCTGATCGGGCAGTTCGAGCCGAAGGTCGAGGGGGACCGGCTGTACGGGCGCGGCGCCTACGACATGAAGGGCGCGGTCGCGGCGATGCTGATGGTGACGGCGGCGATGCGGGAGCAGGACCGGGTCCGGGTGCGGCTTGGGATCGTCGGCGACGAGGAGTCCGAGGAGGAGTCCGAGCGCGGTTCCGACCACCTCGTCGACAGCGGCTTCGTCGGCGACTTCGCGATCACCGGAGAGCCCACCGACCTTCACATCGGAATCGAGGCGAAGGGCGTGCTGGCGCTGCGCCTGGAGGTCGCCGGCACCGCCGCCCACGGAGCCACGCCCTGGCTCGGCGACAACGCCGTCCTCAACGCGATCGACGTTTTCCGCAGTATCGAGTCGCTACCGTTTGCCCGGCACAGCTCTGAGCTCTTCGACCGGCCGTCGATCAACCTGGGGAGGATCGTCGGCGGCGATGCTCTCAACAAGGTGCCCGACCGATGCGTGATCGACGTCGACATCCGCTACCTCCCGGACCAGGACCCGCAGGAGATCCTCGCCCAGGTGCGCGAGATCGACGGGATCGAGGTGCAGGCGCTGCTGACCAGGCCGCCTGCCACGGTCGACCGCGACTCCGCCTTCGTGCGGGCGCTGCGGGCCTCGACGACCGAGCACCACGACGGGGAGCCGATGAGCGTCGGCCGCGATGGCGCCTCCGACGCGGTCTCGTTCCTCCGTGTGGGGGTTCCCGCGGTCGAGTTCGGGCCGGTGGGGGCGGGGCACCACGGTCCCGGCGAGTGGGTCTCGATCTCCTCTTTGGACACCTACCGTCAAGCGCTGGAATCGTTCCTGCGGGCGATTCCCGAGCGGCTCAATGAGTGAGCCGCTGGGCCCGGGCTGGGCGCCGAAGAAGCCACCTCCGAGCGGCGACGGCGAGCCGGCGCCGAAGCCGAAGCGATTCTGGTGGCGCTTCGCCCTTGCCTCGGTCCTGATCGTCGCCGTCTCCGCGGCCACCACCGCGGCGGCGACGCTGCTCTACCTCGACAGCATCGCCAACGCGATCCAGCCGAAGAACGACCGGCTGCAGAAGAAGCTGGACAAGTTCCTCGCCGATGCCGAGGGCGCCCAGACGTTCCTCGTCGTCGGATCCGACAAACGAGCCGGAGCCGAATTCGTCGAAGACAAGGGACGTTCCGATACGGCGATGTTGATCCGATTGGACCCGGACAAGGACCTGATCTCGATGATGTCGATCCCCCGTGATCTCAAGGTGGAAATCCCCGACGTCGGGACCGGCAAGTTCAACGAAGCCTATTTCTACGGCGGCACCAAGCTGACTCTGCGGACCGTCAAGCAACTGACCGGGCTGCCGATCAACCACGTCGTCAACGTCGACTTCCTCGGTTTCGCCCAGGGCGTCTACGCGATCGGCTGCGTCTACGTCGACGTCGACCGCCGCTACTACCACTCGAATGAAGGCGTGCCGTCATCGGAACAGTACGCCGAGATCAACGTCCAACCCGGCTATCAGCTGATGTGCGGGAAGCAGGCGCTCGACTACGTGCGCTACCGCCACACCGACACGGACATCGTCCGCTCAGCCCGCCAGCAGGACTTCCTCAGCGCCGCTCGTTCGCGAATCTCGGTCAAGGATCTCGTCTTCGACCAGGGCGAACTGGTCGAGGCCTTCACCGATTACACGACCTCGGACATCAGCGACGGCGAGACCCTGCTGGAAGTGCTGAAACTGCTGGCCGCATCCCGCAACTCGACGATCAACGAGGTCCACTTCCCCGCCGAACTCGGCCCCAGCTTCGTCTACACGACCAAGGCCGCTCTCGACGCCGCGGTGCGGGAATTCCTCGGCGGCGAGACCGTGCAGGAGGCGAAAGCGGCTCAGCGGCGTCAACGTGAAGAAGCGGCCGCCGGCAGGAAGCACAGGAAGCACGAGTCGAAGAAGAAGAGCAAGCAGAAGAAGCCGAAGGTCGAGGTGATGGAGGCCGGCAGCGACGGTCTCGTCTCGGCGCCCGAAGCCGGCGAAGCTGAGGCGAAGATCGCCGCCCGGCGCGCCCGCGGCTTCTTCCCGGTCTACTACCCGACCCGGCTGCCGGAAGGGACCCGATTCGTCGAAAGCGACCCCTACCAGAAGGTCGTCGACCCCTACGTCTACAACCTCAAGGACGAGGACAGCGACCGCCACCTTGCGTATCGGATGGTGTTAGTGGCGGAAATGTCAGACGGCACCCACTACTTCGGCGTGCAGGGAATCCGCGGCTGGTCGGATCCGCCCATCCTCGAGGACCCGAGCCTGACGAAGACGATCGACGGCCGTGAGTACGACATCTTCGTCGATGGCGAAAATGTGAAAATGGTCGCCTGGCGGCGCGGCAAGAACGTCTATTGGATCTCCAACGACCTGCTGCGGACCTTGAGCAACGACCAGATGATCGGGATGGCGCGGACGACGAAGGTGATCATTCCGAAGAAAAAGAAGCGACAGAAGGCTGGAGGGAGCAGGGGATGAACGATCGCAAGGACACCGTCGGGGTGATCGGGGTCGGCTGGGTCGGTCTCGTCACCGCCGCCTGCTTCGCCGAGCTGGGCCACCCGGTGATCGCCCGTGACATCGTCGGGGAGAAGGTCGCGGCTCTCTCCCGTGGCGAGGTGGCGATCCACGAGCCCGGCCTCGAGGACCTGCTGCGGCGCAACGCCGAGCGACTCACCTTCACCACCGATATGGACGAGCTGCTGGCGGGGGCGAGGCTGCTCTTCGTCTGCGTCGACACGCCGCCGACCTACTCGGGCGACGCCGACCTCTCGCGCGTGCGCACCGTCGTCCAGGAGCTGCCCGAGGACAGCGACCACGTCCTGATCATGAAGAGCACGGTCCCCGCCGGCACCGGCGATTCGATCCGCCGCGACATGCCCGGCCTCTCCTACGTCTCCTGCCCCGAGTTCCTCAAGGAGGGGACCGCCGTCAAGGACTTCATGAACCCTGACCGTGTCGTCGTCGGCGCCGACCCCGGCGACGAGGCCGCGGCCGACGCGGTCGGACGTCTCTACCAGCCGCTCGGCGGTGAGATCCTGCGCACCGATGTCGCCAGCGCCGAGATGATCAAGCTCGCCTCCAACGCCTTCCTGGCGACGAAGATCTCCTTCATCAACGAGATCGCCAACGTCTGCGAGGAGGTCGGTGCCGACGTCGGCCAGGTCGCCAAGGGGATGGGGCTCGACGAGCGGATCGGCCCCAAGTTCCTCAAGGCCGGGATCGGTTGGGGCGGCAGTTGCTTCGGCAAGGACACGATCGCGCTCAAGAAGCTGGCCGGCAACAGCGGCTACCACTTCCAGCTGCTGAGCGCGGTGATCGACGTGAACGAGCTGCAGAAGCGACGGGTCGTCCAGAAGCTGAAGCAGCACCTCGATTCGCTTGCCGGACGACGGGTAGCCCTACTGGGGTTGGCCTTCAAGCCCGACACCGACGACATGCGGGACGCGGCGAGCCTGGTCCTGGCAGCGCGGCTCGAGGGAGAAGGCGCAGACGTGGTTGCCTACGACCCGGTCGCCGCCGAGCGCGCCTCGCAGTTGCTCGGGTCGGTGGAGATGGCGCCGTCGGCGATGGAGGCGCTGGACGGCGCCGACGCCGCCGTGCTGGTGACCGAGTGGAAGGAGTTCGCCGAGCTCGACTGGGCCGCCGCCGCCGAGCGGATGAACCGGGCGCTGATCGTCGACGGGCGGAATTTCCTCGATCCCGCGAAGCTCACGGGCGTGGGATTCGAGTACGAGGGAATAGGACGCACTGTGAACTCACCCCGACCCGCCACCGCTTCCTAGCGGCCCTCCACCAGTCAAGGCCAGCCGAGTGCAAGCGATCGTCTTAGTCGGGGGGGAGGGGACTCGCCTCCGGCCGCTGACCACACACGTCCCGAAGCCGGCGGTGACGTTGGTCGATCGGCCGTTTCTCGCCTACGCGATCGAGTGGCTCGCCGCCCATGGCGTCACCGAGGTCGTCCTCGCCTGCGGCTTCCTCCCCGACGCGCTGCGCGAGGCGCTGGCCGACGAGGAGGAGCGGGCGGGGGTCGAGATCTCCTACGTCGCCGAGCCCGAGCCGCTCGGCACCGCGGGGGCGATCCGCTTCGCCGCCGACGCCCTCGGCGGGCGACTCGAGGACCGCTTCTTCGCCCTCAACGGCGACGTCCTCGCCGACCTCGATCTCTCGGCGCTGCTGCGCGCCCATGGCGAGCGCGGCGCCCGGGCGACGATCGGGCTGCACCCGGTCGAGGACTCCTCCGTCTACGGGCTCGTCAGCTGTGACGAAGAGGGGAGGGTGCTCGAGTTCCTCGAGAAGACCGGCGAGCCGGTGCCCGGGCGGATCAACGCCGGCGCCTACGTGCTCGAGCGCTCGGTGCTCGACCTGGTGCCGGCGGGCCGTGCCGTCTCGATCGAGCGTGAGGTCTTCCCCAGGCTCGTCGGCGACGGTCTCCGCGGTCTCCTGCTCGAGGGCTACTGGATGGACATCGGCACCCCCGACCGTTACCTGCAGGCGAGCTGGGACATCCTCGAGAGTCGGGTCGAGACGCAGGTGCGGCCGACCGCTCCCGGCCTGCTCGTCGGCGCCGATGCGGCGATTGACGAAGCAGCGAGGGTGGGGCCCCGCGCCGTCGTCTCCAGAGGCTGCCGGGTCGAGCGCGGCGCCGAGGTCGAGGGCTCGGTCCTGCTCGAGGGCTGCACGGTGGGCAGGGACGCGCTCGTACGCGGATCGATCCTCGCCCCCGGCGCCGAGGTCGGACCGGGTGCCCAGGTCGTTGACGCGGTGATCGGCCGAGATGAAAGAGTCCCGGCCTGATGAGCGCCTTGATCGACGACCTCCTCGGTCTTCCAGGCCAGCTTCGCGACGCCCTCTGGCGGGTGGAAACGGCGCGGCTGGAGCCGGCCGACTCGGCCGGGCTGATGGTCTGCGGAATGGGCGGCTCGGCGATCGGCGGCGATCTCGCCGCCGCCGCCCTCGGCGACCGTCTGACCAAGCCGATGATCTCGATCCGCGGCTACGAGCTGCCGAGCTGGGCGACGCCGGAGTGGACCGTCCTCTGCTCGAGTTACTCGGGCAACACCGAGGAGACGCTCGCCTGCTTCGAGGCCGCCGAGGCGCTGGGAGCGCGGCGCCTGGTCGCCAGCACCGGCGGCCAGCTGGTCGAGGGGGCGCGAAAGGCGGGCGTGCCCGTGATCGGCCTGCCCGGGATCTTCCAGCCCCGCTTCGCCGTCGCCTACATGTTCGCGATCCCCGCCGAGGCAGCGGCTCTGGCCGGCGTCGCGCCGCGCATCCGGACCGAGATCGACGCCGCCGCAGCCTTCCTCGAGGCTCAGCTCGACGATCTGCGGGCGCAGGCGACCGAGGTGGCCGGCGCTCTCGACGCCGCCGCGGTAGTCGTCTACGGCAGCGACCTGACCGCGCCGGTGGCGCGACGCTGGAAGACCCAGATCAACGAGAACGCGAAGGCGCCCGCCTTCTATTCGGAGCTGCCCGAGGCCGATCACAACGAGATCTGCGGCTGGTCGCCGGATTCCGGAACGGGGCAGATGGCGGCGGTCTTCCTCGAAGACTGCGACCAGCACCCGCGCGAGCGGCGCCGCTTCGAGCTCACCGCCGAGCTGATCGCCGAGGAGGCGGCCACGGTGGTTCGGTTGGAGACGGCGGGGGAGACCCGGGTCGAACGCCTGCTCTGGGCGACGCTGCTGGGTGACCTCGTCTCAATGGAGATGGCGAGCCTGCGGGGTGTCGACCCGAGCGCCATCGACGCCATCGACAAGTTGAAGGAGGGCATGGCGGCGTGAGGGCGATGGTTCTTGCGGCGGGCCTGGGGACGCGACTGCGGCCGATCACCTACGAGATGCCGAAGCCGATGGTCCCGGTGCTGAACAAGCCGGTGATGGAGCACATCCTGCGCCTGCTCGCCCGCCACGGTTTCACCGAGACGATCGCCAACCTGCACTGGTTCCCGGACCTGATCGAGGGCTGTTTCGGCGATGGTTCGAGCTGCGGGGTCTCGCTCGCCTACAGCCGCGAGGAGCAGCTGCTGGGGACCTCGGGCGGGGTCCGCAACGTCGCCGACTTCCTCGGCGACTCCTTCCTGATCATCAGCGGCGACGCGCTCACCGATATCGACCTGACGGCGATGCGCGAGTTCCACGAGTCCCACGACGGGATCGCGACCCTGGCGATGAAGCGGGTCGAGGACACGAGCCAGTTCGGAGTCGCGATCGTCGGTTCCGACGGGCGGATCCAGGGCTTCCAGGAGAAGCCGGACCCCTCCGAAGCGCTCTCCGACCTCGCCAACTGCGGCATCTACATGTTCCGCAGGGAGATCTTCGACTTCTTTCCTGAGCCGGGAGCCAGCAAGGCGGCGGGCGAGGGCGACCCGCCCGGCTTCGCCGACTGGGCGATGGACGTCTTCCCGCGGCTGCTGGAGGGCGACGTCCCCTTCTACTCGCACGAGATCGAGGCCTACTGGAACGACATCGGCAACCTCGAGGAGCTGCGCGAGGGCAACCTCGACGCCCTCGCCGGCGATGTGCAGGTCGACCGGGAGGGGGAGCTGGCCGACGGCTACCGCAGCGGCGAGCGGATGGAGGGCGAGCCCGACCTCGTCGGCCCGGTCCTCCTCGGCCCCGGTTGCGAGATCGGCGACGACGTCCGCATCGACGGCCCCGCCGTGATCGGCGACAACGTCAAGGTGGGCGACGGGGCGCGCCTCAAAGAGGTAATCGCCCTTCCCAACGCCGAGATTCCCGCGGGCCAGGTCCTGGTCGGCGCCATCGCCGGCGCTCGCCCTTAGCTAGGGCTGCGGGTGAGGGTGCCGGTGCCCCTCCTCCGGAATTGACCTCCCCTGCGCTGCGCTCCGGGGAGAACATGCTGCGCGGCCTGCGGCCGCGCAAGAAGCAGATTGCATGTCGCCGAACATTCCTGCGGAGGGGCACCGGCACCCTCTTGCCAAGCGCTTAGGTAGATGAGTTAGAGCCCCAGCCGAGTTTTGCCCCAGCCCGCTGTGCTCGAGGTCGGATGCGCGCTAAAGAAATGGGCTTTCGGCGTGCGTGATGGTTTTGGGACAGAGCGGGCGCAGAGATTTTGCTTTTTGCGCGCCACATGTGCGGCGTTTCTCGGCAGGGTCGGGGAATGGAAATCCTGCCGACGATTGGGGTGGCACTGGTGCCGGCGTTGTGCGCGTCCTGTGGGCGGAGCTGCCGGTCGGAGGCGGTGGTTTGCACTCGGTGCGGGCGGCGGTTGGCGGACGCGGATCCGTTCTTGGGGAACGGGCCGGCGGGGTTGGACAAGGTCTGGTCCTCGGCCTCGTATGAAGGGGTGGCGCGAAACCTGGTGGGGGCGCTGAAGTTCCGGCGGCTGCTGCCGGTCGCCGACCTGATGGCGGCGCGGATCGAGTGGCTGGCGCCGGCGCACATGCTGAGCGGGACGATCGTGCCGGTGCCGCCGGCGCCGACGCGGTTGCGGCGACGGGGCTTCGATCCGGCCGGCGAGCTGGCAGCCGCCCTGGCGGCGCGGCTGGAAGCCCCGCTCTCGGCTTGTCTCGAGCGCCAAGGAAGCGGCCGCCAGGTCGGGCGGCGGCGAGCCGACCGGGTCGGGCAGCCGCCGCGCATCCGCGCGAGGGCCGCCGCTCCGCGCAGCGCCCTTCTCGTTGACGACGTATTGACCACCGGGGCGACCCTCACGGCCTGCGCTCGTGCGCTGCGGGCCGGAGGGGCGTCCCGTGTGGTTGCGGTGACCTTTGCCCGGCGCCTCTAGTTGGCTCTCCGCGGCCCTACGGCCGTGCCTCGGCCGGGCGGCCACGCATCTGGTCGACAAGCCGCCGCGTACGGCGGCGCTTGCGACGCAGCTCGCGGTGCTTCTTCACCTGCCGGCTGATGTCCTCGGCAAGCTCGCAAACCGAGTGGGTCATCTCCGGGCTGCACTCTCGGGCGTGCAGCGTCACCCCCTTCAAGTAGAACGTCGCCTCCGCCACCTGGCTGTCAGCGACCCGCGGGTTGCGCTCCTCCGAGAGCACCACCTCCAAGGTCGCCAGCGGCGAGACCTGCCGTCCCAGCCGCTGGAAGCGTTTCCGCACCGTCTCGCGCAGCTCGTCCGTCATCTCGACGTTCCGGCCCCGAATCTCAATCCGCATGGCGAGTGCCTCCTTGTGGGTTCCGAAACGATGCTACGCCCCTCGGCGGAGGCCGGCAAGGGGCGTTCGAGGTCGCACCGCTAACCTTGAGCAATGCCAGCGATGGACCTTGTAACGAAGGCGCTGCGCGCGGGAGAGGGAAGGAAGTTCAAGTCCTACCAGAAGCGTGCGGAGGCGATCAACCGCTACGAGCCGGAGATGGAAGCGCTCTCCGACGAGGAGATCCGCGGCGAGGCGGACTCCCTGCGCGAGCGCGCCCGCGACGGCACCTCGCTCGACGACCTCCTGCCGGAGGCGTTCGCGCTCTGCCGCGAGGCCTCGAAGCGGACCATCGGCCAGCGCCACTACGACGTCCAGCTGGTCGGCGGCATGGTCCTTCACGACGGCGGCATCGCCGAGATGAAGACCGGCGAGGGAAAGACCCTGACCGCGACCCTGCCCGTCTTCCTCAACACCCTCGCCGGCGAAAGCGTCCACGTGGTCACGGTCAACGACTACCTCGCCCGCCGCGACGCGGAATGGATGAAGCCGATCTACGACGCCCTCGGCGTCAGCGTCGACGCGCTCCAGGACGGCGACGACCACGCCGCCCGGCAGCGCAAATACGCGCTCGACGTCACCTACGGGACCAACTCCGAGTTCGGCTTCGACTACCTGCGCGACAACATGGCCGACGCGCTCGAGCACTGCGTCCAGCGCGACCACAACTTCGCGATCGTCGACGAGGTCGACAACATCCTCATCGACGAGGCGCGGACGCCGCTGATCATCTCCGGCGCCCCAGAACAGGCGGCCCAGACCTACTACACGTTCGCCCGCCTCGCCAAGCAGATGGAGGGCGTGCCGGCGAAACAGAAACTGAAATCGCTGGGCGAGTCGCGCGACACGACCGACGCCGAGTACGACTACGAGTACGACGAAAAACACAAGACGGTGGCGCCGAC
>Ga0207691_10000195_pt1 | contig 58081 bp, 57 predicted proteins | sample KBSM13metaG_FD_184327 | JGI IMG/M metagenome (GOLD analysis project Ga0207691, IMG submission 184327) | Miscanthus rhizosphere microbial communities from Kellogg Biological Station, Michigan, USA - KBS M1-3 metaG (SPAdes) (version 2) | ecosystem: Host-associated > Plants > Roots > Rhizosphere >...
GGACGTACGCCGCGCGGCCATCCGGAAGGGTTGCGTGAGGCGTTCGCCAATATCTATGCCGAAGTGGCGCAGGAGCGCATGGCGCGCTCGCTGGGAGATGCGGTACCTGCCTTTTCCTATCCTCGCATCGAGGACGGCGCGCACACGATGGCCTTCATCGAAGCATGCGTCCAGTCGCAGGCGAAAGGAACGTGGGTCGACGTGGCGCGGCTGCCGGCCTGATCTCGTGGGTACGCGTCAGGCCGTTGCCCACCTGCGTCGAGCCAGCGCTGATGCCGCGATGAAAACCAGCAGGCCGGCCGATGCAAAGAACGCCTCTGCCAGGAGCATGCCGCCGACGTTCCAGCGCGCCTGTGCCCATCCCTCGATGACCGTCATATACGCGATGGGCATGTTGGACAGCGAAGCGAAGACGGTGTACTTGGTCGCGGCAGCGCCGAGCCCGATGGCTTCGAGCACGACCGCGGAGAATCCGGCGTAGGTCAACCCCGTGATCAGCGCGTAGGTCATCGTGAACGCGATGTACATCGTCTCCGTGCGCGGGGACAACGCCATGGCGACGGCGCAGGCCGCCTGCAGCGCGCCGTACAGCATGTACGCCGATTTGCGATTCATGCGGTCGCTCAGGTAGCCGCCGATCAGGCAACCCGCCATCGACACGACCCCGCCCACCACGCCGGTGACCAGCGCCACCGTGTTCGCCGATGCATGCCAGTCATCGGCCACCGCCGCCCAAAGGTTGGACGCAGCACCGGTTCCGATGGGAAGGAAGACGATCAGAAGTGCAAGGACCCCAGCTCGCGATCGCGCCACTAGCCACAGGTCGTTGAGGACAATGCGCAGATCGCGCATGTAACTCCCGCTGCGCGCCAGAGACGGCGGCTCGCGGAGCAGCAGCAACGCGCCGCTGCATAGCGCGCACGCCAGGGCGAGTACGGCGGCACCCATCCACGCGTCCGGCAACGTCTGCGCCATCCACAGTCCCGCGCCTCCGCCCAATCCCTGTCCACCCAGGTTGCCCGCCTGGAACCAGCCGCTGGCCCTGCCCAGCTGCGTGGGCCGCGTGCAGTACACCATGAGGCTCTCGACGGACATGGCCAGGAACGTGACCGCCACATTGGCCAGCAGCACCACGACATAGAGCGCGGGCATCGACTGCGCCGACGCGGGCAATGCGCCGGTGAAGAAGATTCCGGCGGCGGTGAGCACGGCACTCAGCACGTACCACGTCTTCCGCTTCAACGTGGTGTCGACCACGGGCGCCCACAGGAATTTCCAGGTCTGCGGGATGAATGCCACAGCCACCAACTGGGCAATCTGGTCCACGCCAAGGCCGGCCTGCGACAACCGGTACCCGACCGCCACCGTGAGGTATCCGCTCGTCGCGCCGAAGGGCAGGATGAGGAACAGGAAAGCGATGGGGTGCGCGTAGCGCGCGTCGCGAGACGGCAAAAGTCAGGCATTCATCGGTCGAGGGCCGACCGCGCCGGATGAACAGGATGCGGCGGCGGGCGCATTTGTGCGGATAATAGCCGCAAGTCACCCGTCATGCCCATGGCCGCCCCTTTCCGTCAGCGCGCCCGGCGCGAGGAACTATGCCTCACGCGTCGCGAGTTCGCCACACTCGACCGGCTTTCCACGCCGCAGAAAATTCAGGCGTACGTCAACGCCATCCCGGCCAATCACGAGCTCGGCGGTGAAACGATACTCTCCGTGCGCGAAGTGCTGCGCCAGCGCCGCGCCCATTGCATCGAAGGCGCATTCGTCGCGGCCTGCGCGTTGTGGCTGCACGCAGAGCCACCCCTGGTGATGCACATGGACTGTTCGCCCAGCGATTTTCCACATGTCGTCGCGCTGTTCCGCCGCGGCGGCGCATGGGGTGCGATTTCCAAGACCAACGGCGCCGTGTTGCGCTTTCGCGATCCCGTGTATCGGACACTGCGCGAACTTGCGATGTCGTATTTCCACGAGTACAGCGACAAGCGCGGCCGCAAGACGCTGCGCAGCCATTCCGGCGCCTACGATCTGCGCAGGATCGATCCGGCGCTCTGGGTTTCCTGTGCCGCGGCATGCGCGGAAGTCAACGATCGCCTGGCTGCGCTGCGGCACTATCCGCTCATTTCGGTGCGGCAGCAGCGCATGCTTTCACCGCGCGATGCCTTCGAGCGCGCGATGGCAAAAGTCGTGCAGTATCCGGCGCGGCGGGATTGACCCGCTGCCGGTCAGGAAGCCCGCGCGTCCATTCGTCCGCGGGCAGATTCGCGCGGGCCGGAAGCGGCAACGCTCCGCGCCGCCGCCGCCAGGCCGAACGCAGGCATGTTGTTGTAGACGCATTCGAAGTCGCCCGGACGGACGCGATACGTCTCGTGCCATATGCCGACGTCGCCGTTGCTGGCGACCGTGCGGTTGAACATCGCCCACGCCGGACGGTGCGCATGCGTCGCATCTTTGGCGTAGCGCTCGAGGTGTTCAAAGGAGCGCCAGTACTGCACGAACACGTTCGGATTGCCGAACCATGACTGGAAGCCGAGCAGCCCCGAGTCGGGATCCGCCTGCAGCTCGCGCAGCATCCGTGGCATGGCCATGGCAACGGGTAGCCACTTGTGGATTTTCCATAGGCGGTTGATCCGCATGCCGATCAGGAAGACGACAAATTCACCGTCGACCTGGGCAGTCCTGCGCTCGGCAATGATGTCGGGCATGGTGCGGCCTCCTTGCTATCGCCATCGCGGGGGGAAGGGTAGACTGCCGGTCAGTCGTTCCAACCCATTGAGAGAACTATGCAAACTGCCGTTCGGGTGTTGATCGCAATTGTAGCGATTGCCCTCTCCGTGGCGTCGTCGCCGGCGCCCGCGCAACAGGCAACGAAGGTCCCGCGCATTGCCTACGTCTGGATGTTTGGCCAGGGACCGTCGGCCCCTTACGCCGATGCCTACCGCGAGCGCATGGCCGAGCTGGGCTATGTCGAGGGCAAGACCATGCAATCCGAGTACATAGACGCCGGCGGCAGCGGTCCCAAACTCGATGCGATCATGGAAAGGCTGGTGCGCGACAAGGTCGACATCATCGTTGCGATGTGTACGCCCGAAGCGCTGTCGGCGAAGAAATTCACGACGACCATTCCCATCGTCGTGGCGGCCACCGGCGATCCGGTGAAGGCCGGTCTCGCCCAGTCCATGTCGCACCCCGGCGGCAACGTCACCGGAGTTTCGGCGATGAGCCTTCCGCTTTCGGCCAAGCGCGTCGACCTCCTGAAGCAGACGTTTCCGAAACTGACTCAGACCACCGTGCTGTGGAATCCGTCGCGCCCGGACAATACACCGGAGGTCAAGACGATGCAGGAGGCCGCAGCGCGCGTCGGCCTCAAGTTCCAGTCGGACGAAGTCCGATCGCGCGACGAGCTTACGGTCAAGCTCGATGCCATCGGCTGGGACGGGACGCAGTCGCTGCTCAACAGCGGCGATTCGCTTCTCGCGTCCGAGGCGCGCGTGATCGCGGAGCGGGCCAACAAATTGAAGATCCCGGCGCTCTTCGAGGACCGGTATTTCGTCGAGATGGGTGGCCTCATGTCCTACGGCCCGGATATGCGCCAGCTGCACCGGCGCGCCGCCGATTACGTGGACAAGATCCTCAAAGGCGCCAAGCCCGGCGATCTCGCCATCGAACAGCCGACAAAATTCGAGTTGGTAATCAGCAAGAAGGCAGCGAAAGCGCTGGGCGTGACGATTCCGGCCACAGTCCTTCTGCAGGCCGACGAAGTGATCGAGTAGCGTTCAGCGCCGGCCGGAATCGCGCAGCGCCGGATTGACGCGGTCGATATCCGCCTGCACCGTGGCGCGCGGGCGTTCGTAGACGATCTCGCGTCCCAGAGCGTTGCCGACGTAGGCTTGCGCATTGCGCGTCGGCGTCAACGCGCAGCGCACGCTGTGGACGCCCTCGCCCAGGACGACTTCGATGCGGTCGGCGCGCTTGTTCAGCACGACGACGTCCAGGAATTGTCCGCTCTCGGTGACGCGCACTCGAATCTTCTCGTCGTTCATGTGTTCGCCGGCTCCCGGTGAAATTCGCGTCAGAGGACGATCGCGTACAGCACGACGTCGTGGTCGTCGCCATCGAGCTTAACCGTTTTTTCCATTCGCATTCCCGATTTTTCCAGCAGAGCGATGGACTTCGCGTTGCCGGGCGATGCGATGGCCACGATGCGCTTCAACCCGAAGTCGCGCTTGCCGTGGGCGAGCACCGCCGCAGTCGATTCGTGCGCATATCCTTGGCCCCGGTGGGCTGGAAGAAAGGCGAAGCCGATATCCACATCCAGGAGCGAGTCCCGCTTGATCAGTCCGCACATGCCGATCGGAATCAGGCCCGCTTTCAATTCCACCAGGTAGAGGCCGAAGCCATGGCGCTCGTACATGGCGATGGGGCCTTTGCGCAGATAGTCGCGGGCGGCGTCGAGCGTACGCACACCCTTGTCGCCGATGAACTTCAGCCAGTCAGGATCATTCAGGAGTTCGAGGATGAACGGGGCGTCGTCGACGGTGAGCCGGCGCAGGATGAGCCGTTCGGTTTCGAGGACGATTGCGGGCGACGCCGGCGCGTCACGCGCCATGGTGGCGGCCAGGCTTGCGCATCTGCAGTCGCCCGTAGCAGTACAGCACCGTGACCACACCCAGAGCCATCGGCAGCGGCGACACCAGCAGCGCGGCAATCCAGTTCCAGGTTCCCGCGGGGTCGAAGACGAAGACGCCGAGGAAGACAACCAGCGCGGAACCCACGGCCGCGGCGAACGAGGCCCGCCTCGCGTCGCGAAAGACCATCTCGGAGGCAAACCCGATGATTACGGGCAACACCAGCAGGAACACGAGCGCCTTCACGTTGGATGCAGTCCTTGGCACCGGCCGCGGCAGGCTGCGGCCATTTGCACACTATAGGAGCGTGCCGGGCGCGGGTCAAAATTGACGGGCGACGCGCACCCCCTTGACGGGATCATTCCACCGTCTATAATCCGTGTACCGCATATCCATACGGTAACCATGCCTCCCCGCCCCGTGTTTCGCAAAATGAACGCCCACCTGCCCGCCTCCGGCACCGACGCGTTGGTCGCGCCGCCGCGCCTCACCGCCCGGCAGCAGCAGATCCTGGATTGGATCCGCGGCCACATCGAGGCGATGGGAATGCCGCCCACACGCGCGGAAATCGCGACGGGCCTGGGGTTTTCCACCGCCAGCTCGGCGGAGGACCACCTGCAGGCGCTGGCCAAGAAGGGCGCGCTGGAAATCACGCCGGGCGCGGCGCGCGGCCTGCGCCTGAAGGACATCCCCGGCGTGCCCATCCAGGGAACCTTGCCGCTGGTGGGTCGGGTGGCGGCGGGCAGCCCCATCCTGGCCGCCGAGCACATCGAGGCGCAGTACCGCATCGACGCCACGCTGTTCGAGCCGCACGCCGACTACCTGTTGCGCGTGCGCGGCAGCAGCATGCAGGATATCGGCATCCTGGACGGCGACCTGCTCGTCGTGCACAAGAGTGCCGACGCGCGCAGCGGGCAGATCGTGGTGGCGCGTCTGGGCGAGGAAGTGACTGTCAAACGCCTGAAACGCCGCGGGCGCGAAATCTCGCTGGTGGCGGAAAATCCGGCGTTTCCGCCGATCGTCGTCGACCCCAAGGCCACGCCCTTCGCCATCGAGGGCATCGCGGTGGGGCTGATCCGCGCCAGCCGTTCGTTCTAAGTCGTTGCGGGAGATTTGCGCATGGCCAACGTCCGCTATCTGGTCAACGATGTCGACGCCGCGCTCGCTTTCTACGTCGGCGCGCTGGGCTTCGAGTTGGTCGAGCGCTGGGGTCCGCCGTTCGCGATGGTCCGCCGTGATGACTTGACGCTGTGGCTGTCCGGACCGGGCACGTCCGCGGCGCGGCCCATGCCCGACGGTGCGCAACCGGTGCCCGGCGGCTGGAACCGGCTGGTGCTCGCCGTGGACAATCTCGATGCAACCGTCGCCGCGCTGCGCGCCGCCGGCACGCATTTCCGCAACGACGCGGTGAGCGGCCCCGGCGGACGGCAGATCCTGGTCGATGATCCTTCCGGCAACCCGGTCGAATTGTTTGAACCGCAGGACAATTGAGGAAAAGCTCATGGCTGAAATCAGAACCGCACCTGTCCACGCCGATTCGCTGCCGGCCGAGTCGGGTGGCGGCTATCCCGAGCCGTTCCAGTCCCGTATGGGCCAATGCGAATGGAAGCGCCTGGGCGACCCGTTCGGCCTGACCAACTTCGGACTCAGCCTGGAAACGCTGCAGCCCGGCGGGCAATCGGCGCTGCGGCACTGGCACACGCTCGAGGACGAGTTCCTGTACCTGCTCGAAGGCGAACTCGTGCTGCGCATGAACGCGGGCGAGACGACGATGACGGCGGGCATGTGCGTCGGCTTCAAGGCAGGCGTGCGCGACGGTCACCACTTCGTCAACCGCTCCGAGCGGCCGGCGCGCTACCTGATCCTGGGCGCGCGCATTCCCGGCGACAACGGCTTTTATCCTGACGACGACCTGATGTGGGTCGACCGCGAGGATGGCTACTTTCCTGCGCACAAGGACGGCACGCCGTACTGGCTGCCGGGGCAGAAGCCGCAATCCGCAAAGGTTGAATGAGGAGTCTCGTCATGATTCTCGGCCTGCGCACCGTGATCTATCCCGTCACCGATTTGGCCCGCGGCAAGGCGTGGTACGCCGGCGTGCTGGGTGTGGCGCCCTACTTCGACCAGCCGTTCTATGTGGGCTTCAACGTCGGCGGTTTTGAATTGGGCTTGATCCCCGACGGCACGCCCGGTCCTGATGGATCCGTCGCGTACTGGGGTGTCGCCGATGCGGCCGCCGCGTTCGCGCAATTGCAGGCGGCGGGCGCCACCGTGCGGGAAGCACCGCACGATGTCGGCGAAGGCATCAAGGTCGCGTCCGTCAGCGACCCGTTCGGCAACACGTTCGCGATCATCGAGAACCCGCATTTCTCGACCGCCTCAGTTCGCTGAAACCCTGCGCTAAAGGCACCATGAATTCCTGTCGGAGACTTAGCCGAAGCTAAACGTTTCCTGCCTGGAAACGCTTGGCGTCCGGATTTTTTTCTCGCAGGCCCACCGTATTTTCAACTCAGGAGATTGCCATGGCCGTTGCACCCATTCCTCCCGGTTACGCCAGCGTCACGCCCTACATCATCGTCCGCGATGCCAAGAAAGCGATCGACTTCTACCAGCGCGCGCTCGGTGCGGTCGAACTGTTCCGCCTCGATGGTCCCGACGGCAAGATCGCCCATGCGGAAATCAAGATCGGCAATTCGCCGGTCATGCTGGCCGAAGGCATGAGCGACTATCCCGACCCGCTGACGCTGGGCGGCACGGCGGTGAGCTTCATGGTCTATGTGCCGGATGTCGACGCGGCCTTTGCGCGCGCGATTGCCGCCGGTGGCACGGTCAAGCGCCCGGTGGCCAACCAGTTCTACGGCGATCGCACCGGCACGCTGGCCGATCCGTTCGGCCATGTGTGGTCGATCGGCACGCACGTCGAGGACGTGGCGCCGGAGGAAATGGATCGCCGCATGAAGGAAATGATGAAGCCCACGGCCACCGCCTGATCGCTCGAGGAGTCCGTCATGTACACGCTGTTCGGCAGCAAAGGATCGGGGTCGGCGTCCGCCGAAGCCGCGCTCACGGTGGCCGGCATCGAATTCAGGATCGTCGACGCGGCGTCGTGGGAGCCGGGCCCGGGGCTCGACGAACTCACGCGCGTCAACCCGCTGGCCCAGATTCCGACGTTGCTGCTGCCGGACGGTTCGGTGCTGACCGAAAGCGCCGCCATCCTGATCCACCTGGGCCTCGCGCATCCGGCCAGCGGATTGCTGCCCGCGGACGCCACGGCGCGCGCACAAACCCTGCGCGGGCTTGTGTACGTCGCAGCCAATTGCTATGCCGCGATCGGTCTCATCGATTACCCGGAACGCTGGTGTGCCGAGCCCGACGAGAAGACGAACAAACGCATCAAGACCGGGGCCACGCAGCGCCTGCATCACCTGTGGGAAATTTTCGCCGACACGTTTCCCGCGCGACCGTTCTTAGGCGGTGCGCAACTCGGCGCGCTCGACCTGCTGACCGCGGTGGTCTCGAAATGGTCCGGGTCGCGCAAGCATCTGGCCACGGCGCGTCCGGCTTTCAGCGCGCTGCTGGCGCGCATCGAGAGCGAGCCGCGCGTGGCGCCCGTCTTCGCGCGCCACTGGCCGCCTGCCGCCTGACTCCTCCACTCACCGAGAGAACGCCATGCATGTCGAGATCGGTTACTTCACGCTCTGCGTGCCGGATGTAGACAAGGGCGCCACGTTCTATGGCGGCGTGTTCGGCTGGACGTTCGACTCGTCGCCCGCTTCGCATCCTTATCGCCACATCAACAACACGGCGTTGGCGGGCGGCCTCGTCAGCCACGACCAGAAGGAAGGCGTCGTGCGCGCGTACTATCGCGTCGACGACATCCGCGGCGTAGTGGCCAAGGTACGGGCGCAAGGCGGCAAGGCGGAGGAGATCACGCAATCGGAAAGCGGATTGGGCTGCCTGTGCCGCGACGATCAGGGCGTGCCCTTCCACCTCTGGCAGCCCGCCCCCGGCTTCTGATGCCCGCATTGCAATGCCACGCGCGATGACCGCCGCTTCCTTGGTTTCCCCGCCCTCCACCTCATCTGCCACCGTCGCCGCGCTGCTCGCGCATCCGGCGATCTGGCGTGGCGACGATTGCGCGCCGGAGCCCTCGGCGTTGTCTTCCGGCTTTGCGCTGCTGGATGCCGCGCTGCCCGGGCGCGGCTGGCCACAGGGCGCGCTGACGGAAATGCTGCTGGAACGCGAGGGCATCGGAGAGATCCGTCTCACGATGCCCGCGCTCGCGCGCGTGCAGGCGCAGGGGCGCGACGTGGTGTGGATCGCGCCGCCGCACCGCCCTTACGCCCCGGCGCTCGCCATGGCCGGCCTCGATCTCGCGCGGCTGCATGTCGTGCACTGCCGCGATCCGAAGGACGCGCTGTGGGCCTTCGACCAGGCGCTGCGCGCTCCCGAGTGCGGCGCCGCGTTCGCGTGGCTGCCGACGCACGACGAACGCGCGTTGCGCCGGCTGCAGGTCGCGGCACGCGAAGGCCGCACGTGGGGCATGCTGTGGCGGCAGCCGGGTCAGCGCGGCAGCGCGACCGCCGCGCCGCTGCGCCTCGCGCTGTCGCCGCACGGAAGTCACCTTGCCGTGCGCGTGTTGAAACGCCGCGGAGCGGAACTGCCGGCGCCGGTGCTGATCGACGTCGGCAGGCCCGGGTGCATGCCCGCCTCCGCCCTTCCGCCACCGTCCGCGGCAACACCGCGCCTCAAATCCGGCACGCAATGACAAGAGGACAGACGATGACTATCGCAACGGGCGGCCTCGCCCACCATTTCACCACCATGGCGTACAACAACGCGTGGGCCAACCAGCGGCTGCTGACCGCGTGCGGCCAGCTGTCGCAGGAAGATTTCGTGGCGCCGCGCGTCAGCTTCTTTCCCTCGCTCAAGGCCACGCTCAACCACAACCTCACCGTCGATTGGTATTACGTCGACGCGTTCGAACGCTTTATCCGCGGCCAGCCGGTCAACCCCGATCCAGGACGTTTCTACGAACCGGAGGAACCGTTCGCCATCTGCCGCGAGCTGCACACCGCGCAGCGCGATGTCGACCGCCGGCTGGTCGACGCGTGCGCCACGCTCACCGAGGCACAACTCGAATTGCCGGTCGCTGTCCCGCGCAGCAAGGGAGTCGTGCACGAGACCGTCACGCGTTTCCTCGCGCATCTCTTCCAGCACCAGATCCACCATCGCGGGCAGGCCCACGCCATGCTGGCCGGCACGCACGTCAAGCCGCCGCAGCTGGATGAGTTCTTCTGCGCCAACGAGGCCCACCTGCGCGCGCCGGAACTCGCGGCGCTGGGTTATTCGGAAGCCGCAATCTGGGGCACTGCGTCCCGGGCTTGACGCGGAATGGCGACGCAAGCGCTTCCGCGACGCGCGAATTTCCGTGACCACCATGCTCTGGGCCTGCCTCATCTTCCCTTCGCTGCCGCTCGACGTCTTCGCTCGCGCGCAAACCCCGGCTGATGCCGCGCATCCGTTCGTCGTCAGCAGCGGCGGGCACTATCCGCGCGTCGTTGCCGCCAACGCGGCAGCGCACGAAACCGGCATCCGCCCCGGACAGCTGATTTCCGCGGCGCTCGCGTTCGCGCCGGAACTGCATTCCCGCGATCGCGATGCCGACAGCGAAACGCGCGCGCTCGCGCAACTCGCGACGTGGGCGCTGACGTTCACGCCCAGCGCGGGGCTGGCGCCTCCCGACGCCGTGGTCGCCGAGATCGGCGGCAGCCTGCGCCTGTTCAGCGGCTTGCCGCAACTCGCGGCACGACTTCAACGCGGCGCACATGATCGGGGGTACATCGCCCGGCTCGGATTGGCGCCGACGCCCGGCGCCGCGCTGCTCCTTGCCCGCGCTGGCCACACGCAGCCCGTCACGTCCGTCGCGCAACTACCCGGGCTGCTCGCACCATTGCCGTTGACGCTGGTCGATCTCGACGACGCGCTGCACACGACGCTCGCGAATGCCGGCATCACGACGTTCGGGCAGGCGGCGGCGCTGCCGCGTGACGGGCTGGCACGCCGCGGCGGCGACGAACTGGTGCGCATCATCGATCGCATTCTCGGCCGCGTCGCCGATCCGCGCCCGCCGTTCGTGCCGCCGCCGCGCTTCAGAGCCAAGCTCGACCTGCCCGCACCCGTGCACGACACGGAAGCGCTCGGCTTCGGCGTCAACCGCCTCGTGCAGGAACTCGCGACCTGGCTCACCGCCCGTGGATTGGGCGTCACTCGCCTGCAGCTGACCCTCGCGCACGAACGTTACCTGCGGCAGCGCGGCTTGCCTCCCACCGCGGTGTCATTTGCGCTCGGCGCGCCGGCGCGCACCCCAGCGCATCTCACCAGCGTATTGCGCGAACGTCTCGCACGCGTGACGCTACCGGCGGCGGTGGAGTCGATCGTGCTGACGAGCGAAGGGACGATGCCGCTGGCCGGCCGCAATCTCGGGTTGCTGCCGGAGGACGCGGCCGCGGCCGTCGAGGTGCCGCTGGTCGATCGCCTGCGCGCGCGGCTGGGCGAGGAAGCCGTGGTCCGTGTCGCGCCGCACGCCGAGCACCGGCCGGAACAGGCCATGACCGATGTCGCGCTATCGGCGGCCGGCGGCGCGAGGCCCGCCGCGAAGCGCCAGGGCGGCGGTCGGCCGGCGAGGAATTCCGAACGCGCTGTCGGCCCTGTTCCGGACGCGCCGCGCCCGCTATGGCTGTTGACGGAGCCGCAGCCGCTCGCGCACCTTTTCGAGACGCGCCCGTGGATCCTGAGAGACGGCCCCGAGCGCATCGAATCCGGCTGGTGGGACGGCAAGGACGTGCGCCGCGATTATTTCGTCGCCGAGAATCCGCAGGGCGAACTCATGTGGATCTACCGCGACCATCGCTACGGCATCGACGATGGCGAGTGGTTCCTGCATGGCGTCTTTTCCTAGTACAACGGAAACACCGATTCAGCGATACGGCATTTCTCAGATCCCCGCATACCACTGGTAGCCGTTGTCCTCCCAATAGCCGCCCTTGCCGCCGGCCACATTGCCGAAGCTGTCGACCAGCGCAATCGCCGTCACGTACTTCGCGTGCTTGTAGCCCAGCTGGCGCTCGACGCGGAGCCTGAGCGGCGCGCCGTTCGCGACTGGAAGCAGCGCGTCGTTCATTTCGTACGCGAGGATCGTCTGCGCATGGTAGGCGTCGTCCATGTCGATGCTCTCGTAGTAGAAATCCGTGCCGTCCGCTTCCATCGGGTCGGCGCAGTAGAACATCACGTAACGCGCGCCGGCCGACGGTTGCACGGCATCGAGGATTGCCGAGAGCTTCACGCCCTTCCACTTGGCGATCGCGCTCCAGCCTTCGACGCAGTCGTGCCGCGTAATCTGTGTGCGCGACGGGAGCGCCCGCAGTTCGGCAAGCGAGAAGTTCTTCGGCTGGCCAACCATGCCGGCCACCGCCAGCCGAAAATCGGCGAAGCCATTGGCTGCCATCGCGCGATACTCGTCCGTACCCGGATTGGCCGTGCCGTTGCTGCGAAACTGCGGGGAGCGATCCGACTCCGCGAATTCCTGCGCCATCGCCTTGCGCGGCGCGATGGCACGCGCCGCAGCGTAGTTCAACCGCTCGGCGAACCCGAGCACCTTGGGGAACCATTCGCTGCCGGAGAGGCGATCGCAGCCTGCAAGAACCAGCGCCGACGTGGCGGCTGCCGCACGTCCGAGAAAACGCCGGCGTGCGCCGATGAGCTCAACCATGACCGGCCTCCGGCGTCACGCGGTACCGGCCCGTGATCATCGATCGCAGGTTGTTCCAGAGTCCTGTGATGATCACCTGGAACACATGGATAAGCACGAACGCGACCAGCAGCCACGCGGCGATGAAATGGATCGTGCGCGCCGCCTGCCGTCCGCCGAATATGTCGACCCAGCCGGGGATCAGCGAATTGAGCCACGGCGACATCGCCATTCCCATCAGGATGACCAACGGCAGCAGCACAAAGATGACGACGAGGTAGGCCAGCTTCTGCAGCACGTTGTAACGCTTGGCCGCCTCGCCCGCCGGGTGTCGGAACCGCAGGTGGTCCCGTATCGACACGCCGATGCCCTTCAAGTCGGACCGGGTCGGCGCCAGGTCGCGCGCGAAGTGGCGGCTCAGGATCGCATAGGCGACGAACGCGATGCCGTTCAGGACGAAGATCCAGGCGAAAAAAAAGTGCCACGCGCGCGCCATCGACAGCCACTTCATGCCCGGGATCGTCAGCCACGATGGAAACGCCGCGCGAACCCACCGTCCATTGGCGGCCTGCGCGGCGCCGAGCACACCCGTCGTATTGAACTCGCGACCCAGCACCCGCGCATAACCCGTGACCACGCCCTGGGCATCCTGCCGCGAACTGATGGTCAGCAGCGGCGGCGTGCCGTCATAGGACGACTTGCCCCAGTACAACTGCGCGTGCGCGTTGAAAATCTGCAGGCCGCTCATGAACAGGATCGTCAGCGCGATCACGTTGATCCAATGCATGATGCGCACAGGCAACGTGTGCCGGTAGTAGAGGTAGCTGCCTGCGGTCACAGCGTGCGGTTCATCCTGCGGCATTGCCCGGTCTCCGTTGCTTAGCTCGCGGCGCGACATTCGCCGGTTCCTGCCAATCCATGCCGCGGCGACCCAGCCGAGGCTGGGCGGGATCGGCACGTACAATGCGCCATGTCCGATCCCGCCACGCCGCCGTATGCAAGCCTGACGCCTGACCGGATCCTCGATGCGCTCGAAAGCGTTGGCTTGCGCGGCGATGGCCGCCTGCTCGCTCTCAACAGCTACGAAAACCGCGTCTACCTCGTCAGTATCGAGGACGCTGCTCCAGTAGTCGCTAAATTCTACCGCCCCTTACGCTGGACCGACGCGCAGATCAACGAAGAGCACGCTTTTGTCGCGGAACTGGCGGAGCGGGAGATTCCCGCGATCGCACCCTGGTCCAGCGACGGTAGGACATTGCATCCGTTCGAAGGTTTCCGCTTTGCCGTGTATCCCAAGTGTGGCGGGCGCACGCCTGAGCTGGACGACCCCGCCACGCTCGAATGGATGGGCCGGTTCATCGGGCGCCTGCACGCGATCGGCGCCATCGCGCCCTTTGCGACGCGTCCTGCGCTGGATATCGCAAGCTTTGGCGACGAACCGCGTGCCTACCTGCTTGCGCACGATTTCATCCCGCCCGATCTGCTCGAGGCCTACCGGACGGTGTCGGAAATGGCGCTTGTCGGCGTGCGCCACTGTTTTGACCGCGCCGGCGCGGTCAGGTCCTTGCGCCTGCATGGAGACTGCCACGCAGGCAACGTACTGTGGACACCCGACGGACCCCATTTCGTCGACTTCGACGACGCGCGCATGGGTCCCGCGGTGCAGGATCTGTGGATGCTCCTTTCCGGCGACCGCGCGTCGATGACCCGGCAATTGTCCGACGTACTCGCGGGTTACGAGGATTTCCACGATTTCGATCCGCGCGAACTGCATCTTGTTGAAGCGCTGCGCACGCTGCGCCTCATTCACTACGCCGCGTGGATCGCGCGGCGCTGGGACGATCCGGCATTTCCCGCGGCATTCCCGTGGTTCAACACGCCGCGCTACTGGCAGGACCGCATCCTGGAACTTCGTGAGCAGATCGCCGCGATGGACGAAGCACCGCTCGTCACAGGATGACACTCGCCCGGCCCGCGCGGCCGTGCACGCATTGCACGATCACGCGCGCGGCAGCGTCGCGGCGCGAGCCCCGTAGCGCAAGAAGCCGGCCCAGGCGACGACCGTGAACGCCGCGCCCGCGTAGAACGTGAAGCGCGGGCCAACGGCATCCCAGAGCCAGCCGGCGAGACCACTGGCTAGCAGCAGCGCGATGCCGCACACCAGATTGAAGGCGCCGAATGCCGTGCCGCGAAGATCCGCGGGCGCCGAGGCCGCGACAAGCGCCGACAGCAAACCCTGGGTCAACCCCATGTGCAGTCCCCACAGCGCCGCGCCCGCCAGCACCAGCCAGCGGCTATCGGCGTGGGCCAGCACCAGATCCGCGGCGACGAGCGCCGCCAGACCGCAGGACAAAAGGCGCGCACCGTGACCCCGATCGGCCAGCGCACCCGCCGGATAGGATGTCGCCGCATAAACGGCGGCCATCGCGACCATCACCAGCGGCGCGGTCGCGTCGGAAAAGCCGATGTTTTGCGCGCGCAGTACGAGGAATGCCTCGGAAAAGCGAGCCAGCGTCAACACGGCGGCGATGGTGACGACGATGACATAGCTGCGCGGCAGCCGGCGAATGTCGGAGAGGCGCAGGCGGGGACTATCCACCGGTCGCGCATCCATGCGGTCCGGTTCGTCGACGCCGACGACGATCAGCATGACCGCGAGCATGGCCGGCACCACGGCAATCCAGAACGCCGCGCGAAAGTCGCCCGCGAAATACGCCATCGCGCCAATTGCCATCAGCGGTCCGCCAATCGCCCCGACGGTGTCCAGCGCCTGGCGCAAGCCGAAGCTGCGTCCCCGCGCATTCGCGGGCGTGATGTCGGTGATCAGCGCATCGCGCGGCGCCCCACGAATGCCCTTGCCCACGCGATCGGCGAAGCGCGCGCCGACGATCCAGGCCAGCGTCGGCGCCAGCGGGAACGCGAACTTGGAGACTGCGGCGAGACCGTAGCCGAACAAAACGAGCGGTTTGCGCTTGCGGAAGGCGTCGGAAAGCACGCCGGAGAACAGCTTGACGATAAGCGCCAGCGCCTCGGCGACGCCTTCGATGATGCCGATCACGAAGACGCTGGCGCCCAGCGCGGTGGCCATGTACAGCGGCAGCAGCGAATGGACCAGCTCCGACGAGAGGTCCATGCACATGCTGACGAGCCCGAGCACCCAAACGCCGCGCGGCACAGCGGCGAGTCCGCGCTCGGCAGCAACAGGATTGGCCACGATTTGCCTTTGACTGCGCGGCTACTGGAACGCTGCGGTCAGGTCGCCCGCTCCTGCGCGCACGCCGGGCAACGGCGCCAGGCCGAAGCGCAGCGTGATCAACTTCAGTATCGACGTCGTGTCGTACGGCGTGTGATCGACGTAGCCGCGCTTGGCCAGCGGAGAAATGATGATGGTCGGTATGCGCGTGCCCGGTCCCCAACGGTCTCCTGCCGGGGGCGGCACGTGATCCCAGAAGCCGCCATTCTCGTCATAGGTCACGATAATGGCGGTCGAGGCCCACGATGGGCTCGCCTTGATTTTCGCGACCAGCTCAGCGATGTGCTCGTCGCCGCTGAGTACGTTCGCGTAACCGGGATGCTCGTTCAGGGTGCCCTGCGGCTTGTAGAAGACGACTTGCGGCAGCGAATTCCGGTCGATGTCCGCCACCAGGTCCGAGTAGTCCTTCAGATGACGTTCGCGATCCACCGTCCCGGGCGCGAAGCGCGCGAAATAGTTGAACGGCTGGTGATGCGTGACGAAGTACGGCGCCCCGTTGGCCGTCGTCGCGATCACTTTGCGCGGCGCCTGCGGCGGCTGCATGCCGTCCTTGGTTGCAGCATTCCACGCGCCCGCATACCAGGCCCAGGTGACGCCTTTCGCGGTAAGCGTATCGCCGATCGTGGTCAAGGTCTGCGGCGGCAGCGTGTGCTGCTTCGGGTCCGCCCCCCTCGGATCGCCATCCTTGGCCGGCGGCACACGCGACGGCTGCCATGGCGGCTGCGTCGTATTCACCGAAAATCCGTCCGGCGTCACATCGCCATCAAAGAAAATCGGTGCGCCGTTCAATACCGACGGCGGGGATTCCGGCTTGGTCTTGAGCCAGCCGCGCGCATCGACCTGCGCCCACAGCGCGGCAGGCGCGCCCTTGTCCTGCGGCGTGCACGCGCAAATCAGCCAGAAGTGATTGAGGTACGAGCCGCCGAAGGCGCCCATGAAAAAATTGTCGGCTAGTACGTATTGTTTCGCCAGAGACCACAACGGCAGCGTCGACCCATCGTAATAGCCCATCGCCAGCGCGCCGGCATCCGTGGCCGCAACGAAGCGGTCGTTGCGACCGCCGTTGACCTGCTCCTGGTTCTGGTAGAACTTGTGGATCACGTCCCGCGTCGCGACTGATAGAGGCAGATTGACCGGCGGCGCGTCGATGCGGAAAGGTTTGTTAGGAAGGTCGACGGGGAACGCGGGATCGGCGTCCTTGCCCTTCCATACTGGAGGCAGATGCGGCAACGGTGCGCCGTCGCGATCGACCTGCGTATATTGCGCCGGCGTTGCATTGGCAATGCCGTTGGCGCCAGGAAACAAGCCGTAGAGATTATCGAAGCTGCGGTTCTCAGCGTAGATGACCACGATGTGCTCGATGCGATCGACACTCGCGCTGCCCTTAGTGGCCTCCGGCGTCACGCAGGCTGCAAGCAGTACCGGCAAAAGCGCCGCAAGCGCGGCGTGCCGGGCAATGGGGCTCGGACTCATCGGTGATCCTTTCCTGCGCTGCTCCGCGCCGGTGCTAACCGAGTTTGACCACCGCGCGGACCGTCCCCGCGCGCTCGTGCCGGGCGACGATGTCAACCTCGTCTCCCGCTTTGCCCTTGACGACCCATTCGATCTTGACGCGATCGTCGGTCACGTTGGGCTCGGGCCAGAACGAGACGCCGGTGTGCTTGTAGGCCCTGCCTTCCAGCTGTCCTGCATCGACGCGGTGGAGGCCCTGCACCAGCGATGCGCCGGAGGGTAGCGCGATCTCCGCGACAAGTCCGCGGACCACCTTGCGCTCCAGCGCGCGCTTGGAAACGTAGGACGGCAGCCAACCGGTGTTCTGCACGACCAGCGTGACCTTGTAGTTGCCTCCGCCAGCGTCCGTCGCGCCCGCGTGGACCAGTTCCAGCTTGGGCGAAATCAGCGCGTGCCAGATCAGCCATTTGGGAAAGCGTGCAAGCTCGCGCTCGAGGCATTGCGGCGGCGGATTGGAGAACGCATTGAAGCGGTCCCAGCCGCCCAGTTCGACCTTGCCGAGTTGCGGATGGTCGAACGGCCGCCAGCCGGCGTGCGCGGCGCCGCCCAGCTTCTCGTCGCTCCAGCGGATGAGCTTCAAGTCGTCTTCGGGCGGATGGTCGCGGAACCAGTCGATGTACTTGTAGCCCTCGATGCCGGCCTCGCGCATCGGTGCCCAGATTTCCACGACCCAGGAAAGAATGCCGAGATGCTCGAACGCCCACAGGAACGTCGCGCCGATGACCGTCTTGGGGTGATAGCGAAAATCGTGGTGTACGGAAATGGCTGGGTAGCCGGTCAGCTCGGTCCCCTTCTTCCCGATGGCTTGGTACACCCAGAGGTCTTCGGCCGGCATCGCGTCGTCGGGCTGGTTGTCGAAAGGACGCAGCAGCACGCCGCTCCACGTGTGGAACGCTGTACCGCCGGTGATGTTCGTGTGGCGCGTGATGAAGTCGACGACGGAACGGACCTCGGGCTCCGACGTGGGATATGGGCCGGCGCCCATCTGCTCGAATTCCTGGCGCCATGATCCCGGAAAATTGCGATTTAGATCAAGTCCCTGCGGGCGTTTTTTCACGCGTAACGTGAAGCCGTCATAGCCATCGACGCGGCCCTCGGGCAACAGCCGATAGTAAGTCCCGCCGGACTCCACCGGATCGCGGCGGATCAGCAGGCGGGGTTCTTCCGGGTGTGCCTTCCACAATCCGTTGGGATCGGGGATGCGCATTTGCAGGATGCGCCCGTCGCCGTCCACGTCCTCTACGGTCAGACCCTCGATATCTTCTTCGTCGTAGGGGTACGGCCGCGTGCTGGACCGGATCCATTTCGGCTTGTCGGCCAACGCCCACTCGGCGCCGTCCGGATTGATGCGTGGGCATACGTAGAAAGCGCGCGTGTCGAGCACCCGAGTCACGTCGGCGTCCTTGCCGTATTGCGTGACCAATGTATGCAGGAAGTAGAGATTGGCCGCCGAGGCCGCCACCTCGGTCGCGTGGATGTTGCCGTCGACCCAGAATGCCGGCTTCTCGGCGGCCGGCCCTGTCTTGCCGTTCGTGACCGTTACTACCCAGATGTCGCGGCCCTCGTGGCTTTTCCCGATCGCCTCGAGCGCCACGAGGTGCGGGTACTCGCGGACGAACGCGTGCAGCAATTCGGTGAGTTCAGCGTAGCGGTAGAAGCGGTCGAAGGCGATGGCGGGCATTGCGGGATTTTTCCGGAGAGTTCAGGGCGGGGAAGGCGGCAGTTTACACATAGGGTTTTCGGGAGTGCCTGGCGGTGAAGCGACAGCGGCACGATACGGCGACTACCGTACAAATATACGGTATACTATCCTGCCGTCGCGACCTGGTGCGCCGCCATGCTGCCGCCGTACGCCGAACTCCACTGCCTCTCCAACTTCTCGTTCCTGCGCGGTGCGTCGCACCCGGAGGAATTGGTCGAGCGCGCGCAGGCGCTTGGATATGCCGCGCTTGCGCTGACCGACGAATGCTCGGTCGCCGGCGTGGTGCGCGCCCATATCGCGGCCAAGGAAGCCGGTCTCAAGTTCATCATAGGCAGCGAGTTCACGCTGGCCGACGGCCTGAAGCTCGTGCTGTACGCCACCGATCGCGCGAGCTATGGCGACCTCGCGCAATTGATCACGCGCGGCCGGCGCAACGCGACCAAGGGAAGTTACTCGCTCGCGCGGGACGACGTGGCCCAAATGGCGGCGCGGTGCCCGGCGCTATGGATTCCGCCCGCTGCAAGCGAATTTTCGGCCGCCGACGCGCGCTGGTTCGCCGATGTCTTCGCGGGCCGCGCGTGGATCGCCGCGGAGCTGCACGCGCGCTCCGGCGATCGCGCGCGGCTTACCCGTCTGCAGGCGCTTTCCGGTGAGACCGGCGTGCCGCTGGCCGCGGCAGGCGACGTGCACATGCACGCGCGTGCGCGACGGGCCCTGCAGGACACGCTGACCGCCATCCGCCTGCGCACGCCACTCACCGAATGCGGCTACGGCCTCTTCGGCAACGGCGAGCGGCACTTGCGCTCGCGCTCGCGCCTGGCCACGCTCTATCCGCGCGAACTGACCGACGCAACGCTCGCTCTGGCCGAGCGCTGCGCATTCTCGTTGGACGAACTGCGCTATGAATATCCGGAAGAGCTCGTCCCGGCAGGAAGCACGCCCGCGGGGCACCTGCGGCAACTGGTCGAAGCCGGGCTGCGGCGGCGATATGGGAATGCGCCGGTCAAATCCGACGTGCGCGAACTGATCGACCACGAGCTGGCGCTGATCGCGGAGTTGCAATACGAGCCCTACTTCCTCACCGTCCACGACATCGTCGCCTTCGCGCGATCGCAGGACATCCTGTGCCAGGGCCGCGGCTCGGCGGCCAACTCGGCCGTGTGCTACGCGCTGGGCATCACCGAGGTCGACCCGTCGCGGATGAGCGTCCTGTTCGAACGCTTCGTCAGCCGCGAGCGCAACGAGCCGCCGGACATCGACGTCGACTTCGAGCACCAGCGGCGCGAGGAAGTGATGCAGTACGTCTACCGCAAATATGGCCGCGAACGCGCTGCGCTGGCCGCGACGCTCATTACGTACCGGCCGAAAAGCGCGGTGCGCGACGTCGGCAAGGCGCTGGGCCTCGATTTGGCGCAGGTCGAGCGGTTGACCGGTGTATTCGCGTGGTGGGATGGCCGCAAGGTCGACCCGGAACGCATCCGGGAGGCCGGCTTCGACCCGGACAATCCGCTGATCGCGCGCATGGTGGCGCTCGCCGGCGAATTGCAGGGCTTCCCCCGCCACCTGTCGCAGCACGTCGGCGGGTTCGTCATCGCGCGCGACCTGCTCGAGCGGATGGTCCCCGTCGAGAATGCGGCGATGACCGAGCGCACGGTCATCCAATGGGACAAGGACGACCTCGACGCGCTCGGCCTCCTCAAGGTCGATTGCCTGGCGCTCGGGATGCTGTCGGCTATCCGGCGTTGTCTCGCCATGATCTCGCAACAACGCGGCAGCGAACTGCGGATGCAGGACATTCCCGCGGAAGACCCCGAGGTCTACGCGATGTGCCAGCGCGCCGACACCATCGGTGTGTTCCAGATCGAATCGCGCGCGCAGCAGTCGATGCTGCCGCGCCTCAAACCCGCCAACTTCTACGATCTCGTCGTCGAGGTCGCGATCGTCCGGCCCGGTCCCATCCAGGGCGGCATGGTGCATCCGTATCTGAAGCGGCGGCAGGGCAAGGAACCCGTCACCTACCCCAGCGAGGCGGTGAAAGGCGTGCTCGAACGCACGCTGGGCATACCGATTTTCCAGGAGCAGGTGATGCAACTGGCGATCGTCGCCGCTGGCTTCACCGCTGGCGAGGCCGACCATCTGCGCCGCTCGATGGCCGCATGGCGGCGCAAGGGTGGCCTCGAGAAATTCGAGCAGCGCCTAGTCGAGGGCATGGGCGCACGCGGTTATGCGGAGGCCTTCGCGCGGCAGATCTACCAGCAGATCCTGGGCTTCGGGGAATACGGCTTCCCGGAATCGCACTCGGCGTCGTTCGCGTTGCTCGTCTACGTGTCGGCGTGGCTCAAGCACTACGAACCCGCAGCGTTCTGCGGCGCGCTGCTCAATTCGCAGCCGATGGGCTTTTACGCGCCCGCACAACTCGTGCAGGACGCGCGCCGCCATGACGTCGAGGTTCTCTCCGCCGACGTCACGGTCAGCGCGTGGGACTGCACGCTGGAGCAGGCCGCACTGCGCCTCGGGTTGCGCATGGTCGGTGGCCTGTCCGAAACCAGCGCGCAGCGTATCGTCGCTGCTCGCCGGGTCGCGCCCTTCGCGCACGTGGCCGATCTCGCGCACCGCGCGCAACTCAATCGCCACGACCTGGGCGTCCTGGCTGCTGCGGGGGCATTGGCAGCGCTGGCTGGCCATCGGCATGCGGCAGCATGGGACGTCGCCGGCGTGGAAAAGCTGCCGCCGCTGCTCGCGGGAGCCACGTTCGACGAAGCGCCCGCCGCGCTGGCCGCGCCGACAGAAGGACAGGACATAGTCGCCGACTACAACGCGCTCGGCCTCACGCTGGGCCGGCATCCGCTGGCGCTGCTGCGCGGCCAGTTGCGCGCGCGGCGTCTGCTGACGTCCGCCGAAGTTCGGGACACGCCGCACGGCCGCATCGTGCGTACCGCGGGCATCGTCATCGGCCGGCAGCGGCCCGACACGGCAAGCGGTGTCATTTTCGTCACGCTCGAGGACGAGACCGGCGCGACCAACGTCATCGTGTGGCGCGACCTCTCCGATCGCCAGCGCCGGGAGCTGCTCGGCGCCCGCCTGATGGGCGTGTACGGCCGCGTCGAGCGCGAAGGCATCGTGGTCCACCTGCTCGCGGGACGGCTGGTGGACCTCTCTCCCTTGCTGGGATCGCTGCCGACACACTCACGCGACTTTCACTGATGTCCGCGCGCCTGAGCAGCCGGCGCAGGTTCAACGTTCACCTTCACGCTGCCGCGAAGGCAGTGAACATTCCGATGATCAGGGCACCGACATGCCGAACGTGAGCAGCGCCGCATTGGTGCCGAGCAGCACGAACTCGGCGCAATAGCGCTTCACACAATATCCCATGCTGGGAATGATTGCGGGGGCGACTCCGGAGCTGTTGAACGGCACCTTGTCCTGGTACTGCCCGCTATAGCCGTGCAGGGGTCCGGCAGACAGCTTGACGTAGAAAGGTTGATGTTCCTCGATCGGCCGCCAGAGCAAACCGCCGAAAAGGTACTGCGAGAATTGGCCGAAGGAATTCTGGAACAGCGCCATGCCGGCGATCCACTGACCACCCAGCCAAGTCTCCTTGAAGTGGTATTCGGCGTCGAACAGGTACGACTGCTGATGATTCTCGTCGTAGTGGAAATGAATCGTGTAGTACGCGAACTGGAAGTAATACCGGTCAGTGCGCCAAGGTTCGGGCGCATCCCATGGCGACTTCAACTCGAAAGGCGGCGTGGCCGGTGGCGTGGCGGAAACAGGCTCCGTCGGCGTTGCGCTCGACTGCGCCCATGCGGAACCCCCGCAGGCCCACGCCAGTGCGGCCAGCCCGAGCATAAGCACACCACGCATCGACCGCGCCGCGCGAACCCATGGGGGTGGCGAAGGTCTTGCGTAGTCGGGGAGGAGTCTGTGAAGCGACGAATCGAATCGCGGGATACTGCGGAGCTGGACGGGCATGCAACCTCAAAGCGCTGATTTTTCGAGACATTACCATAGTGCACGGGTGCTTGTCGCCAACCCGCCGCGGAGTTGCCTCCCGGCGACGCCGCGGCGCACCGCTGCCGTCAGTCCTAGGACGCGACGGTACAGGCGTCGGACGGCGCGATTCGCTCCTTGGCGACCGCTACCGTGGCTGCCGTCGGCAGCGCAACGCCATTTTTCACGGCCGTGATCTCGGCGAGGATGGACACGGCGATCTCGGGCGGCGTGCGGCTGCCGATGTAGATGCCGATCGGGCCATGCAGACGAGCGATTTCGTCGGCTGAAACATCGAATTCGAGCAGCCGCTCGCGCCGCTTCGCGTTGTTGGCGCGCGAACCCAGCGCGCCGACGTAGAACGCCCGCGACTTGAGCGCTTCCATCAGCGCAAGGTCGTCGAGCTTGGGATCGTGCGTCAACGCGACGACCGCGCAGCGTTCGTCGAGGCGCATCGCCCGCACCGTGTCGTCCGGCATCGTGCGCACCAACGCGACGCCCGGGATGTCCCACGTTTCGGTGTACTCGTCCCTTGGGTCGCATATCGTGACCTGATAGCCCAGGCCCACGGCAATCTGCGCCAGATATTTGGACAGCTGCGATGCACCGATCACCAGCATCCGGTAGCGCGGACCATGGATCGTCGTGAGCGTCGTGCCGTCGAAGCTCAGCCCATCCATCGCCTGTGCCGGATGCAACGTCGCCTCGCCGGTCTGCAGATCGAGCCGGCGTGCGACAAGATGACCCGCTTCGATCTCGCGCAGCAGCGCACGAATGCCGGAATCGCGGTTCAGCGGTTCGACCACGAGCTGGATGGTCCCGCCACAGGGAAGCCCGAAGCGGCGCGCCTCGTCGGCCGATACACCATAGGTGACCGCCTCGCAGCGCGTCTGCTTCATGCCCAGGCGTCGCGTGCGGTCAATCAGGTCATCCTCGATACAGCCGCCGGAGACCGAACCGACGACGAGGCCATCGTCGCGAACAGCCAGCATCGCACCTTCGGGCCGCGGCGAACTCCCCCAGGTTTTGACGACCGTGACCAACAGGACCTGCCGTCCTTCCTCAACCCACGCCGCACTGCGCTTCAGGACATCCAGATCGACGCTATCCATGAATACCTCCTGCCTTGGTCGGTGTGCCCGTCCACCCTTCAGAACCGGACGCCTCCCCGAATGTACAACCACACCATGATCGCAACGATGAGCACCAGCGCCACATACCTCACCCACTTGGCGCCCGAGAACGTGCTCGCCCCCGGTGTCGCCACGCTCGGCGCGGGCACTTCTCCCGGCACCGCTGCCGGCGTAAATTGCGCGCTGAATCTCGCGAAAAAGTCGTCGGCCATCTTCGCCGCGGCACCGTCGATCAGCCGCGAGCCGATCTGCGCGAGCTTGCCACCCACCTGCGCCTTGGCGACATAGGTCAGCGTCGTATGGCCGCCGGCCGCGGGCATCAGCGTCACCCGCGCCTCTCCGTTGGCGAATCCGGCCGCCCCGCCCTGCCCCTCGAACTTCAGCGTGTAGCCGGTAGGAGGCGTACTGTCCGTCATGCGCATCGTGCCGTTGAACTTCGCCGACACGGGACCCACCCTGGCCGCCAACTTGGCTTGCCATTCGTCCTCGCCGATCTTTTCGAGCGATTCGCAGCCAGGAATGCAGGACTTGAGCGCGACGGGATCGTTGAGCGCGCGCCACACGGCATCCACTGGCGCCGGGACGACTAGCATGTTGGTCATTTCCATCGTCGTCCTCTCAAGCAGCCAGGCGCGCACCCGCGCGGTCGCGCGGTTCGGGCCGCGACAGTACGGCGGCCAGCGCAGTCAGGCTGGCGAGATTATGCGCTGGCAGGAAGTCGTCGACGTGCGGGAGCATCGCCCGGATGCCGGCAGGTCGCGCTTCGAATCCGGCATAGCGCAGCAGCGGATTCAACCAGACCAGGCGTGCGCACGATTTCGCCAGGCGCTCGACCTCGAATTCCAGGCCCTCGCCGCACTCCGCGTCCAGACCATCACTGATCAGCAGCACCACCGCATTCTGTCCGAGCAATCGCCGCGACCAGCGCCGGTTGAACTCCCCGAGGCTCGCGCCGATCCGCGTGCCGCCGGCCCAATCCTGCACCGAGTCGGTCACGCGTTCCAGCGCGACGTCCACATCACGGTGCTTCAGGTGCCGCGTGATGTTGGTGAGCCGCGTGCCGAACACCAGCGTGTGCACGCGATGGCGGTCGTTGGTGATGGCATGCAGAAAATGCAGCAACATCCTGGCGTAGCGGTCCATCGATCCGGAGATGTCGCACAGCACAACGAGCGGCGGGGTGCGTCGGATTCGCGCGCGGAACGCCAGCGGAGCCACGGCACCTGCGGCGCCGGTCATTCGGCGCAACGTTGCACGCAAGTCGATGCGGTGGCCACGCGCTGCCGCCCGGGTGCGCCTAACGGGCAATTCGGGCAGCGGCAACTTGAGGCGCGCAAGCATGACCTTCACCTGCGCGAGCTCGTCCGCAGTCATCGTCGCGAAGTCCTTGGCCTGCAGCACCTCGCGCGGCGAGAACGTAAACGCCGCATCGAGCTCGACCTCATCCTCGTCGTCCGGGCGGGATTCGGGTCGTTTCGGTGGCAACATCGCCTGCGCGAGTCGCGACGGCAGTTCGGGCTGTTCCGCATCCGGTGTCCGGCTGTATACGCGCGGAAGCATCGCGGCAACCATCTTTTCCAACAGCTTGGGATTGCGCCAGAACACGTCGAACGCCTGCTCGAACAACGCGATCTGCTCATGACGCGAAACCAGCACAGCGGCCAGCGCCTCGCGAAAATCGGTCTTGTTGGCAACGCCGACGGCTTCGATGGCGGCAATCGCATCGATCACTTTCGCCGGGCCGACCGGCATGCCGGCCGCGCGCAGCACGCGCACGAAATGCAGCACGTTTTCGGCAAGGAATCCTCGCGGCAACATCGTCGCGCCATTGCGCGAGACCGGCGGATTCACAGCGCGATGCCTTCCGCCCGGACTTCGGCCACCAGCCGTTCGGCGACCTCCTTCGAGATCGCGCCGACGTCGTCCTGATATTTGAGCAGCACACCGAGCGTATCGGCCACCGTGTGCGGGTCGAGCGCGATGCGGTCGAGCGTCAGCAGTGCCTCCGCCCAATCCAGCGTCTCGGCGATGCCCGGCGCCTTGAACAAGTCCATCGAACGCAGGCGTTGCGTGAACGCGACGATTTCTCGTGCCAGCGTCTCCGGCGCGCGCGGGCACTTGCGGCGCAGGATGGCCAGCTCGCGCAACGCATCGGGATAGTCGACCCAATGGTAGAGGCAGCGCCGCTTGATCGCATCGTGGATTTCGCGCGTGCGGTTCGACGTGATGACGACGACGGGCGGCGACTTGGCGACGATCGGGCCGAGTTCGGGAATTGAAACCTGGAAGTCGGACAGCACCTCGAGCAGGTAGGCTTCGAACGGCTCATCCGTGCGGTCGAGTTCGTCGATCAACAGCACGGGCGCGACGCCGTCGTCAGGGTCGATCGCCTGCAGCAGCGGCCGCTTGAGCAGGAACCTGGGCGCGAAAATGTCCCGGGACAGATCGTCGCGGGCGACCGTTCCCGCCGCCTCGGCAAGCCTGATCTCAATCATCTGCCGCGGATAATTCCACTCGTACACGGCCGACGCCGTATCGAGCCCTTCGTAGCATTGCAGGCGGACCAACGGCCGCCCAAGTCCCGCCGCCAGCACCTTGGCGATCTCGGTCTTGCCGACCCCCGCCTCGCCTTCCAGGAACAGCGGCCGTTGCAGCTTGAGCGCCAGGAAGACCGCCGTGGCGAGACGCCGATCGGCGACATAGTCCTGCGCGGTGAGCAAGTCGAGCGTGGTGTCGACGGTGGCGGGTGAAGGTTGGACGGTCATGGAGGTCCGGGGCGGCGCTTTGGCCAAGGTTGGCCAATGCCAAGGATACCAATTCTCGCCCGAATCGCCCGCCGCCCGGCAGCGCTGCAGGAGTGGCGCTCTGCCGGGCCGACGGATCTTGCGTTACAGCCTCCTTGCGGCATGCCAGGCAAAGTCCGAGAATGCTCCGGCAGCGCTCAGTCAAGGGAAGGGAATCTACATGGCGCTGCACGCCGTATTCCGGGACCGTGCCGGCGGCGATGCAATGACGTTCGCCGATGGGAAGATGTACCGCAGCCTGTGCCTCAAGCTGCGGCTATCGTTTGTTGGGTTCGTCAACGGGGGAGATGCGAATGATATTGCCGACCGATGTACCTTATCCGAACGGCTTTGAAGGGGACACGCCGCCTGACCGGAAAAATTGCCGCATCTATGTCGACGATGATGGCCTGCTCGTGCTGGATCAGGAGCCACTTCGCCGCAGGGCCAACGACACCCATCCGCTCATCTGGCGCCTGTCCATGTCTCAACCGTTTATCTTCCCGGACGACAACGCCATCGTGCTGAGCGGGGACCCGTTGCCGCCCGATTTTGTCAGTGGTGTCTTCGGTGCACAGAAGAAGGTTTTCCTGTGCAACTACACGCGAACGGGACCGGCCATTTGGAAATACACGGTGAGGGTAATCAATAAAGAAACCTTGGAGCCATTGACCACGCTCGACCCCACGGTGCACCAGCAATGACTGCTCGGAGTTGCCGACAGTAGAAGCAAGGGGGCAGGGACGTCCTTAGTCCTTGCCCTTCAGAAATTCGACCACCTCCCGCAAAGCGGCTTCATAGGACAGCGATCGGCCCGCAGCCTCGGCGATGCCGAAGCGATCGGCGCCTAGGGCATTGCGCGCGCTGTCAACGCGCGGCGCAAGATAGGCCTCGTCGGCCGCGTCGCGGTGCAACCCCGTTTCGGACGACTGTCCCTCTGCAGCCCCGAAGAAACGGGCACAAGCTTCCCACCGTTCCATGGACGCTGCCATTCCTGCCGTGACCTCGACCGCGCTTTGCCCCGTGGGCCTGGAACCGCCGTCCAGAGCTATCGCGATTGTGTCGAGCAGCATTGGACGGGCGCGATCGGTCGCACCTTGGCACACCGCTACCATGGCAAGGTTGAGCTTGGCGATGGCCACGATGTCGACGTCCCGCAATTCGAGCGCGAGCCGCAGGACCTCCTCATAAAGGGGTTGGGCCGCCGCCAATTCCCCAGCGGCGCGATGGAACTGCGCAAGGCCGTTCATCGCGGCAGCGATCTCCCTGCGATTCCCCTGCTCGCTGGCCTGTGCAACCGCTTCCTCGAGATATCCCCGCGCCGCTGTCATGTCTCCGCGGCCCAGGGAAGCCAGGCCAAGCAATTGGAGGCATGCCTCGGCCCGTCGGTATTCCGCCAGTTCGCGCGCTATCGCCAGGCTTTCCCGCAGGCATTTTATGGACTCGTCGTACGACCCCATGAAGTAGCAGGCTTGACCCAGATTGAAGAGGCCGTGACAGCGGACGACGCAGCGCGCCTGGGCGCTTGGGTGCGTCAGGGCCTCGGCAGTCAACCGGTAACGCAGGCCGAGCTGGCCGCGACTTACCCAGTATTGCTTGACGCCGTTGACCAGGCGCAGCGCCGGCACGCCACCCTCCTTCGCTTGCATGCACCACGCATGCGCGGCCAGAAGGTTTTCGCGCTCGGGGTCAAGACGCAGTAACCAGGCAGACTGGTTAGGGCCATTTAGACCGTCAAAGGCTCCCTGCGACAGTATCAGGTAGAAGTCCAGGTGACGCTTCGCCGCGTCTTCTGCCTCGCCCGACTTGACCAAAAGCTCGTGTGCATATTGTCGAACCGATTCGAGCAGGCGATAGCGCCCCCCCTCGGCATCGATCATGACCAGTGACTTGTCGACGAGACCCGAGAGCAGGTCAAGTACCTGCGACTGTTCGACACCCTCGCTCGATCCGACACACTCCGCGGCTTCGAGCGTCCAGCTACCCGCAAACACCGAGAGCCTCCGCAAGAGCGTACGCTCCCGATCGTGCAGCAGGTCGTAGCTCCAGTCGATCATCGCCCGCAGCGTTTGCTGTCGCGGCTGCGCATTGCGATTACCGCTCGTCAGCAGCCGGAAGCGGTCGTTGACGCGCGCCGCGATCTCCTCGACCGACAATGCGCGCACGCGCGCCGCCGCGAGCTCGAGCGCGAGCGGAATGCCGTCGAGACGCCGGCAGATTTCGACAATCGCCGGCAGGTCCTGATCGTTGTGCCGGAACGAAGCCTTCATGGCCTTGGCGCGCTCGACGAACAGATGCACCGCCTCGGACCGCATGATGGAGTCCGTGGCCATGCTTCCGTCCAGGCTGGGAACAGACAGCGGCGGGACCGTATAGATCGTTTCGCCGGGGATGTTCAATGGCTCGCGACTCGTTGCGAGGATGCTGAACTTCGGACCCGCCTGGAGCAGCTGCCGCGCGAGTTCGGCGCACGCCGACACCAGATGCTCGCAGTTGTCGAGCACCAGCAGCAGATGGCGCTCGCGCGCGCAGGCGACAAGCGCCTCGGTTAGCGACCGGCCGGTTTCTTCCTTGACGCCGAGAATCGTGGCGACCACCTGCGGCACCAGATTGCCATCGGTGATCGGCGCCAGTTCGACGAACCACACGCCATCGGCAAATTCATTGATGACGTCGGCAGCAACCTGCAGCGAAAGGCGGGTCTTGCCGATGCCCCCGATTCCAGTTAGCGTCAGTAGCCGGCTCTTCTTGAGCGCCGCCTTTATTTGTCCCTGCTCACGCTCGCGGCCGATGAACGTGGTCACCTGCTGCGGCAGGTTGTTCGGCGCCGCCTCAAGCGATCGCAGTGCTGGAAACGACGGACGAAGTCCGGCATGTCGTAACTGGAACACGCGTTCGGCGCCTGCCAGATCCCGCAACCGCAGGGCACCCAAATCGCGCAACGACATGCCGTCCGCGAGCCGACCCTGCACCAGTTCGGCGACGGCCTGCGACGTCAGCACCTGGCCGCCATGGGCCGCGTTCATGATGCGCGCTGCGCGATTGACCACTCCACCGAAATAGTCGCCGTCGCGCCGCTCGATCACCCCGGCGTGAAGCCCGCAGCGCACGCGAAGCTGCAGTCCATCGCTTGCGTCCTTGGTCTCCAGCGCGATCTGGAAATCCACTGTCGCCGCGAGCGCATCGAGCGGATCCTGGAACACCGCGTGGATTCCATCCCCAGTGGACTTAACGACCACGCCATGGTGGCGAATGACTGCGTCACGCAGGATACGGTCGTGGCTCTGCAGCGCCCGCTGCATTTGCTCCGGATGCTCTTCCCACAGCCGGGTGCTGCCCTCGATGTCTGTGAAAAGGAAGGTCGTGACGGCGGATTGGTCGTTCACGGCAGGCAATATGGTGGCGGCAGGCCTCAAGAAATACAGAGATTACACTGTGTGTCGTACACGTCGTTCCATCTTCCCATCGCGACGTGGATGTCGATATCCGCATCGACATTGAAGTATCCAAGGAAATGAGACCTATCGTCGGCGCGGTTTACAGCGCGGGTCGCCCGCCCGCTGGCTGTGGTGGCAAATCAATGCTCTAGCGTGTCGGTATGCATATTGCGTTGTAGGTGCTGCGGCGATGGTCTGGACCACGCGGCAACGCGGGAAGCAATCAACGCTTGAAAGAGGGCAACTGGCAAGGGGGATCAAATGCCTACGATTTATGCTTTGTTGATACTGACGCTGCTGGTGTTCGTGTTGTACGTTACTTGGCGACCATCAGGCAGGAGTTCGGCTGAATCCGCTCCCAAACAACGGCCGAGCCTGAACGCGGCGCGGCCTATCGCCAGAACTTTGCAGAAAGCGGATTTGCCGACGCTGGACTTCCCGACATCCAACACCGCGCGCAGGCGCTAGCAATCTCGGCGCGAAGGCCGCCGATCTCGGATTGCTGCCCGGCGGCCGGTGCCGCCCTACCGCTTCTTGGCCGGCTTGGGCTTAACGGCTGGCTTTGCGACGGGAGTCCTGATCGACATCGTCGTCAGGCGCTGACCTTTCCCCAGCGCACTGCGCAGGTCGTCGAATGCCTTGGGTTTGGCGAACCGCGTCAGTGCTGCATCGAGCCTTGTCTTTTGTGCCGCCAGGTTCGCACGCTCGGCATCGAGCTGTGCCATACGGGCATCGACCCGCACGCGTAGCGCGTCAAGGACCGCCCGCAGCGTTGCGAATTGGGACTCGTTGATGCCGGCCAGCGCGGTTCGTATCTGCTGCTGCTTGGGAGTAAATGTCGGGGTCATCGCGCGTGCTCAGAAGATGGAATCGAGAAAGTCGCTGACGCCACCGGCCACGGCTCCGGCCAGACCCGCAGCGTCCTCCACCGCGCCCGCCACGCCCCCGACGGCGCCGGCCGCCCCGCCAAGAAGCACTTCGAGCGGATTGGGAATCCTGATGCCCGGTTTCGCCCCGCCTGCAGCCGGTGGTGGCGCTGCGCCACCGGCCGGAGGCGCAACGCCACCGACCGGCGCACCGGGTGGAATTTGACCGGCCGGCGCGCCGTAGGCATGTCCCTGTCCTTGGCAACAGCAGCAGTGCGAGGCGTAGACGATGACCGGCGGATACGCCGGATAGGGGGGAAAGGGCGGGTAAGGCGGGTACGGTGGCTGCTGGGGGTCCATGAACGGTCACCTCCGGATGTAACGGTGGGAACGAACGGCACCTTCAGATTGCCTATGCAACGAGACCGATAAAAGTATCGATCCAAGTGACAATAGGTGTCAATCGGGGGGTTGCGCCGAATCCCGCTGCCTGTTTCCAACCCATTCTCCGAATTCCGAGCCTCCAGAACACGTCTCAAATCGACCGGTGCATCGAGTGAAGTAAAATGCTCGACCCGACTCGTTCGCGTCGAGACCCCTGCGGCGCCCGTCCCTCCAATTTTCTGTGAATCCTTGATGCCCTCCATCGACAGCAATCCCCTGCTCCAGACCTGGACCACGCCTTTTGGGCTGCCGCCTTTCGCCTCGATCCGCCCGGAGCACTTCGAGCCCGCGTTTGCCGACGCACTGCGTTCGCATCGCACGGAAATCGCCGCCATTGCCAACGATGAGTCGCCGGCAACGTTCGCCAATACGCTCGTTGCCTTCGACAAGGCGGGTAGCGTCCTCAACCGGATTGAAAAGGTTTTCTTCAACCTGACCGCATCGGAGACTTCGCCAGCGTTGCAGGCCGTTGAACGCGAGATGTCACCGCGGCTTGCCGCCCACTACAGCGCCATCTACCTCGATGCAGCGTTGTTCGCGCGCATCGACGACCTGCACCGCCGCCGCGGCGAACTGGTACTCGACGCGGAACAACTGCAGTTGTTAAGGCGCGTCCATCTCGACTTCGAACGTGCCGGCGCGCGACTTCCCAAGGAAGCCAGGGACCGCAACGCGGCGATTGTCGAGAGACTTGCGACGCTGTCGACGCGATTCAGCCAGAACGTCCTGGCCGACGAAGCGAACTACCGTTTGCCGCTACGGGACGATCGCGACATGGCCGGCCTGCCCCAGGACGTACGCGCCACCGCACGCGCGGCGGCAAAGCAGCGCGGCGACGATGCCGAGGCAGTGATCACGCTGTCGCGTTCGCTGATCGTTCCGTTTCTCACGTTCTCGCAAAGACGCGACCTGCGCGAGCAGGCGTTCAAGGCGTGGACCCGACGCGGCGAGAACGATGGCGAGCACGACAATCGACCGGTCGCGCGCGAGATTCTCGCGCTGCGCAATGAATTGGCGCGACTGCATGGCTATCGCAATTATTCGGACTACGCGCTTGTCGACCGCATGGCGGGCACCCCGGCCGCCGTCGCGCAACTGCTGGCCCAGGTGTGGGAGCCGGCAAAGGCCCGCGCGGCGATCGAAAGCGCAGCGTTGCGGGCAATGGCGCTTGGCGAGGGCCAAACGCATCCGATCGAGCCCTGGGACTGGCGCTACTATTCCGAGAAGGTGCGTACCGCGCAGTTCGGCTTCGACGGCGCGGTGCTTAAGCCGTACTTCGCGCTGGACCGCATGTTGGGCGCCGCGTTCGATACCGCGAATCGGCTGTTCGGCATCCACTTCGTGGAACGCCCCGATCTCCCCGTCTATCACCCCGATGTCCGCGCCTTCGAAGTCCGGGGGCCTGACGATGTGGTCATCGGCATTTTTCTTTCCGACAACTTCGCGCGCCCAACCAAGCGCGGCGGCGCGTGGATGAGCGCTTATCGCAACCAATCGCGCGTCGATGGCGATACCCTTCCCATCATTGTCAACAACAACAACTTCGCCAAGGGTGCGCCGGGCGAGCCTACGCTGTTGTCCGCCGACGATGTGCGCACGCTCTTCCACGAATTCGGTCATGGCTTGCATGGGCTCTTGTCGCAAGTAACCTACAACCGCCTTTCGGGAACCCAGGTGCTGCGCGATTTCGTCGAGTTGCCGTCGCAGATCTTCGAACATTGGGCATTCGAACCGGACGTGCTGAAGCGGCATGCGCTGCACAGCGTCACCGGCAAGAGGATTCCCGACGAACTGATCGCGACGCTGGAGGAGGCCGGGCGCTTCAACCAAGGCTTCGAGACGGTCGAGTACACCGCTTGCGCGCTGCTCGACATGGCGCTCCATGCCCGCGCCGACGAAGACGGTGTCGATATCAGCGAATTCGAGCGCGCGGAACTGGCGCGCATCGGCATGCCGCGCGAGATCGTGCTGCGTCATCGCCTCCCCCATTTCGGCCATCTGTTCCAAGGGAGCGGATACGCTGCGGGCTACTACGTCTATATGTGGGCCGAAGTCCTCGACTGCGACGGCTATGAAGCGTTCGTCGAGGCGGGCAACCCGTTCGATACCGCGGTCGCCGCACGCCTGCGGCGCTTCGTCTATGCGTCGGGCGGCACACTGGATCCGGCGGCAGCCTATCGTGCCTTCCGCGGGCGCGATCCGGTGGTCGGCCCGATGCTCGCCAGCCGTGGCCTGGCCGACGAGCGCGTGCCGGGCTGAGGAGAACGCTTCAAGGCGCCGCTATTGAAAGATCTCGTCGGCGCGCTGCAGCAGCGCCGGTGGAATCGTCAGGCCGAGCGCCTTGGCCGTCTTCAGATTGATGACGAGCTCGAACTTCGTTGGCCGCTCGACGGGAAGGTCGGCGGGCTTTGCGCCCTTGAGGATCTTGTCCACGTAAACCGCAGCGTGTCCGACGAAATCGGCCATGTTCACTGCGTAGGCCATGAGCCCGCCGGCTTGGACACTTTCCCGGAAGCTGAACATCGTGGGCAAGCGGGCCTTCAGCGCGAGTTCGCTGAGCCTCGCCCGATGCACTAGGAACGTCGAGCCGCCTGCGACCAGCAGCACCTCGGCGCGTTCGCGCGCCATGGCGGTGAATGCGCCGTCGAATTCCTCCGACCCGCGCGCCTCCAGCTGTTGCAAGCGCAGTCCCATGGCGCGCGCGGCCGTCTCCACCTGTACCGCGTGCCCCGCCCACTCGGGATCGGAGGGGTTGCCGAGGACAGCCACGCGCGTTGCACGAGGGACTGCCTCCTTGAGAAGTTGCAACTGCTTGCCGAAGATCTCGGGACCGGAAGTGAACGTGGTGCCGGTGACGTTTGCCCCCGGCCGCGCCAAGCTGGCGACCAATCCACTGGCCACAGGATCGTTCGGGAAAATCATCACGATCGGAATAGTGCTGGTGGCGTTCTTTGCCGCCTGCACAGCCGACCCTGCCGGCGCGACGATGACATCGACCTTGAGGCGCACCATTTCCGCCGCAAGTTCGGGCAATCGCTCGACGTTGCCGTCCGCCCACCGGAATTCGACGACGAGGTTCTGGCCCTCGATCCAGCCCATGTCACGCAGCGCCTTCAGGAACGCGTCTACGCCGCGCGCCACGGACTCGCGGGACGGCGCGCTGAGGTAGCCGATGCGATACACCCTCCCGGGCTGCTGCGCTTGAACGACATGCGGCAACGCGCTTCCCGCCAGCAGTCCCAGCAGGACAAATCCCGCATCACGCCTGTTCATCCGATGGACCGTCATTCGTTGCTCGGAAGAGTCAGGCGCGACGAGCGCCGGTCAGGCGCCGGCATGCCCGACGACTAGACGGCCGCTGTCACCGCCCGCGCGGTCAGCACCGATACGAGATGCGCGCGATACGCAGGGGATCCGTGCAGGTCTCCATTCAGGCCGGATGCATCGATCTTGACCGCCTTGGCCGCATCGGCAGTGAAGCTCTTCGCGAGTGCCTGCTCCATCGCCTTCGAGCGGTGGACGGAAGGTGCGGCGCCCGTCACGGCGACGCGCACACCCGACGCCGCCTGCGCGACGAACACACCGACTAAGGCAAAGCGCGACGCCGGTTGCGGGAACTTCACGTACGCGGCCTTTTTCGGAATCGGGAAGCTGACCGATGTGATCAATTCGCCGTCGCCGAGTGCAGTCTCGTACATGCCCTTGAAGAAATCGTCGGCGGCGATCTTGCGCTTGTTGGTGTTGATGGTCGCGCCCAGCCCCAGCACAGCGGCCGGGTAGCATGCCGCAGGGTCGTTGTTCGCCAGCGCGCCGCCCAGCGTCCCCATGTTGCGCACCTGGCGATCGCCGATGCCTTCCGCCAGCGCCGCAAGGGCCGGGATCGCGCTCTTCACGACGTCGGACGCGGCGACTTCCGCATGTCGCGTCATGGCGCCGATCACTATCGCATCGCCTTCCTTGCGAATGCCCTTCAGCTCGGGCACGCCGGAAAGATCGACCAGCGCGCCTGGCACCGCCAGACGCATCTTCATCGCGGCGACGAGGCTTTGGCCACCGGCGAGTGGTTTGCCCCCCGTCTTCGCCAACAACGCGGCCGCATTGGCAACGGAATCGGCCTTGTGCAGTTCGAATGCGTACATGCTTGAGCTCCTTTAGGCGCGGGCCGCTTGAATGGCTTGCCAGACGCGATGCGGCGACGCGGGCATGTCGATGCGCTTGACGCCGACGGCCGCCAGCGCGTCATGGACGGCGTTCATCATCGCCGCCGGCGCGCCGATCGCGCCCGCCTCGCCACAACCTTTCGCGCCGAGCGGATTGTGCGTGCACGGCGTAACCTGCGTGGACACGTTGAACGTTGGAACGTCATCCGCGCGCGGCATCGCGTAGTCCATGTAGCTTCCGGTCAGCAACTGGCCGCTTTCGGCGTCATATACGCAAGCTTCGAGCAGCGCCTGCCCGATGCCCTGCGTCACGCCGCCGTGGACCTGCCCGGCGACGATCATCGGATTGACGATGTTGCCGAAATCATCCGACGCCGTGAAATTGACGACCTTCACCACGCCGGTTTCCGGATCGACTTCGACTTCGCAAATGTGCGTCCCCGCCGGATAGGTGAAATTGGTCGGGTCATAGAACGCCGTCTCGTCGAGGCCGGGCTCCAGTTTGTCCAAAGGGTAGTTGTGCGGCACGTACGCGGCCAGGGAAACCTCGGCGAAAGCCTTGCTGCGGTCGGTGCCCGCCACGGTGAACTTGCCGTCCTTGAACTCGATGTCGCCCTCCGCCGCCTCCAGCAGGTGCGCGGCGATCTTCTTGCCCTTGGCGACGACCTTGTCCAGCGCCTTCACGATCGCGGTGCCACCCACCGACAGCGAGCGCGAACCGTAGGTACCCATGCCGAAGGGGATGCGCCCGGTGTCGCCATGCACGACTTCGACATTGGCGATATCAATGCCAAGCCGGCCCGCGACGATCTGCGCAAACGTCGTCTCGTGGCCCTGGCCATGGCTGTGCGAGCCGGTAAAAACCGTCACGCTGCCGGTCGGATTGACACGCACCTGGCCCGCCTCGAACAGGCCCGCGCGCGCGCCCAGCGCCCCCGCGACGTTCGACGGCGCCAGTCCGCAAGCCTCGATATACGATGCATACCCCAAGCCGCGCAGCATGCCACGCTTGGCCGCGGCGGCCTTGCGCGCCGGGAAACCCGCGACATCTGCGACCTTCATCGCGTCGTCGAGCGTCGCGTCGTAGTCGCCGATGTCGTAGGTCAGGGCCACCGGCGTCGCGTACGGAAACGTGCGGATGAAATTGCGTCGCCGAATCTCATCCTGCGCGATTCCCGTATCCACGGCGGCCTGATGAACAATCCGCTCCACCACGAACGTCGCCTCGGGCCGGCCTGCGCCGCGATACGCGTCGACCGGCGCCGTATTCGTGAAAGATGCCGTCACCTCGCAAAAAATGGCGGGCGTCGTGTACTGTCCGGCGAGCAGCGTCGCGTAGAGAATCGTCGGAATGCAGCTCGCGAACGTCGACAGATACGCGCCCATGTTGGCGGTGGTCTGCACGCGAAGCGCCAGGAACTTGCCTTCCTTGTCCAGCGCCAGCTCTACGTGCGTCACGTGGTCGCGACCGTGCGCATCGGTGAGGAAGGCCTCGCTGCGATCGGCGGCCCACTTGATCGGGCGATTTACCTTCTTGGACGCCCATACCAGCGCCGTTTCCTCGGCGTACAGATAGATCTTGGAACCAAAGCCACCCCCGACGTCGGGCGCGATCACCCGCACTTTCGATTCGGGCAGACCGAGAACGAACGCGGTCATCAGCAGCCGCTCGACGTGCGGATTCTGGTTGGCCACATACAGCGTGTATGACTCGTCGGCGCGGCTGTACGACGCCACCGCGGCGCGCGGTTCGATGGCATTGGGAATGAGACGGTTGTTGATGATGTCGAGCTTGGACACCGTCGCCGCCTTGGCGAAGGCCGCGTCGACCGCCCCCTTGTCGCCCAGCGCCCACGTGTAGCATTTATTGCCCTGCGCCTGCTCGTGGATCTGCGGTGCGCCGGGTTGCAGCGCATCAACGCAGTTGACGACGGCTGGCAGGATTTCGTAGTCGACGTCGATCAGTTCGGCTGCGTCCTTTGCCTGGTGCAGTGTCTCCGCAACGACCAGCGCGACCTGGTCGCCGACATGGCGTACCTTGCCCTGCGCGAGTACCGGATGGGGCGGCTCGTTCATCGGCTTGCCATCCGTACCGGTAATCAGCCAGCCGCATGGCAGGCCGTTCACGCCGGTCAGGTCGTCGCCGGTGAAGACCGCGACAACACCCGGCGCCGCCATCGCCTTGGCCGTATCGATCTTGCGGATCTTCGCGTGCGCATGCGGCGAGCGCAGGAAGTACCCGCAGGTTTGGTGCGGAAACGTGACGTCGTCCGTGAATTGACCGGCGCCCGTCAGGAAGCGCACGTCTTCCTTGCGCCGTACGGATTGGCCGATCACACCCTGGTCTGTGGCACCCATGTGAATCTCCTACTTGCCCATCGCGGTGGCACCTTGCTGCACCGCGCGAACGATGTTGTGGTAGCCGGTGCAGCGGCAGAAGTTGCCTTCCAGTCCTTCGCGGATCGCCTGCTCGTCGGCGTCGGGGTGCCGCTGCACGAGGTCGATGGCGCTCATTACCATGCCGGGCGTGCAGAAGCCACATTGCAACCCGTGGCACTCCTTGAACGCGGCCTGCATTGGATGCATGGTGCCGTCGGCCGCGGCGAGACCTTCGATCGTGACGACGGAAGAGCCGTTGGCCTGCGCCGCCAGCATGTTGCACGCCTTGACGGCGCGGCCGTCGAGATGAATCGTGCACGCTCCGCACTGGCCGGTATCGCAACCCACGTGCGTGCCGGTCAAGGCGAGATGTGTGCGCAGGAATTCCACCAGCAGCGTCCGCGGATCGACTTCCGCGGCCACGGCTTTGCCATTGACGGTCAACGCGAGCTTCACGGACACGAGTACCTCCTTCGGGTAAAGCCGCGTTCCGCGGATGACACCTCGGCGCGGCCGATTTTTGGCGATTGCTGCAGAACGTCAAGCATACTGCGCGCGACTGGGCACGGCAATGCGCGCCGGCTTGGAGCAGCGCGTGCGTGACGACCGGCATCACCGCGCTGCATTACAGGTTGGCAATGTATTGGGTCAGGTTCTCGATGTCGTCGTCGCTTAGCGTACCCGCGACGCTGGTCATGTTGCCCGCATCATTGGTCCTGCGCTTGGCGCGAAAATCGAGCAGTTGCTTGCGGATGTATTGCGGATACTGCCCTGCAACCTTGGGTATTTCGTTCTGGCCAACGAAGCCTCCCAGGTGGCACATCGGACACAGCACCGCGTCGGAAATCTTGCGGCCGGCTTCGACCTTGGCGGCGTCCGCCTTGAATGCGATCGGCTTGGGCTTGACCGCGGCGAAGTAATTTCCCAGCGCGATCATGTCGTCGCGGGAAAGCCCGGCGGCCATCGCGGACATGACCGGATCGTTGCGCCGGCCCTCCTTGAAGTCTTTCAGCTGGATGTAGATGTAGCGCCATGATTGCCCGGCAAGTACCGGGTAATCGGGGTTGGTCGAATTTCCGCCCGGCCCGTGACAGGCGACGCACGGTTCGGCGAGCTTGGCCACCGCGGCGTCGGCCTGCGCCCACGCCGGACAACTGGTTGCCAAGGCGAGAATGACGCAGATTGCGGCGAGGAATTTAGGCATCTTGCTTTCGTAAACTCGATGGAAATGAAAACGGCCACCCCGCACCAACGGAGTGGCCGCGTATGTGCTCTGAAATGCTTACTTCGGGACGGTCTTCATGCCGCCGATCAGCTTGAATACGAAGACGCTGTTGCCGCGCTTCGAGTCAATCTGGTTGTTTCCGCCGGCGGCGACCGCGATGTACTGCGTGTTGCCAACCATGTACGCCACCGGTGGGGCATTGACGCCGGCGCCGAGGTTATATTTCCACAGTTCGCGTCCGTCCTTCGCGTGGTACGCCTTGAACCAGCCGTTGGCTTCGCCGTTGAACACGACGTCGCCAGAGGTGGCGAGCACGCCCCCGATCAGCGGCTGCGGCGTCTTCACCGACCACGCCACCTTGCCCGTGTCGAGGTTCACCGCGACGAGGCGACCCGACTGCTGTTCGCTCGGGATCGTCTTGAATGCGCCGCCCAGCCACAGTTTTCCGCCCGGGTATGGCGTTTCCTCGACGTGGTAGGTCATCGGCTGATGCAGGTTCGCCGCGTAAGCCAGCCGCAGCTTGGGGTTCACCGCCATCGGCGACCATTCGACACCGCCATTCGCACCCGGCAACATGCGCGCGCCTTCCTTGGTCGGCAGCACCCACATGTTTTCCTGCGGAACCATGGCCTCCGAGAAGCGAATGAGCTTGCCGGTGTCGCGCTCGTGCACGTAGATATGGCCCGTCTTGCCGCCGTGGATGACCACATCGACCATCTTGCCCGCTGCGTTCTTCGCCTGGGTCAGGATGGGCGGGCTGACGGAATCCAGGTCCCACACGTCGTGGGCGATGTACTGGTAGTGCCACTTGTACGCGCCGGTGTCGAGATCGATGGCGACGATCGAATCGGTATACAGGTTGTCGCCCGGGCGAATCGCGCCGTAGAGATCCGGCGACGGGTTGCCGACGACGAAGAAAACGGTCTTCGTCTTGCGGTCGATGGCCGGCGTCATCCACACGCCGCCGCCCAGCGTTTGATAGAAGGCGCCACCCTTATCCGCCAGCGTTTTCTGCTCGGCCGCGATGTCGCGATGCATGTTGCGGCCGGTCGCATCGTTGACCGCCCATACACCTTCCTGACCCTTCTCGGGAATCGTATAGAACGTCCACAGCAGGTTGCCGTCGGCCGCGCTGAAAGCCTTCACGAAGCCGCGGACGCCATATTCGCCGCCGTTGGTGCCGATCAACACCTTGCCGTCGACCACGGTCGGCGCCATCGTTTCCGAGTAGCCTTTCTCGGGATCGGCGATCTGCTTTTCCCAAAGCAGTTTGCCGGTCTTGGCATCGAGCGCAACGAGCTTCGCGTCGATCGTGCCCATGAAGAGCTTGCCGCCTTCGATCGCCACGCCGCGGTTGTTGTTGCCGCAGCACACGGTCACGATCGGGCCGAGCTTGTGCTTGTAGTGCCAGTATTCCTCGCCCGTCGTCGCGTCGATTGCGTAGACGTGATTGAAGGACGTCGTGAGGAACATGACACCATCGACGACGATCGGTGCCGTCTCCATCGATTCGAGCACCGCGGTCTGGAAAACGAACGCCGGCGCCAGTCCTGCGACGCTATTGATATCGATCTGGAGCGGCCCGTTGTAATAGCGGGTCTGTTCGTAGCTGCCATTCGAGTGCAGCCAGTTGGTCCGGTCCTTGGCGGCATTGTCGAGGGCCGCCTGCGTCACATTCGGGCTCTTCGCCATCGCCTTGGCCGTCGTAGTGGCACCGCCGGACACTTCCTGCGCGTTCGCGGACAATCCGCACGCGATAGTAAATATCGTGGCGATGCCGAGGCCGGCAATTCTCAATGGGTTACGCATACTCTCCCTCCCAGGACTTTTTGAATTCAGGTTTCCGGCGCCGGCGATAGTGATTGGTCCAAAGTCCGGACCGCTTCGTCGGGGTCTCGTTTATAGTACTTTTCCGCAGTTGCCGCAACGAACGGATCGTTGTGCGGCGCATCATTTATTGTAAAGGGTTCCCGTGCGATCGAAATTCCCTGCCCTCCTTCTGCTTGCGCATTTCCTTGTCGGCGGCGCGATAGCGCAGCCGGCCGACGACGACAACCTCTCCGCCAACGCACGTTTCCTGGTTGCGGCACGCAACGCCGATGCAGCCGGCATCGAGCGGGCGCTTGCCGCCGGCGCCAACGTCAACTCGCGCAACCGCCTGGGCGAAAGCGCGCTGGTAATCCTGCTCAAGGGCAACAAGGTCGAACTCGCGCAAAAGGTGCTCGCGGCGGGCGCGGATGTGAACCTCGCGGCGGTGAACGGCATCACGCCCCTGATGGCGGCGGCGTTCAACGGCCAGACGGACGTGGCCAGGCAACTGCTCGACAAAGGCGCCAACGTCGCCGCACTCGACCGGCTGCAGAAAAACGCCATGACCTATGCCGCCGGTGCGGGCAGCACGGAAATCGTGGAATTGCTGCTTGCCCGGGGCGTGAACCCGAACGCCGTCTACAACAACGACCTCACCGCGCTGATGTGGGCTGCGGGATTCGGCAAGACGGCGACCGTGAAGGCATTGCTTGCCGCCGGTGCGAAGCCGCAAATGAAGGACAACCGGGGCAAAACCGCGGCCGACATGGCGCGCGACGGCAACTTCAAAGAGACTGTGGCGGTCCTCGACGCCGGGGGCTGAGGCCACCTGCCCGCGCGGACTACCCTGACCTGGCGGCCATCCCGATGCCCATCCGCGACAGCAGTCCGTCGCGGTCGATAAGCGCGTGCTTCAGCGCGGCCGCCACGTGCAGCACCACCGCGAAGAAAAGCACGTAGCTCGTCACCAGGTGCACGCCGCTGCAAAGGCTCTTAAGCGATTCGTCCTTGATGCCCCACGCCGGCAGCGTCACCCCAAAGTACTTCACCGGATAGCCGCTGAACACTGAACCCAGGTAACCCGCCACCGGCATCACGAACAATGCCGCGTAGAGCAGCCAATGATTGATGTGTGCAAGCCGACGCTGCCAGTCGGGCATGGCCGGTAGCGCAGGCGCCGGATGCCGCCAGCGCCACAACAGGCGCACGATCATGAGCGCCAGAATGGTCAGGCCGACGGACTTGTGCAGGTTGTAAGCGTCTACGCGCGCGCCCGGCGGCTGCTTGGGGATGTCCTGCATCCACCAGCCCCACTTGAACTGGACGATGACGACGATCGCTATCAGCCAATGCAGCGCGATCGCTGTCCATGTGTAGCGATCAGAACGCGGCACTGATGCTCACTCCGGCATACCAGTTGCGCCCCGGCGCCGGTTCGTAATACCGCCCGTTGGTATCGCCGACGATGACCGAGCCGACGTAATTGACGTCGGCGATGTTGTTGACGCGGACGTATTCGGAAAACTGCAGTTTGCCCGCCTGCTGCGCGAAGCCGACGCGCAGGTTGCCGATCGTGTATGCGGGTGCGAACGCGGTGTTCATGTCGTTGACGTAGATGCGCCCGACATACTGGACCTCGCCGGCGACGCTGAAGCCGCCGTAGCCGCCCGGCGTCCATTCGATCGTTCCGAACAGCTGCTGCGGCGGCACTCCAGGCAGCCGCGCTCCCGCGGGCGTCACGACGGGCGGAATGCCGGTAACGTACGGCTCCGCGAAATCCGCGAGCAGGTACGTGTAGTTGACATGCGCGACGAACCCCTGGCCCAGATCGGCATCCCATGCGGCCTCGAAGCCGCGCCGGTTGGTCTGGCTTGCGTTGCGATAGGTTGTGCGCCCGCCGGTAGCGCTATCGACCACGATTTCCTGGTCCGTGGTGGCCGTGAACGCGGCCAAGGTCAGGCGTTGAGTCGTCGTGGGAAACCACTTCATGCCGATTTCGTACGCGGTCGACGTCGCCGGATCGAGCGCCAGGTTGAGGCCAGGTCCCGTGGGCCGGTAGGCCATTTCCGCGAACGTCGGTGTCTCGAAACCCTGACCATAGCTCGCGTAGAGGTTCAGGTTGTCCGCCACGTGCCATACGGCGCCGACGATGGGGCTTGTGTTGTAGTAATTGCGCTTGCCGCTGTCGTCCGGATTGAGTCCGACGATGTAGTGGTCGACCGAATCGTACTTGACCTGGCTCGACCGAACGCCCAGCGTCAGCGAGAGTGCGGGGATGACATCCCAGCGTGCCTCGGCGTAGACGTCGCCGCTCGTGACGGTATCGTCCTCGTCCCGCCGCAATGCGCCGAGGGCGCCATTGTTATTGACGAAGCCTTGACGCAGTTCGTGCAGCCGGTCCACGTCGGCGCCTACGTTCAGCGTCAGCGGCCGGTCCATGAGGCTGCCGCGCCAGATGACGCGAACCCCGACGCCCTCGTAATTGCGATCGAGGTCGACCACGCCGCCGGATGACGTCGGACCGACGCCGGATAACGCGAGGTATTGGCGTACTTGCCGCTGGCCGCCATAGCCGGTCACCCGCAGGCTGGTGTCGGCGTTCAGCACCTGGTCCACCGCCACGCCGCCTTGCATCTGGTTGATCGTCTTGTTCGTGTCGAACTGCGTCGCCACCGGATCCGCCTGCCGCGGGTTGGCCTGCCATTGGGCGTAGGTCAGGCCCAGCGGGTCCTGGGTCTGCGGCTGGTATTGCGATGTGGCGATGAGCGTGACGTGCGTGGTTTCCGTGGCATCGAATGTCAATTTAGCATTGGCGATCTGGCGCAAGGCGGCCGAATGGTCGCGGTAGCCATCCGTGTCGAAATTGCTGAACGCCGCCACGTACCCGACGCCGCCGGCGATCCCGGTGGCCTTGACGCCGACGTTCGACGTGCCGTAACTGCCGACACTCGCCGTGAAGTTCACGATGGGTGTTGGCGTGCCGTCCTCGGTGTAGACGGACACCACGCCACCCGAGGCATTGCCGTAGAGCGTGGAGAATGGCCCGCGCAGCACTTCGATGCGTTTGGCGGAAAGGAGGCTGAAACTGCCGGTCTGCCCCTGCCCATCCGGCATCGTTGCCGGGATGTCGTCCTGGTACAGGCGCACGCCGCGCACGCCGAACGCCGCGCGCGCGCCGTAGCCGCGGGAACTGAGCTGAAGATCCTGCGCGTAATTGTTGCGGTTCGCGGCGAACACGCCGGGGACGCGAACCAGCGATTCGGACAGACTGATAGCGGGCTGTCCGTCGCGAATCGTGGCGCCGTCGATGACGTCGGTCGACGCCGGCACGTCGAACAGACGCTCCATCCCCCGGGTCGCCGTGACCACGACGGGATCGAGCGCCACCGGAACGCCGGGAGGGTTCTGCGCAAGCGGCGAACCGGTGCGAAAGAGCGCGGTGGCGACGGCTATCGCGAGTCCGCCGCGACGCAGTCTGTCGGTGCAAGTGGTCATGGGGAACGAGGCTTGAACGGCAGGATTGCGGCCTCGTGTAGCATAAAAGAAACCGACGGCGATCCCAAGCGGAAACGATCCAAATCGACAAATGTCCATCCATTACCTCCCGTGAAGGAAGTCCCTGATGCGATTTCGATTGTGCACTGCCGCAACCTTCGCCGCTTTGCTGGCAGGTCCGCTGTGGGCGGCCACCGCGTACGTCTCCAACGAGGGGAGTGGCACCGTCAGCGTCATCGACACTGCGACCGACAAGATCACTTCGACGGGCAAATTTGCCAAGAAACCCCGCGGCATCGCCATCCACCCGGATGGGTCGCGGCTCTATCTTTCGGACCAGACAGCGAACGCATTGGTCGTCGTCGACACGGCCAAGCTTCAGGTACTCGCCACCGTCGCATTGGGGGATTCACCGGAAGCAATCTACGTTTCCCCGGACGGCAAGTGGCTCTCGGCGGCCATCGAGGAAAACGACCAGGTCATCATTGTCGACCTCGCGGCACTCAACGTTGCCCGCCGCATCAAGATGAAAGGCAAGAACCCGGAACACGCGGTCTGGAGCCCCGACGGCAAGTGGATCTACGTCAGCGCGGAAGAAGCGGACAGCGTGGATATCGTGGACGTGGGAAAAGGTGAGGTCGTCAAATCAGTGAAAGTGGGCGACCGCCCCCGCGGGATCGGGTTCCTGCGGGACGGCAGCCGCGCTTACGTGGCCGCCGAGAACGCCGATACCGTCAATGTCTTCGACACGGCAACGCACGACGTCATCGCGCGCATCAAGGCCGGCAGCCGTTCCAATGGCGTCCTGGTGCATCCCGATGGCAAGCGCGTGTTCGTGACGTCGGGCGGCAAAGGGTCGGTGCAGGTGATCGATACGGCGACCAACGCGATCGTCGCCGAAACGCCGGTCGGCAAACGTCCGTGGAACATGGCGCTGACGCCGGACGGCAAGAAGCTCTACGTGGCGTGTGGCCGCTCGAACGCCGTCGCCATCGTCGATACCGACACCTACAAGAAAATTGCCGAGATCCCGGTGGGCGAATTTCCGTGGGGAGTGGCAATTCACTGAGCTGCGGCCCCTACAGATGGCGCGCATGAAACCGAAGATGGTCCTCGATAAAGGTGGAAATGAAGAAGTAACTATGGTCATACCCGTCCTGCATCCTCAACTCGAGCGGGACCCCGTGTTCAATGCACGCTGCCCGTAGCAGTTCGGGCTTGAGCTGACTATCGAGGAATGCGTCTTTAGTCCCCTGATCGACGAGAAGCGGCGGTCCACGCCAGCCACGGTCCTCGATCAGCGCCGTCGCATCGTATTCGCGCCACGACGCACGGTCGGCGCCCAGGTACCCGGAAAGCGCCTTTTCGCCCCATGGACAACGCATCGGCGAACAAATCGGCGCAAAGGCAGAGACGGACTTGTAGAGTTGCGGATTCTTGAGCGCAATGGTCAGCGCGCCATGCCCCCCCATCGAATGACCAAAGATCCCGGCACGCGATTTGTCCAGCGGAAAGCTGGCGGTTACGACGTCGCGCAACTCCCCGACGACGTAGGAATACATCCGGTAGCCGTGTGACCACGGCGCCACCGTGGCATCGACGTAGAAGCCGGCGCCAAGTCCGAAGTCGTAGTTCGCCGCCTCCCCTGGAACGTCGAGTCCACGCGGACTCGTATCCGGCACCACCAAGGCGATTCCCAATTCAGCCGCCATGCGCTGGGCGCCGGCTTTGACGATGAAATTCTCTTCGGTACAGGTTAATCCGGAAAGCCAATACAGGAACGGCACCTGGCGCGCGTCGGCCTGCGGCGGCATATAGACGCCAAAGCGCATCGTGCATCCTGTCGTGGTCGATTCATGCGAGTAGGTCCCCTGCACGCCGCCGAAACACCGGTTTTGAGCGATTGTCGTGAGGGTCGTCATAAAGGGCTAGCAATCCGCCTTGTCGCGGCACGCTGCGAGATCGTCAGGGAGTTGACCAAAAAGCAATGCGACCCCGGCGGGGCCGCATTGCATGGCGCATCGTGAAGCGCTACGCGCGAGCGACGACGCCTTTCGCTTTCGCTGCATGCGTGGCAATGAGATCCATGATCGCCGGAGACAGGCAGTCATACGGCTCCAGACCAAGCTCTTTCAGCCTGGATCTGACCGCGCCCATGTTCGCGGGGTTGGCACCGGACTCGATAATGGACGATACGAAGGCCGCGAACTCCGCCGGTGCCCAGCCCGGATCGGATGACAGCTCGGTGTGGAAGAAATCGAAGCCGTACAAGGGGTGGTTGGTGTTCTCGATTCGTCCGTACATATGGACGCCGCATTCCTTGCACGCGTAGCGCTGAATCGCCGCGCTCGGGTCGACTACCTTGAGCTTGTCGGCGTTTGCAGTCACGCTGAGATTGGCCCGCGGTGTGACAGCAATCTGGGAGAACAGAGCGCTGCCAGGTTTCCAGCACTTCGTGCAGCCACAAACGTGGTTGAAAGCCGCCTGGCCCTTGATCGAAACCGTGACCTTGTTGGTTGCACACTTGCAGCTAAGCGTACCGCCAGTGAAATTCGCGGCAGCGGGCTTGAGACCCTGATCGACCGCCGGATGGATTGAAAGTGCCATGTTCGATTTCCTCCTCGTTGTAGGTCGTGCGCCGAACCACCGGCGCCATCACCCGCGTTGCGAATCGTGAACCTAATGCAATGCCGATGCAATAGTCGAAACCGGTCCTGGGCAATGCCGCAGCAAAAGAAACGGCATCAGTAGGTGACGACGGCCCGGATCGACTTGCCTGCATGCATGAGGTCGAACCCTTCGTTGATCCGGTCGAGCGGTAGTACATGCGTGATCAGATCGTCGATGTTGATCTTGCCGTCCATGTACCAGTCGACAATCTTCGGCACATCGGTCCGGCCACGCGCGCCGCCAAACGCCGTTCCCTTCCAGACTCGGCCGGTCACCAGCTGAAACGGACGGGTACGAATCTCCTGGCCCGCGCCGGCGACGCCGATGATGACCGATACCCCCCATCCACGATGGCAGCACTCGAGCGCCTGGCGCATCAACTCGACATTGCCGATGCACTCGAAACTGTAATCGGCGCCTCCCTTCGTCAGTTCCACCAGGTGACCCACGATGTCACCCTTGACCTCCTTGGGATTGACGAAATGCGTCATGCCGAACTTGCGCGCCAGTGATTCCCGCGCCGGATTGATATCGACGCCAATGATCATGTCCGCGCCCGCCATGCGGGCCCCCTGGACGACATTGAGCCCGATGCCCCCGAGCCCGAAGATGACGACGTTGGCTCCCGGTTCCACCTTGGCTGTGTTGATCACCGCTCCGATGCCCGTGGTGACGCCACAGCCGATGTAGCAGACCTTGTCGAACGGTGCGTCCTCGCGAATCTTTGCCACCGCGATTTCGGGTAGCACGGTGAAGTTCGCGAAGGTCGAGCAACCCATGTAGTGGTACAGAGGCTTGCCGTTGAGCGAAAAGCGGCTGGTGCCGTCGGGCATTACGCCTTTGCCCTGCGTGGCGCGAATCGCCGTGCAGAGATTGGTCTTGCGCGACAGGCACGATTTGCACTGGCGGCACTCGGGGGTGTACAGCGGGATGACGTGATCGCCCTTCTTTACCGTGGTGACGCCGGGACCCACGTCAACGACAACGCCGGCGCCCTCGTGACCCAGGATCGCCGGGAACAAGCCTTCCGGATCACCACCGGAACGCGTGAATTCGTCGGTGTGGCAAATGCCGGTCGCCTTGATCTCGACCAGCACTTCGCCCGCTTTCGGTCCGTCAAGTTGCACCGTCTCGATAACCAACGGTGCCCCGGCAGCATGCGCGACAGCAGCACGAACGTCCACGATGTCCTCCCTTGAATGGCAGAAATGCGATCAAAACGACTGTGACAAATTTCCAGACCTTGTGTCAAGAATCTCGCCGGTCAGCGCGATGGGCAGGGCCGTGCCGGCTCAACTTAGCGCGGCACCGACGCGAGACCCAGGCGTGCCGAGTCGAGCTTCACGCGCGCGGTGAATTCCAGATTCTCGTTGTCGACCACTTTGGCGTCGAGTTCGCCTTCTCCGTTCGGGACGAAATAGAAACGGAAGTTCGGGTTCTCGCTGATCGAAAAATCCACCTCGGCGTTCATCACCAGTTTTCCGCCATAGCGGACTTCGACGCTACGCACGAAATGCGGTGTGGCATAGCTGCGCGTCACCTGATCCATTGCCAATCCCGAATCATTCGGATGGCTGATCATGAGTTGGGCGATGGCCGGCCGGCCCGATTGGGCTTCATCGCTGACGCGCAACCGCATCTTGCCGAGATTGGCTCTGGCCGCGATCGCGTCCTTGCCCGCAGGCGCAGAGCAACCACCCGACGCCTTGACGTAGTTGGCAGCCATGTACAGCTTGCCGTCGTTGGTCAGCGCGACCGCGCGGACATGGCTGTACTCCTCGATCCGGACCCGGGTTTCGATATCGGCACGTCCACTTTCCAGCGTGAAGTTGAACACGGCTGCGATCGGCGACGGATTGTTGTCGATGATGAGCCAGACCCGTTCGATATAGCGATCCCTGGTCTGCGGGAACCTGGCTCGTATGGCGAGCGGGACGATGGCGGCGTCCTCCGCGCGCTTGGGCGTATCAAGCGCGATCACGGCGTCGGCAGCGCCGAACTGGGCACCGCCGAATATGCTCGCATGTACTTTTTTCCAGACGGCGCTATCCGCGGGATCGGGATCCTGCGCGCGCGCAGGGCCGCCGGCTGCCAAGCCCAACGCTACCAATGCCACGATGAAGCGAAAAACCACATTAACCTCCGTCCGCCGCCTGGTGCTCCAGCCTTGATCCTGGCGGCCAGTCTTTGTCGCCAATATACGCCTCGACGCTCAGTCGTCCCACTCGAGCTCGGCATAGGCCGCGGTGACATTGCGCCTGTGGAATTGGTCGAACAAAAGCCATTGTCCGCCCTCGCCCGGCAGCAACGCCAACGTCTCGGCCAGCGTGCGTTTTGCCTTGATTGCGGTCGTCACATCCGCCAGAAGGCGGCTCAAGTAGCGTTGTTCCGGCGCAAGCGCCCCCGGCCAGGTAAGGGCGCGGCCATGCCCCGGTACCGCGAGGTCGGCCTGAACCTGGTTGAGTTCCTCCAGCGCGGCCAGAAAACCGCGCAGATTGCCGTCGAGGACAGGCACATGTCCGACAAACAACAGGTCGCCAAGCCACAGCGTTCCACTCTGCTGGTCAAAGACCGTGAGATCGGTGTCGGTGTGGGCAGTCGGCCACGAACGAAGCCCCAACGCTCGTCCGCCCAGGTCGAGCGCTTCGGTCGTCTTGACCGAGCGGGTCGGCAATATGATCACGCTCTGCTCCGCAGCGTCGCCCAGGTCCCGCCGCAGCGCGTTGAGGTAGTTCGGGCCGCGCGACCGCAACGCATCCGCCAAACGGGCGTGCCCGATGAACTCGGGATGATCGTCGACGAATGCCGCGTTTCCGAACACATGGTCGGGATGTGCGTGCGTATTGATCACATAGCACACGGGAACCGATGTCACCCGCCGGATTGCCTGTCGTAGCGCTCGACCGACAGCAAACGTTCCGCCGGTGTCGATGACCGCCACGCACCGGGCACCGACGACAAATCCGACATTGGCAACGTCGCCGAAATTCGCAGCGGTCATCTCCGCTTGCTGGCCGTAGTGCAGGTAAATGCCCGGCGCCGGGTTTTCCATCGTGAACTCGGGCATTGGCGGCGAGGCGCTGATGGCGGTTTGCGCCGCCACGGCTCCCGCCGCGAAACAAAGGAACACCGTGCACTGCCGGCGATATCGCAATAGCAGCGCAACGGCTGATCTTGCGCAGCGGCCAGACATCTAGTCGGTCCTGATGAAGCAGGTCTTCTTTGCGTCGTTCTGGAGTTCACGGAATGAAACAATGAGCTTGCGCCCGTCCTTGAGGTCGCGCATGACGCCGCCACGTTCTCCCGCTATCGTAGTGCCGTTGGCGACGGTCGAAAGATCGACCCATGTGGCGTAGCTGACCTTGTCGGCGATCGCGTCGATGGCACAGGAACACTTGTACATCGACTCCTGCTGCGAGGTCTTGCTCTCGCTCATGCAGGTCAGCACGAATTCGACCCGGGCACGAGTCGGAAAGTCATTGGCATATCCCAACGACGTGACGAACAACGCTGACAAAAATGCATAGCGAATTGGCATGTCGGCCCTCCGTACGCGCGGTCCGTGCCGCGCCATTCACCGCTGCCGGGCAAAGCGCAGCGTCTCGGAAATGACGATCTCGCGTCCCTTCCCCGCGGCATCGCCTGCGGTGGATAGTTCACTCCGCAGTTCAACGACCTTGCCGGGCACATCGTCCGACAGCGTGAACACGTAGGTCTTCTCCGCGAATTTCTCGTAGCGCGAACGCGCCGGATCGTTGCGATAGGGCGCAATGCGAATTTCGGTGGCCGCGACACGGCGTGGTCCGAGGTCGCGCGTGACCGCCTCGACTTGAGCGCCTTCGGCCAGGGCCATGCGGATTCGCTTCCGGTAGTAGTTGATCGAGCCGCCGGTGAGGCGATGCATCTCGCGCAGGTCGCGTTCGAGGAAAAACAGGATTACGGGATTCGCATTGGCCCCATCGATGTCCGCCAGCTCCAGCTTGCGGGTCGCAGTCAGGTATTCGACCTTGACCGATTTGCCGCCGCCGGTCGCGGCCGGTCCGACGATTACGCGCGCGGCATCGTCGACCGGATCTTCGAGCGTGCCCCGTTTCTCGTAGGTGTATTCCAGCGTCGTCGGCGCGACAAGGCTCCGCAGGTGATCGTCAATGAAAAGCCGATTTTCGGCGACAGAGATTTGGTCGGAATCGGCCGCCTGCGCCGGCCACGTCATGGCAAGCGTTGCGACAATGAAGGCAAGCGCGACGCGCCCCACTATGCTGCGCGCCGGTTTCACGGAAGTGTGCGCAGCCGTGCAATGGCTGCGTTCAACTTGACCGCAAGATCACGATCCAGGTCGGCTAGTCTCGATCCCGCACGCTCCGAGGCGACGGCATCTCCGGTGGCGGCGTAGGCAAGCGCCAGCCCGTACCATGCCGACGGCACCTCGGGTCCCAAGGCCACGGCCTTGATATAGGCACCGACTGCCGCGTCGGGCCGATCGAGTTTCTGCATGGCCTCGCCACGGAAGCGCAACGGCTCCGCGTCGCGTGGATCAGCCGTCGCCCAGTGTTCGGTGAGTTCGATCAATTCAGCCCATCGGCCTTCTGCGGAAAGCGGCGCGGCGCGCATGAAGTAAGGGAGGCTCGCTGCGTCTCGCTGCCAGAACGGGACGGCGTCGAGCCGCGCGTGAACGTCGTCCCACTGACCCTCCGCTGGCAATCCGTCGCGTATCCAGCGCACCGGCAATGAGAAATAGTTGCCGCTCGATCCGCGCATGCGGAATGTAAGGAGTCCCACCAACGCGCCAGACGCGTCGAATAGGCCGCCGCCGCTCGCGCCGGAAGTGAACGCCGTGTCCGATTCGATGACCGTTCCCCCGTCGAGCGAATGCAACGCCTGCACCCGGCCGAACCGGAGTGTCCTGCCGGTTCCTCCGGAAAAACCGATGGCGGCGAGCGGCTGCCCCAGTTGCAACGATTCGCGTTCGCCCAGCGCCGCGGGCCGGCCGTGCCATGTGGGCGCGCGAAGGAAGCAGAGATCGTGAGCCCCGTCCGCATATTGGCCGGTGACCTCCCAGAGGCTTCCGCCGCCCGAGATGCGAATCGTGGCCGCATTCCGTGTGACATGACAATTGGTTACGACGATCGAAGGCGCAACGGTCACGCCGCTGCCCACCGCGAGTCCGCCTTGGTCGCGTCCGGCTTCCACTCTTACCACGCTGGCCGATACGGCAACGAACGCCGAAGGTTCGAGCACCTGTGCGCTCGCAACGGATCCTTGCAGCAACACGCCCGCCGCGATTGCGGCAAGCGCCGCAGCGGGGGAAACGCAGACGATGCGGCGTTTCGGCCGGTCCCGGAACCTCCGATCGTGGTCGCTGCATTTAATCAATCGGCGTGCCGCGTTCGTTGACCAACGGAACGTTGTATTCGCGCAGGATCGCCGTGATCGCCGGCTGATTGTCGACAATGAGTTTCTGCACCGTCTCCTTCCATTCCGGCTCCCCGTACCGCACTCCCATCGCAATCGCATAGTCGAATCTGACGCCAGGTTCCGACGGGAGCGGAATGACAACCAGTTCCATGCTGCGCACGCGCTTGGCGGCATAGCCGGCAATCGGGCCCCAGACGATGGCCGCATCGATCTTGCCCTGGACCAGGTCTTTTTCGATGATTTCCCCAGGATACTGTTCCGGATCAGGCGACATCATCAGGTAGGGCTTGGCCTGCGCCTCCAATCCATGTTTTGCGACCCAATCGGACGCCGGCGATTTGTCATAAATGCCGATCCGCAACCGGTTCTTCAGTTCCGGCGGCAGCGCAATCAGGTCGGCGCCGGACCGCACATTGTCCAGCCCCTTGCCCTTCGGGTATACGAGCGCGTAGGTCGAGCGATAATAAGGGGACGTCGCCGCCACCTGATCGTAGCCCGCAGGCACGCTCATCACGACATCGCAGCGAAAATCCTCGCCGGGCAACTTGTACCGCAGCGTGTTGCGGACGAAATTCATCCGCTGCGGGAACGCATAGTTCTTCACCGGCAATCCGAGTTTCCGCGCGAACAGTTCGGCAATCCGGTTTTCGAAGCCTTCCCCCTTGATGTTGGCAAACGGCAGATTTTCCGGGTCGATACAGGGACGAAACGCGGTCCGCGCTTCCTGGGCACCGATACCACCGCTCATCAAGATCACGGCTAGAACCAGCGCCGCCGCGACTGCGCCGCGAAACCAGGTCGGCGACGCCGCGCGCCCCGCGCCAAACGCTGCGGGATGAACGATCATGGCTTCAATTCTTCCACCTTCGCGCGGGTGATGTTGCCGTCCGACCGGCCTTTTAGATACGCGTACAGACTGTCGATGTTATCCATGACCATCTTGCTGCTCGAAAAACTGACCATGCCTTTTTCGAGCCGGCCGTCGCGCACCGTTTTGATGAAATCCTCCTTGCTGAGCGTCTTCAGGCTTTCCAAAAGCGACGGCCCGACCAGACCTTCCTGGTTGGCGCCATGACACCTGTCGCAGGCGCCCGCACGCCAGGCGCGAAAGCCGTTCATCGTATTGGCGTCCACCTTGGTGCCGTCCACGACCGTGTACAGCTTCGGACTTTCAGCTGCCGCGGGTTTGTCCTGGGCAATGGCATTGGACGCGATCAGCGCTGCCGCAAACGCCAGCGTGACCGCGTGCCACGTGGTGATATTCCTTTGCATGGTTCCGACCTGGGCGGGGGCGAGGGAGATCAGTTTGAGAGTGTCCGTCGCGCCACAAGTTTCAAGGCGCCAGGACAAAAGAATCGCCGGCGAGGCGCATGCCACGCCGGCGATCGCTTGCGACCGCTTCCGTGCTATTGCGGAAGCGCGAATACCGTCAGGGAACCGCCCAGCTCGGTGAAGTCGCGGAGTTCCTTGTAGCCGCCGACTGCACCCAGGCCGTCCTGGTCCTTCTCCAGACCGGCGGCCATGCCGATGCCGGCCCACCCGCCAATGCCCGAATAGACGCCAAGGTATTGCTTGCCCTTGTGCTCATAGGTGAACACGTTGCCGATGATGCCCGACGGCGTCTTGAACTTGAACAGCTCCTTGTTGATGTCGTTGGCGTCGACACACTTGAGATAGCCTTCCAGCGTCCCGTAGCAGGCGATCCCGCCAGCCGTCACGAGCACACCGCTCCAGACCGAGAACTTCTCGGGCTTGGACTGGACGATCTTGCCGGTGCCTGCATCCCACGCGGTGAGGGTGCCCATGTTGGTGCCACCCGGGGCCGGATACATCGACAAGGTGGCCCCGACATACGGCTGCCCGGCGACGTAGTCGACCTTGAACGGCTCGTAGTCCATGCACACGTGGTTGGTCGGAATGTAGAACCTGCTGTTCTTTGGGTTGAACGCCGCAGGCTGCTGGTCCTTCGATCCGAGCGCCGCGGGACAGATGCCTTTCGAGTTGACGTCCGCGCCATTTCTGGCGGTCGAGTATTTCGCCACGGTGATCGGCCGACCGGTCTTCATGTCGACGCCACTCGCCCAGTTCACCGCCGGGTCGAACTTCTCGGCGACCAGCAGCGCGCCCGAAGTGCGATCGAGCGTATAGCCGAAACCGTTGCGGTCGAAATGCACGAGCGCCTTGGTCGGCGTGCCCTTGACGTTGATGTCGGCCAAAACCATCTCGTTGACGCCGTCGAAATCCCACTCGTCGTACGGCGTCATTTGATAGGCCCATTTCGCCGCGCCGGTATCCACGTCGCGAGCGAAAATCGTCATCGACCACTTGTTATCGCCGGGACGCTGCGCCGGATTCCACGTCGACGGATTACCCGTGCCGTAATAGAGCAGGTTGAGCGCCTTGTCGTAGCTGTACCAGCCCCACGTCGTGCCGCCACCGGTCTTCCACTGATCGCCCTTCCAGGTCTTCAGCGACGAGTCGGCACCGACCGGTTTGAGCGAGCCATCCGTCCACGTCATGGTTTTTGCGGGATCGATCAGCATCTCGGCATCCGGCCCCGTGCTGTAGGCCTTCCAGACCTGCTTGCCGGTGTTGATATCGTAGGCTGCAAGGAATCCGCGCACGCCCCACTCACCGCCCGAAATGCCGGTGATCACCTTGTCCTTGAAGACATGTGGGGCATTGGTATTCACGGCCCCGACTTTCGGGTCTCCGTTTTTCACGGACCAGATCACTTTCCCGGTATTGGCATCGAGCGCGAGCAACGTGCTGTCGGCTTGCTGCAGGAAGATCTTGTTCTCCGCATACGCCACTCCCCGATACACGGTGTCGCAGCACATCTGGGGAATCACGGCCACATCCTGCTTGGGCTCGTAGCGCCATTTGATCTTTTGCGTTTCCAGATCAATGGCGAACACCTTGTTGGGAAACGGCGTATGCACGTACATCGTGCCGTTCACCACCAGCGGCGATCCTTCGTGGCCGCGAAGCACGCCCGTGGAAAACATCCACGCAACCTGCATCTTGCCGACGTTCTGGGCATTGATCTGAGAGAGCTTGCTGTAGCGCTGGTTGTACATGTCGCCGGCCTGCATCGCCCAGTTGTTAGGATCGGCAATCAGCTTCTCGAGGTCGGCATTCGCTGCTGTGACACCCGGAAGCACAAGCGCTGAACCAAAGAGTGCCGCTGCCAACCACTTTGAAGTGTTCGTCATCGTTTCCTCCGGTAGATATTGTCAAAGCAAATGCGACATGCGATCCACGGCCGGTCACCCCAGTCTCGAGATAAATGGCCGCCGGCGGGAAAGTGTCGTCCTGCGCTCGGACAAAGTCAATTTGAACCGTACAAATTCGGAGACTGTTTCGCAGCCACCGAATGGCGATTCGCAATTGCTGCGGTGCAATGGCGAGCGCGCACTTTCTGCCTAAATTTTGTCGAGTTGTCCTCTCGGCAGTTTCGCGCAACGATTAGAACGCACCGCAACATCCGTTGCGCGACGAACGCCATGGCATGCTCGCAAAGTACAAAAGGCGCGCTCGGCCACCCCGCTACGCGCGGTGCGAAAACCCGGTCGGCTACAATTCCGAAAGCGGACATATCAACGTGCAAGAACGCTTCGCCGTCGAAGATCTCCTGGGCAATGCGATCGTCGGCATCGCCGCGGTGCTGTGTGCTGCCCATGGCCTATGTGCCGTGCCGGCGATCCCTTTCGAGGTGGCTCCGGGGGTGTACGCCCTGCCAGGAAGCGGCGGCAATATTACGTCGGAGAATGGCGGACGCACGGCGAACGCCGCGTTCGTCGTCGGGCCGGACGGCGTGGTCGTCGTCGATACCGGTATCTCCTACCGTCAAGGCGAAGAAATAATCGCCGCAGTCCGGAGCGTATCGGATCGGCCCATCCGGCTCGCAATCATCACCCATCCCGATCAGGAAGCCATCTTCGGCGCGGCCGCATTCCAGGCGCGCGGCATACCCGTGTTGGCGCATCGCCGCAGCGCGGAGTTGATTGCCTCCCGCTGCGAAACGTGCCTGCGCAGTCTGCGCGCGCAACTCGGCGAGGAAGTCATGGCGTCGACCCGCGTAGTCAAGCCGGACCGGTTGATCGATGGCGACGAAACGCTCGCACTGATCGGACGTCCACTGCGTCTGATTGCGCCGCAATGGTCGAGCGCGCCTGGAGCGACTGCGGTCTTCGACGAACAGACTTCGACGCTGATTGCGGGCAACCTCGTCCTGGTCAACCGAGTGCCCAGCTTGCGCGACGCCGACCCCAAGGCCTGGCGCGATACACTCGCGCTCCTTGCATCGCTGCGATGCCGGCACCTCGTTCCCGCGTACGGACCCATCGGTACTTGTGGCGACATCGCCGCGTTTGCGCAATACTTCGCAGCGCTCGAAAATCGCGTCAAGACGCTTTTGGACAACGGAGTGAGCCTGGGCGAGCTGCGGGATCGCTGCGCCCTACCGGAATTTGCGCGCTGGGATCAATACGACGTGCTGCATCCACAAAACGCCTCCTTGGTTTACCTTCGCCTGGAAAAGTTGCGGTTCGAGTGACCGGTCGCAGCGTCACGGAAGACCGAAGTCACGATGCTAGTTAGCGCGTTCCGACACATTGCGTCACCGTCAATCATGGTCGTCACGCTGGCGTGTGCCGCGGGGGCCCACGCAGACGAGAAGCCGGTTGATCTCGGCCGCGTCGATGTCATCGGCACGACGCCTTTGCCCGGCTTGGGCACACCGCTCGAGCAGATTCCATCGAACGTGCAGAACTTCGGCGCGCGCGACCTCTCGCGCCAGCGCACCGGCGGCGTCGCCGAATTTCTCGACCTGAACGCCAATAGCGTCAATCTGAACTCCCCCACGGGCAACGCGTTCCAGCCGGACGTCAGTTTTCGCGGATTCACCGCGTCGTCGCTGCTGGGCACACCGCAGGGACTTTCCGTGTTCCAGGACGGCGTACGCATCAACGAGGCCTTCGCCGACATCGTGAACTGGGACCTCATTCCGAAGAACGCCATTGCGTCGATGCAGCTGCTGCCAGGGTCCAATCCCGTCTTCGGTCTGAATACGCTGGGCGGTGCACTGACCATCCACATGAAGGACGGATTCACCTATAACGGCGCCGAGGTGTCGGTGTCGGGCGGATCGTTCGCGCGCACCGAAATTGCCGCCGAAGCCGGTGGCAACGACGGCACATTGGGCTGGTTCGCAGCGGTCGAAGGCATTCGCGACGATGGTTACCGCGATCACTCCGCCGCACGCATCGGGCGCCTCTACGCACGCATGGACGGTCAGGTTGCCGGCGACCAGGTGAATGTCGGCCTGTCGCTGGCCGACAACCACATCGAAGGCACGCAAGCGCTGCCCGTTTCAATGCTGGACAATCCGCGCCAACCCTACACGTGGCCGGACACCACGGACAACCAGCT
>Ga0207691_10000196_pt1 | contig 58015 bp, 54 predicted proteins | sample KBSM13metaG_FD_184327 | JGI IMG/M metagenome (GOLD analysis project Ga0207691, IMG submission 184327) | Miscanthus rhizosphere microbial communities from Kellogg Biological Station, Michigan, USA - KBS M1-3 metaG (SPAdes) (version 2) | ecosystem: Host-associated > Plants > Roots > Rhizosphere >...
CAGGTCTCGGCGCCGGCGACGACGCCGTTGCCGCAGCCCGTGGGCTTGCAGTTGCTGTCGCAGCCGTCGCCGCTGACGAGATTGCCGTCGTCGCACTGCTCGAAGGCGGAGACGATGCCGTCACCGGTAGTGTGCTGATCCAGACACACGATATGTCCGGAATTTTCGCCGCCGAGCTTCCATCCCTTTGCCTGCATCATTTCGAGCACATAACGGTCGCCGACCTTGGCACGCGCGAACGGCATATTCAGCTTGCCGAGCGCATGCTCGGTGCCCAGATTCGTCATCAGCGTGCCGACGACACCGCCTGTCATCAGATTCTTGCGGCGGCGGTGGGCCGCGATCACGTAAAGCAATTGGTCGCCATCGTACATTCTCCCGCTGTCATCGACCATCACGAGCCGGTCGCCATCGCCATCGAGTGCAATCCCTAGATCGGCCCGCGCCGACTTGACCGAAGCTTGCAGCGCCTCAGGATGCGTCGCGCCGCAGCCATCATTGATATTGAAGCCATCGGGCTCATTGCCGATCGCGATTACGTCTGCGCCGAGTTCATGAAATACGTGCCCGGCAACGTGATAAGTCGCGCCGTGGGCAGTATCGACGACGACCCGCAACCCGCGCAGATCGAAGCGCGCAGGAAATGTGCTTTTGCAAAACTCGATATAACGCCCCGCAGCATCGTCGATGCGGCGCGCCCTGCCCAGGTGCGCTGACGTCCGGCATTCGAGTGGACGGTCAAGTTCCGCTTCGATGGCGCTTTCGACGCTATCGGCGAGCTTCGCACCGTCACCGGAAAAAAATTTTATTCCGTTGTCATCGTAAGGATTATGTGAGGCGCTGATGACTACGCCTGCGGCGAGCCGCAGAGCGCGCGTAAGATACGCTACGGCCGGAGTCGGCATCGGTCCCACTAATAACGCATCGACACCTCCCGCGGCGAAGCCCGCCTCTAGCGCCGACTCGAGCATGTAACCGGAAATGCGCGTGTCCTTGCCGATCAACACCGACGGGCGGCCGCTGACTTTCAGTGAACGCGTTAGTACTTTCCCCGCCGCGTAGCCCAGCTTCAACACAAACTCGGGCGTGATGGGTCCTTCGCCTACTTTGCCGCGTATACCATCCGTACCGAAGTATTTGCGGCTCATGCAAAATCGCTTGTAGCAGAAAGAACCCTCTGCGCCGCACGCCGGAATTCTCGATCGTTGTCTTTCACGAATTGCCCCCCTTTACCGCTTGTAGAACTGCCAGTGCATCACGGGTTGCGGCCACGTCATGCACGCGCACGATGTGTGCGCCGCGCTCGACCGCGATCATCGCTGCGGCTACGCTCGCATAAACGCGACCATTCAGCCCCCGACCGGTAATGCGCCCGAGCATGCCCTTGCGCGAAATGCCTGCCAGTACGGCCGTGCCGATACTGCGGACGTCTGCGAGCTTACGCAACAGCGCGAGATTATGCTCCAGCGTCTTGCCGAAGCCAAAACCCGGATCGACAACGATGCGATCGTTAGTGACACCTGCCTCGTTCATTGTCTGTACCCGCATGTTCAAGAATGCAAACACCTCCGCGACGACATCGTGATACCGGGGGTTGATCTGCATGTCTACCGGCGTGCCTTGCATATGCATGAGACACACGCCCACATTGCTGGACGCCACGACGTCGATCACTGTCTGCAGCCGGCCGCCGTTGATATCGTTAATCATCGCCGCACCTGCCGCGATTGCATCGCGCATCAGTTCGGGTTTTCGGGTGTCCGCGGATACCGGCACGTCGCCGGCAGCGAGCTGTTCGATGACCGGCAGCACACGGCGACGCTCCTCATCCAGTGCCACGTCTGCCGAGCCGGGACGCGTTGATTCGCCCCCGACATCGATGATGTCGGCGCCCTCATCGATCAGTCGACGCGCGTGTTCAAGCGCCGCATGCGACGACGAGAATTGGCCGCCATCGGAAAATGAGTCGGGAGTGACATTAACGATGCCCATAACAAGCGGGCGTTCGAGCGCCAGGCGGAAGCGACCGCACTGAAGGTGCATGGCCACTGGATGGTCAGGAAGCGGCGCCAATGTAAAGCGATGAGGGCGCCCGCCTCACCGCTCCATTTTTACGTACCCTGCGCTGGCGCAGTGGTTGCTGCCGCGCTCGGCGGCGTATCCTTCGGTGGGACGCTGGTAGCGGGTGCGGCGGGCTTCGGCGGCCGCGGCTCGCGCCCTTCCATGATGTCTTTCAGCTGGTCCGCGTCCATCGTTTCCCAGTCGAGCAGCGTTTTAGCCATCTTCTCGACCTTGTTGCGATTGTCTTCGATGATATTGCGCGCCACCTGATATTGCTGATCGATGATGCGCCGCAGCTCCGCATCCACTTTCTGCATCGTAGCTTCAGACATATTCTTATGCGTGGTCACTGACCGACCAAGGAATACTTCGCCTTCGTTTTCACCGTAAACCATCGGCCCCAACGCATCGGACATGCCCCACTCAGTGACCATGCGGCGCGCGAGATTGGTTGCGTTCTGGAAGTCGCTGCTCGCGCCGGTAGTCATTTGGCCGAGGAAAACTTCTTCGGCGATGCGGCCGCCCAACGAAACGGAAATATCCTGGAGCAGATGTTCGCGATCCTTGCCGTGACGATCCTGCTCCGGCAGCATCCACGTCACGCCAAGGGCACGCCCGCGAGGAATAATCGTGACCTTATGTACCGGATCCGCTTTTGGCAACGAGTACGCAACCACCGCGTGACCGGCCTCGTGATAGGCAGTCGTGATGCGCTCGTCTTCCGGCATCACCATCGAACGGCGCTCCGCGCCCATATATATCTTGTCTTTGGCCTGCTCGAAATCGTCCATGTCGACCAGGCGCTTGTTTTTGCGCGCCGCGAACAGTGCCGCTTCGTTAACCAGGTTCGCTAAGTCGGCGCCCGAAAATCCCGGCGTGCCGCGGCCGATAATATCGGCCTTGACGTCCGGCGCTACCGGCACTTTGCGCATATGCACAAGCAGAATTTGCTCGCGACCGCGAATATCAGGCAACGGCACTACGACCTGGCGGTCAAAACGTCCAGGCCGCAGCAGCGCCGGATCGAGCACGTCAGGCCGGTTGGTAGCCGCAATAACAATGACGCCGGCACTGCCTTCGAACCCATCCATCTCGACGAGCAGCGCGTTCAACGTCTGTTCGCGCTCGTCGTTGCCGCCACCCAGCCCTGCACCGCGCTGGCGCCCTACGGCGTCGATCTCGTCGATGAACACAATGCACGGCGCATGCTTCTTCGCCTGTTCAAACATATCGCGCACGCGGGCAGCGCCCACGCCCACAAACATTTCGACAAAGTCAGAGCCGGAAATGCTGAAGAAGGGGACTTTGGCTTCGCCTGCAATCGCGCGAGCTAATAATGTTTTGCCCGTACCGGGCGACCCCACCATCAGCACACCGCGCGGGATCCGTCCACCGAGCTTCTGAAATTTGCCGGGATCGCGCAGAAACTCGACGAGTTCGGCGACTTCTTCCTTCGCTTCTTCGCAACCCGCAACGTCGGCGAATGTGACGCTGTTATTGTTCTCGTCCATCATGCGCGCGCGGCTCTTGCCAAAGGAGAACGCTCCGCCGCGTCCGCCGCCCTGCATCTGCCGCATGAAGAAGATCCAGATGCCGATGAGGAGCAGCATCGGAAACCACGAGATGAAAATGTTCATGAGGAACGATTGCTCTTCCTCCGGCTTCGCATCGACCTTTACGCCCGCCTTTAGCAGATCGCTAACCATCCAGAGGTCGCCTGAGCCAGGACTGTACGTCACGTATTTGCGCCCGTCCTGCGACAGCCAGCGCACCGTTCTGCCTTCGACGGAAGCGGAATTCACGCGGCCCTGCTTCACCTCGTCCATGAACTGAGAATACGGGATGACGCTTTGCGCGGCCTGACGGCTGCTGAACTGATTGAATACCGCCATCAGCACCAGCGCAATGACCACCCAGATCGCCACATTCTTAACGAGATTGTTCAAAATAATTCCTTATGACTTTACGCCGCAGAAAAACACACGTATCTAATTCAATTCTAGACTCTTTTTCCGCCGAATGTTAGTCCGGACCAGCGCCGGTGTGAGTTATTCGGCAGGCGGTTTGGCACCCTCGCCCAGCAGGTACAGCTCGTTGCTGCGGCCGCGCGAGGCATCGGGCTTGCGCGTTGCGACACGCTCAAAACGCCGGCGCATCGCTAGCAAATACTCTTGAAATCCAGATCCCTGGAACACTTTGACCAGCATACAGCCACCAGGTTTCAAGTGCTGCTTCGCGAATTCAAGGCCCAGTTCCGCCAGCGACATTGCGCGGGCCTGGTCGCTAAGTGCGATACCGCTGATATTGGGCGACATATCGCTCAGCACAAGGTCCAACGGGCGCCCGCCGAGTTCTTTTTTAAGCGCTTCGGCCGCTTCCGGCTGATGAAAGTCACCTTGGATGAACCTGACATTGGCCAAGGGTGGCATTTCGAGTACGTCGAGCGCGATCACGCGACCGCGCGGCCCTACTTTTGCCGCAGCCACCTGTGACCAGCCGCCAGGCGCTGCGCCAAGGTCGACGACTGTCATGCCTGGCTTCAAGAGCTTGTCGCGCTCGGCAATTTCTATCAGCTTATAGGCAGCGCGCGAACGATAGCCTTGCGCCTTTGCGCGCTGCACGTACACGTCGTTGACGTGCTCCATCATCCATTGCTTGCTGGTTTTACTGCGTTTCATCGGTTAGCATCCCGTCCATGATGCTTCAACTCAGCGCCGCCGAGCGGCGCACGCTGCGAGCGCGCGCCCATGCATTAAATCCTGTTGTGATGATCGGCAATGCGGGCCTCACAACGACAGTTCTAAACGAGATTCACCGCAACCTCGCGAGTCATGAAGTCATCAAGATCCGCACGCTTAGCCAGGAGAACGAAGAACGAGAGCGGCTCCTGACCGAGATTTGCACGGCGCTGCACGCTGCGCCTGTGCAGCATATCGGCAAAATACTCGTCGTGTATCGTCCCGCGCCTGAAAAAGAAAAGACGCCTGCCGCACGTAAGCTTGCGCCTCGGCGCGCACCGGCGCGTCGCACTAAGCGCAGTTTCCAGGGCTGAGACTACGCCTTAGCGCGCACCGCGCGACTCCAGGCACACCAGCACGAAGCCTAACGCGCATTCAATCAGGTAGAGCACACTGGCGACGCCATGCCAGACGCCGAAGCGATCGCGGAAGACGCTCTCCACCACGCCTTTAGAAAGTGACTGCCCTTTCAGGCTCGCCAGTATCGGCTGCACGCCGAATTCACCTGCAAGTGTCAGCATTAACAAGAGAATTAACAGCCAGAAAGCACCTTGGCGGAAAGATCGCGCGCCAAAACGCACCATCCGGAAAATCATCATGTAAATAGCGCAACCAATTCCGACGTAAGCAATCAGCGTAAAGATCTTGCCCGCAACAGCGCCTGCTACGAATCGATCCGACAACGCATGAAAAAGCGTCGGCGCGACGATGAGGCCAACCACCCATAGACCGCCGATCCACAGTGTCAATGCCAGGGCGTAAATGGCGTCTGCCAGCGATCTCATTTCAACACCCGCTCGATTGCGGGCAGACTATTTGCCAATCCCCCCGCATGCACCCCTGGATCCCTACGCCACATGACTATTTGTACTTGACGTCCAGGATTTCGTATTCGCGTACACCGCCGGGCGCCTTTACTTCCGCGACATCTCCCGGGTGTTTACCGATCAGGGCCCGTGCGATCGGAGAGCTGATCGAAATCTTGCCCTGTTTGATGTCCGCTTCGTCGTCCCCAACGATCTGATAGGTCACTACTTCGGAGTTATCCATGTCTTCGAGCTCTATCGTTGCGCCGAATACACACCCGCCGTCCGCATCGATGAGTGCGGGATCGATGATTTGCGCATTTGCCAGCTTGCTTTCGATTTCGGCAATCCGGCCTTCAATAAAGCTCTGACGCTCTTTCGCGGCAGCATACTCTGCGTTTTCCGAAAGATCCCCATGCGCGCGCGCTTCCGCAATCGCCGCGATGATGCCCGGCCGCTGGACGCTTTTCAGTTCCTGTAATTCCGCGCGCAGTTTTTCGGCGCCGACAACCGTTAATGGAGTTTTAGCCATGATTTCCTGTCTGTGAGGCCGCTCGAGCCGTCTTCGTCGTTCAGGCCGCTTCAGCCGTCATGCGGCGATGCAGGCCCTGCACATCATATGCCTTGAGCTCACGCGATTGCTGCATGCCGGTGCATGCAGCGCGAGCACCCGCCAGCGTTGTATAAAGTGTGATGCGTGCCTGTAACGCGGCGCGCCGGATAACGTAAGAGTCGCGCACCGCGGTCCGCGATTCTTCGACGGTATTCACAATCAGAACGATGTCGCCGTTCTTGATCATGTCGACGATATGGGGCCGGCCTTCAGCTACTTTGTTGATTGGCATCACCGTGAGTCCGCCAGCGCCAAGCGCCTGCGCGGTGCCGCGCGTCGCCACCACTTGAAAGCCCAGCGCCACGAGGTCTCGGGCGATCACGACAGCGGATGGTTTGTCAGCGTCACGAACACTTATAAAGACCTTGCCGGATTCGGGCAAGCGGTCACCGGCCGCCAGTTGCGACTTCACAAATGCTTCGCCGAAAGTCGCCCCTATGCCCATCACCTCACCGGTCGATTTCATCTCCGGCCCCAGGATGGTGTCGGCGCCGGGAAACTTAATAAACGGAAACACCGCTTCCTTGACCGAAAAATACGGCGGCACAACTTCGACAGTGCATTTTTGCGCCGCAAGCGATTTACCAATCATGCAGCGAGCGGCAATTTTTGCGAGCGGCAACCCGGTTGCCTTCGACACGAACGGAACGGTGCGCGAGGCGCGAGGATTCACTTCAAGCACGAAAATGACCGAGTTCTGAATCGCGAACTGCACGTTCATCAGACCAACCACTTTCAATGCATGCGCCATCGCAACTGTCTGCCGGCGAAGCTCATTCTGGATGTCAGGACTGAGACTGAACGGCGGCAACGAGCACGCAGAGTCACCGGAATGTACGCCCGCCTGCTCAATGTGCTCCATGATGCCGCCGATTAACACGTCTTTGCCATCGCAGATTGCGTCGACGTCGACTTCCGTCGCGTCATTCAGGAATCGATCCAGCAATACCGGTGAATCGTTCGACACTTTGACCGCTTCACGCATGTAGCGCTCGAGTTCGCTCTGCTCATGCACGATCTCCATTGCGCGTCCGCCCAGTACATACGACGGCCGCACGACAAGCGGGTAGCCGATTTCAGCTGCGAGGGCGAGCGCTTTCTGCGCACTGCGCGCGGTGCGATTGGGCGGCTGTTTGAGTTTGAGTCTGGTCAACAGCTTCTGAAAGCGTTCACGATCTTCGGCAATGTCGATCGAGTCCGGCGAAGTGCCGATGATCGGCACGCCATTCGCTTCGAGGTCGCGCGCCAGTTTGAGCGGCGTCTGCCCCCCGTACTGCACGATGACACCTTCCGGCTTTTCGATATGAACTATCTCGAGTACGTCTTCCAGAGTGAGCGGCTCGAAGTAAAGCCGGTCGGAGGTATCGTAATCGGTCGACACGGTCTCCGGATTGCAATTGATCATGATGGTCTCGTAGCCATCTTCGCGCAGTGCCAGCGCCGCATGCACGCAGCAATAATCAAACTCGATTCCCTGCCCGATGCGATTCGGTCCGCCGCCCAGGACAATTATCTTTTGGCGGCTCGTCGGACGGGCTTCGCATTCGTCTTCATACGTCGAATACATGTATGCGGTATTGGTGGAGAACTCCGCGGCACATGTGTCGACACGTTTGAATACCGGACGCACGCCTAATGCGTGGCGCTGTTCGCGCATGGCGGTCTCGTTCGACTTCATGAGATACGCGAGGCGCCGGTCGGAGAACCCTTTGCGCTTGAGGTTGCGCAGCGTTAATGCGTCGAGATCCGTAATCTGCTTGTCGTCGAGCTCCATTTCGAGATCGACGATCTCCTTGATCTGCACGAGAAACCAGCGGTCGATTCTGGTAAGTTGGAATACTTCTTCAAGCGTGAATCCATTCTCGAAAGCGTCGCCGACATACCAGATGCGTTCCGGTCCCGGCTCGCCAAGCTCCTTTTCGATCGTTTCGCGGTCTGTGGTTTTTTGATTCAACCCGTCCACACCGACCTCGAGTCCGCGCAGCGCCTTCTGGAACGACTCGTGAAACGTGCGTCCCATGGCCATGACTTCGCCTACCGATTTCATTTGCGTGGTGAGACGGTCGTTTGCCTGCGGGAATTTTTCGAATGCAAAGCGCGGCACCTTGGTTACGACATAGTCGATGGTCGGTTCGAAGGACGCCGGTGTGGCGCCGCCGGTTATTTCGTTGCGCAATTCATCGAGCGTGTATCCCACAGCAAGCTTGGCCGCAACTTTCGCGATTGGAAAGCCGGTGGCTTTCGAGGCGAGAGCAGACGAGCGCGATACCCGCGGGTTCATTTCGATAATCAGGAGCCGCCCGTCATCGGGATTGACCGCGAACTGCACGTTCGAGCCGCCTGTATCAACGCCGATTTCGCGCAGACACGCGATCGACGCATCGCGCATGATCTGATACTCCTTATCGGTCAGCGTCTGTGCGGGCGCGACGGTAATCGAGTCGCCTGTGTGCACGCCCATCGGGTCCAGATTTTCGATTGAACAGACGATGATGCAGTTGTCGTTCTTATCGCGCACCACTTCCATCTCGAATTCTTTCCAGCCGAGCACCGACTCTTCGATCAGTACTTCGCTGGTCGGACTGGCATCGAGTCCACGCTCGACGATGCCGATAAACTCTTCCTTGTTATATGCAATGCCGCCGCCAGCGCCACCCAGCGTAAACGAAGGACGGATGACGGTCGGAAAGCCGACCATCGCCTGTACTTGCAGCGCTTCTTCGAGACTGTGAGCGATAGCTGAACGCGCACTGGCAAGACCGATCTTCGCCATAGCAGCTTTGAATTTCTCACGGTCTTCGGCCTTGTCGATCGCTTCTTTGCGCGCGCCGATCATCTCGACACCGTACTTATCGAGCACGCCGTTCTTCGCCAAATCAAGCGCGCAGTTCAGCGCCGTCTGCCCGCCCATCGTAGGCAACAGCGCATCCGGTCGTTCGATCGCAATGACCTTCTCCACCATCTGCCAGGTGACCGGCTCGATGTACGTGGCATCCGCCATCTCCGGGTCCGTCATGATCGTCGCCGGATTCGAATTGACGAGTACTACGCGATAGCCTTCCTCGCGCAGCGCCTTGCACGCCTGGACGCCCGAATAATCGAACTCGCACGCCTGACCAATGACGATCGGACCCGCGCCGATTATCAGAATACTTTTAATGTCCGTGCGCTTCGGCATTTCGTTAGCCGGTTCCCGGCGCGCCACTTCTTTCCATCAAGCGTACAAAGCGGTCGAACAACGGCCCGATATCTTGCGGGCCTGGGCTAGCCTCCGGGTGTCCCTGGAAGCAGAACGCCGGCCGATCGGTGAGCGCAAAGCCCTGCAGCGTGCCGTCGAACAACGACTTGTGCGTCACGCGCACATTTTCGGGGAGTGTCCTGGCATCGACCTCGAAGCCGTGGTTCTGGCTGGTGATCATGACGTGACCGGTGTCGAGATCCTGCACCGGATGATTCGCGCCATGATGTCCAAACTTCATCTTGAGCGTTTTTGCGCCGGTGGCGAGACCGAGCAACTGATGGCCGAGGCAGATCCCGAATACCGGAATGCCGGTATCGACAAGCTCGCGCACCGCTTTGACGGCGTAATCGCAGGGCTCCGGATCGCCGGGCCCGTTTGAAAGGAATATTCCATCGGGCTTCAAGTCGAGAGCATGCTGCGCCGGGCTTTGCGCCGGAATGACAGTAATCCTGCAACCGCGTGTGGCGAGCATGCGCAGGATGTTGCGTTTGATGCCGTAATCGTACGCGACGACGTGGAATCGCGGTTTGTCCTGCGAGCCGTAGCCTTGACCGAGTTCCCAATTGGTTGCCGTCCATGAATACTGCTTATCGCAGCTCACGACTTTCGCGAGATCCATGCCGACGAGACCCGGGAAGTCACGCGCGGCCTGAAGTGCGGCAGCCTCGTCGATATCTCCAGCCATTAAGCAACCATCCTGCGCACCCTGGTCGCGCAGCAGGCGCGTAAGCTTGCGTGTATCGATGTCAGCGATCGCAACGACTTTTTGATCGCGCAGATAAGACGACAAGTCCTGCGTCTGGCGCCAATTGCTTGCAGCGGCTGGCAGATCGCGAATCACGAGTCCGGCCGCATGCACTTTGCTCGCCTCGAGATCTTCCTCGTTAACCCCGGTGTTACCGATGTGCGGATAGGTCAGCGTGACAATCTGACGGTAATACGACGGATCGGTGAGAATTTCCTGATAACCGGTAATCGCGGTGTTGAACACCACCTCGCCGATCGACATGCCGCGCGCGCCAATCGACGAGCCACGAAAAACGGTGCCATCTCTGAGTACGAGAATGGCTCGTTCACGTTGCGACACGTCACACTCCTGGGGTATATATGGAAAGCGGGACGGTCTTAGACCTGTCCCGCTGCGGATGCTGAATTATACGTTAAAAGGCATGCCGCCTCAACGCGAGCAGCGCGCTATCGCGGTTCTTCCAACGCGGTGATATCGCTTAAGATGAACGGAGTTATGGTACCGGTGCTGCGAACGCGCCGCCTGCTATCTGAGATTCAGCACGTCCTGCATATCGAAGAGGCCTTGCTTCCTGTTCTCAAGGAAGCGCGCGCCACGCAGTGCTCCCTGCGCATAAGCCGCGCGACTGCTGGATCGAACGATGATCTCAACGCGTTCGCCCGGACCGGCAAACATCACGGTGTGCTCGCCGACAATATCGCCGCCGCGTACCGTCGCGAAACCTATGGTCTGAGACTTGCGTTCACCGGTTAAGCCTTCGCGTCCGTATACCGCGCAGTCCTCGAGATTACGGTCCAGCGCTTTCGCGATGATGCCGCCAATGTGCAACGCCGTGCCCGACGGTGCATCCACCTTGTGGCGGTGGTGCGCCTCGATGATCTCAACGTCGTAACCTTCATTGAGTGCGCGGGCGGCAGTGTCCACCAGTTTGAAGAGAACGTTGGTCCCAACGCTCATGTTTGGCGCCATCACGATTGCGATATCGCGCGCCACATCAGCAAGTGATTGTTTCTGCGCATCGTCGAACCCGGTGGTGCCGATCACCATGTTGACGCCAAGCTTGCGGCACGCATACGCATGCTTGAGCGTACCCTCGGGACGCGTAAAATCCATAAGCACGCTGCATCCGGCAAGAGCCTTCTCGATATCCGCGCTCACCGTAGCGCCAGTTTTCCTGCCGGCCGCTTCCCCGGCATCGTGTCCAATGTCCGGATTACCGGCTATCTCCAGAGCCGCGCCGAGTTCAAGGTCGCCACTGTTCAGAACTGCCTCGATCAACGCGCGCCCCATCCGACCGCCGCTGCCTGCCACTGCTATTTTCATGCTTGTTATGCCGCTCCCTCCAAGATCCGCCGCGGCCTCGCTAAAAGCTATGAGGTCGTCGGTGTTGAAAATTATCCGACGTGGGTATCAAAAGCTCGCACCGCCCAGTGCGACGCCACCACGCGCCGCTTCACGCGCTCACAAACCTATCTTGTCCAGCATCCTGCCAAAGAAGCCGCGCTCTTTCGGCGCATCCTTTTTTTCCTCCGCAGCGTTACCCGCCGGCGTCGCTGCGCTGACAGTGCTCTCTGGTTTCGCGCTCGAAGTGTTGTCCTTGCCGGGCGAGTCCGCGGTCGGCACCGGCGGCTTTTCAGCCGGCTTAGCCACGTCAGGTTGCACTGGTTTAGTTGCGGGCTTGTCAGCCGGTTTAACGGGTTCCTGCGATCTATCACTGACGACGACATCGCCCTCCAGACGCGCCAGCTTGTCTTCCTGGAAAATAACAGTCAGCCTGCGCCGCTCGTCCGGCTTACCCTGCTTCTGCAGCAGGTAAACGTAATCCCAACGATCGCTGTGGAACATGTCGACGACCAGCGGCGAGCCGAGCACGAAGCGCACTTGCGAACGCGTCAAGCCGGGCTTGAGCTTGTCCACCATTTCCTGCGTCACCACATTTCCCTGCTGGATGTCGATGCGGTACGGTGATAGCACTGCCGGCAGCTTCGGACTTTGCCCGCAGCCGGCGACAGCCAACGCGGCGATTAATAGTACGGATATCCGCATGCTTTCGCTTTGTTTATGGGTCGGCACCGGGCGAGCAGTCGGTATGCATCGACAAGCCGATATGATAGCGTAGCAGGCGCTTCTACGTCAGGCAGACACTGTGAGTTCCCCGACCGATCTCAAGACCATGGGCCTGAAGGCCACGCTGCCACGGCTGCGCATACTCGAGCTGTTCGAAAAGAGCGATGTGCGGCATCTTTCTGCAGAGGAGGTTTATAAGCTGCTCCTCAAAGAGGGGACCGATACGGGCCTTGCCACCGTCTACCGCGTGTTAACCCAGTTCGAACAGGCCGGTCTTCTTGTGCGCCATCATTTCGAGAGCGGCAAGGCAGTGTTCGAGCTCAATAAAGGCGGCCATCACGATCATCTCGTGTGCATGCAGTGCGGTCGGGTCGAGGAGTTCTACGACGAAGCAATCGAGAAGCGGCAGATTGCGGTTGCAAAGGAGCGCGGCTTCGTGATCCATGAGCACTCGTTGCATTTATACGTTGACTGCACAAAGGCGAACTGTCCGAACAAGATCAAAACCTGAAGTGCCGAGTTAACGTTTGACAGAAAACGTCGGACTCAGCATGCATAGCGAACCGTTCGGTGCTTCGGTTGTATCAAACGATCGCCGTTTACCCGTCCCTGCTAATTCCTAGCCGTCTTCGATCCGGCGTGCCTGACAACTTACACTAGCGGCCGCGGAAGTCTTCGACCGACTTCGCGAGCTGCCCGTCCTTGCGCTTCAACGCGCGGGTCACCGCCTTGGTTGCGCCGAACGTTGGTATGTAAGCGGAGTGTTTGCCGGCGCCGCCGATCACTGCAATGATGATGTCAGCGGCGTTTTGCACCGCATACACTGGCGCGTCGAGACCGGCGTTGGCATATCTATCTTTGAAAGTCACCCGGAAGCGGCGCTCTATATTTTCCTTTGAGAATTTGCCGAGCGGCAACTGCGCGTGCGCCTGCAGAAAGCGCTTGGCGTCAGCTTTGCTGAAATCGTTGGCGACGGTCTTTGCGTGTTCCGGACCCATCACGATCACCGGTTGCGCGGAATAATAAATGTCGTTGGAGCCAGTGATTGCCATCGTGCCGGCAATGGTGGTCAGAATGCCTTCGCCTGAAAGACTTTCGTGGTCGTTGATGTTATGCGGGCACTCCGCGCCAACTACCGTTACTGTATTCGCTTCTTGCGGAAATTCGCGCTCGACATGCAGCGGCTCCCACGGGCTTTGCGCTTCGTTCTCCGCGACTAGATAGCTGAACTTCGACGGCGCACCGAACGTGGACATGTCGCCGAGCGTCGGTATCGCACCACCGATATTGACGAGCGCAAGCCTGATCGCACGGCCGATCGTCGCGTTGCTGTGCGTGCCCGGGCCGAATGCATTGTGACCCGAGTTGATAGCGAGTTCCTGCGCGACCGGTCCGTTCACGATGACCAGCGGCGCGCACAAATGCGTCGTGGCCTGCACACCGTACAGATTGAACGGCTCTTCGCACATCGCTTCGATAGCGAGCATGTACAAAGGAAAGTAACGCGGTTCGCAGCCCGCCATGACGGCATTCGCGGCAAGCCGCAGCGGAGTCGCCTCGCCGTAGCGCGGCGCCATTTTTGCAATCGGTTCATGCCAGGGACGGTCGCAGTATTCGAGCATTTTCTCGACGCGTTCGCTGGTCGGCGGAATGATCGGCAGCCCATCACTCCAGCCCCGCTCCATATAGAGGCGGTTGATTACGTCGAAATCATCGTCGACGTCGATGCTTGCATCTTTGGCCTTCAACAGCTCGGCGAGATCGCTCACTTAGCATGCTCCTCGATGAGCTTGACGATCTGTGGTACCGCGACAAGCGCGCGCCCTTCCACTTGCTCGAGCGACAGCCCTCCCAGCGGATGCGGAATTTTCACCAGCGGCAGATCCGGCGTGCCGAACACCTTCGCCTGTGTCGTGCCAAGCTTTATGAAAGGATCGGAACAAATGACAGCCGTGGTCAATCCGCGTTTGCGCAACTCAGACATGTCGTGGACACTCCACGACGTGCAGGACCCTCAGTCAGCCATTGCGCTGACAACGAAGTCCGCCTCCGCAGTCAGCCGGTCGAGAATTTCTTTAGGCGCCGGCAGGCTGACGCTGCCTTTGCGCAGCGTCACGACTGAAGCAACCGGCACCAGCGCCTTGACCCCATCGGCAATAAATTTGAGCAGGTGATCCGCATTACCCTTGCTGTTGTCGAGTATGCCGAGCCGCAATCCGCCTTGCGCGAACTTGCGCTGGTCCTGCGCTTTGCCGGTTGCGGGCACCGGCGCCTCGGGCACCACCAGTTTCACTTTACGCATTGCTGACTCCTCTCGATTTTGCGCGTTGGCCTACCCTGTTATCCTCTGGACCAGGATTCGTGCCTTTTAACATCTCAGCCGCGTGCTTGCGCGCGGTTTCCGTGATTTTAACGCCGCCCAGCATGCGCGCGATCTCTTCGATGCGCGCCTCACTGTTGAGCAGCGTGACGCGGCTCGCCACTTTACCGTTGGCCGACGCCTTCGTCACCTGCCATTGGTGATTCGCGCACGCGGCGACTTGCGGCAGATGTGTGACGCACATGACCTGACGCTGATGCCCGAGGTCGCGCAGCATATTACCCACGATTTCGGCCACGCGACCGCCGATTCCAGCGTCGACTTCATCGAAGATCAGAGTCGGCACTTGTGCCGTCTCGGTGGACACCGTCTGAATCGCCAGACTGATACGCGAGAGCTCGCCGCCCGAAGCCACCTTGGCGAGCGGCCGTGCGGTGACGCCCTTATGTGCCGATACCAGGAACTCAATCTGTTCCAGCCCGTTTGCGCCGCCTTCAGCAAGCGGGGTGAGCTCTACCTCAAAACTGCCGCCGGCCATCGCCAGCGATTGCATGGCCGCGCTGACTCTTTCGCTGAGCCTGCGGGCAGCCTTCTTGCGGCCGTCGCTCAGTTTTTTCGAGGCCGCAAGATAGATCGCACGACATTCGGCTTCCTTCGCACGCACAGTTTCGATATCGAGGTTGCCGCCGAGCTCGTGGAGGCGCGTTTTCGCACGCGCGAGCGAATCAGGCAGAGCTTCAGGCGTAGTGCGGTACTTGCGAGCGCATGCATGAACAGCGTCGAGCCGCTGTTCGATCTCCTTGAAGCGCCGGGGATCGAGGTCCAGCCGCTGCTGATAATCGCGCAGCATGTAGACGGCTTCCTGCGCCTGCGCTTGCGCGGACGCGATCACATCAATGATGTCTTTGAGCCGCGCGTCGTACTCGACGAGATGATTGAGTTTGCTGGCAGCCGCGTTGAGCTGAGTGACACTTGAGTTGTCGTCGTCTGATAACACATTCATCGCGAACTGCGCAGCTTCGATCAGACCTTGCGCGTGAGCCAAACGCGCGTGCTCGGCAGCCAGTTGCTGCCATTCTTCAGCACCGAATTTGAGCGCTTCCAGTTCCCGCACCTGCCAGTCAAGCTCCTCGCGCTCAACCGCGGAAGCGGCTGCATTCGACTCGAGCGTCGAGAGCTGCGCACGCATGTCCTGCCACCGCCGCCACGCATTCCCAACCTCTGCCGCGGACTGCTCGAGCCCCGCGTAGGCGTCGAGCAAAACGCGCTGTGAAGCGCTGCGCATGAGCGATTGATGCTCATGTTGGCCGTGAATATCGACGAGGTACTCACCGGCGGCACGCAACTGGCCGGCGGTTGCCGTGCGGCCATTAATGAAGGCGCGCGACCGGCCACCGCTGTCGATTATCCGCCGGACGACGTAATGATCGTCATCTTCCGCGAGATCGTTTTCGGTTAGCCACGTTTTAAGCGCCTTCACGCCGGCGATGTCAAACTCGGCGCTGATTTCTGTTTTGTCAGCGCCCTGCCGAATCACTGTTGCATCGGCCCGTTCGCCGAGAACGAGCGCAAGTGCGTCGATCAGAATTGATTTGCCCGCACCCGTTTCGCCGGTGAGAGCCGAAAATCCGTGCGCGAACTCGAGATCGATGCGGTCGACGATTACAAAATCGCGAATGCTAAGGGCGCGCAACATCGGTAAGCCAAAAATGGCGAACGAGGGAAGCCGAACAGTACGATCTCATGCCGAACCTTGCCCACTTTCCTTTCGCGCGAGCATGTCGGATTTAATAGAACTCAGTCCAATGCAGTTTCGCGCGCAGCATATTGTAATAATCGTGTCCGGTCGGGTGCAGAAGCCGGATCGTGTGGTCATAGCGCCGGACAACGATGCGATTGCCGTCCCGCAAGTCAAGTCGCGAGTGGCTATCGAACTGAGCCCGCACGTCAGCGTCGCTCTTGATGATTATTTCGACAACGCTGTCGCTGCTGATAACGATGGGCCGGCTGGAAAATGTATGCGGACAAATAGGCACCAGCGCCATTGCCGACAACGACGGATGAATAATCGGCCCGCCCGCAGACAATGCGTAGGCGGTGGATCCGGTCGGCGTCGCGCAGATGAGCCCATCGGCCCGCAGCGTGTACAAAAATCTGCCATCGATCCGCACTTCGACTTCTATCATGCCGCCTTTGACGCCTTTGGCGACCACCACTTCGTTGAACGCCAGCACATCGAAAATGCGCTTGTCCCCGTCGAAAACGTCGGCTGCAAGCAGCATGCGCTCCTCGGTTACATAGCTTCCGTCGAGTATCGCGCCGATTGTCTCGACCATAGTATCGAGTGAGATATCGGTCAAAAAACCGAGCCGCCCCTGGTTGATGCCGATGAGCGCCGTATCAAATGGAGCGAGGGTGCGCGCGATGTTGAGCATCGTGCCGTCGCCGCCGAGCACGATCGCGAGGTCTGCTTCCCGTCCGATTTCTTCGAGCGCAAAAACCGGATGCTTGCAATCGCCGATGTTGTGAGCGGTCAGCTTGTCGATGAGTACTTTTACGCCGCGGCGCAGGATGTAGTCGCCGAGCATAAGCAGCGGCTTGGCGATTTCGGGGCTGTTATATTTTCCAATGAGGGCGACGGTCTTGAAGGGCACGTTCATGGCCGCATTATATGTGAACTACTGCACGGCCAGCCCGCTGCCAACTTGGTGCTGCGCGAGCGTTTTCGGCAATTCGCTGTAACGCATGCCTCAGCGGCGTACGCTGTGCGTTCGATTAAACGATCAAGCGTCGTTTCTCAACCGGCGGCGGCCTATTTGTGTAGAATTAATCGATGCCTCACGACACCACGCCGAAACTGAACGAACGCGCGCAAACGCTGCTCAAGGCGCTCGTCGAGCGCTATATTGCCGACGGTCAACCCGTCGGCTCACGCGCGCTGTCGCGCGTCTCCGGCCTGGAACTGTCGCCGGCAAGTATTCGCAACGTGATGGCCGACCTCGAAGAGATGGGTTTCATCGCGAGCCCGCACACATCCGCCGGGCGCGTCCCTACGCCGCGCGGCTATCGTTTTTTTGTCGACACGCTGCTGACTATCAAGCCGCTGGACAACATCGACATCCACCAGCTCGAGGGTCAGCTGCACACTGAAAACCGGCAACGCATCGTATCGTCAACCTCGCAACTGTTATCCGACCTTACAAGATTTGCCGGCGTCGTGGTGACGCCGCGCCGGACGGCGTTGTTCCGTCACATTGAATTCATCAGCTTGTCCGACCGGCGCATTCTTATCATCATCGTATCGCCTGAAGGCGACGTGCAGAATCGCATCTTTACGGTGGACCGCAGCTACTTGCCGTCCGAACTCACGGAAGCCGCTAACATGCTCAACCAGCATTACGCAGGCTGTTCGTTCGAGGAGATACGGCGGCGGGTCCATGACGAACTGAAAGAGCTGCGCGAAAGCATGTCGCAGCTTATGGCTGCGGCGCTCGAAGTCGGCAGCCAGGCGATGCAGCAAGCCGATGACGAAGTCGTGATCTCGGGCGAGCGCAATCTGCTGCAGGTGCACGATCTGTCCGGCAACATGGCGAGCCTGCGCAAGCTGTTCGAGCTCTTCGAGCAGAAGACGAGCCTGCTGCAATTGCTCGACATCTCGAGCCGCGCGCATGGTGTACAGATATTTATCGGCGGCGAGTCCGGGCTGGTACCTCTGGATGAATGCAGTATCGTAACCGCACCATACGAAGTCGATGGCGAGGTTGTGGGCACGCTCGGCGTCATCGGTCCGACGCGTATGGCGTACGAACGCGTCATCCCGATCGTGGACGTCACAGCTAAATTGCTGAGCAGCGCGCTATCGCACGGGTGAGCGAGCTTCGGGCGAACAATCCGCTATGCCGCCCATAACCGCTTCGCCGCCCGCGCTGCGGGTGGCGTTTCAATAAGCCCGTGGCCGCATATCCGGTCGAGCCGCCGTTCACCCACGGCGCACCACTCAAGACTGGCGTGCTGCTGGTCAATCTGGGCACGCCAGATGCACCGACGGCGCCCGCTGTTCGCCGCTACCTTCGCGAGTTCCTGTCGGACCCGCGCGTGGTCGAAATCCCGCGCCCGGTTTGGTGGCTGATACTCAACCTTTTTATCCTGCCATTCCGCCCGAAGAAATCGGCGCAGCGCTACGCCCAGATATGGTCGGCTGACGGCTCGCCGCTCAAGGTTCATACCGAGCGCCAGGCGCGCATGCTGCGCGGCTATCTCGGTGAGCGTATCAAAGCACCGCTCGTCGTCGACTACGCGATGCGTTACGGACGACCCGGCGTCGGCGATGTGCTCGACAGCATGAAGCAGCAGGGCTGCGATCGCATCTTGATGATCCCGCTATATCCGCAATATGCAGCCAGCACCACCGCGACCGCGCTCGATGCCGTCGCTTCAGCATTCGCGCGCATGCGAAATCAACCCGCTTTGCGCACGGTGCGTCATTTCCACGATCATCCAGGTTACATCAGCGCGCTCGTCAACAATATCAGTAGCTATTGGATGAAACACGGCCGTCCTGACCGGTTAGTCATGAGCTTCCACGGCGTGCCGCGTTATACGCTCGAAAAAGGCGACCCCTACCACTGTGAATGCCAGAAGACTGCGCGCCTGGTCGCGGAGGCACTCAAGCTTAGGCCGGACCAGTATCTCGTCGCCTTTCAGTCGCGGTTCGGCCGCGCCGAGTGGCTCACGCCTTATACCGCCGAAGTACTTAATAGCCTTGGAGCACAGCACATTGGCCGTGTCGACGTGACGTGCCCCGGGTTTGTCAGCGATTGCCTTGAAACGCTGGAAGAGATTGCGATCGAAGGCAAGGCGATTTTTAGCATGGCGGGCGGACGCGACTATCACTACATCGACTGCCTGAATGAGCGGGACGACTGGATACACGCGCTTGCAGATATCGCAGCAGCCAATCTTTTGGGATGGGTCGCACACGAACCTTCAACTGAGCAGCTCGTGCGTTCCCGCGAACGCGCCCTCGCGCTAGGCGCCCGCGCCTGATCGACAACGTATGTGGATTGTGCTTGGATGGATCATCAACGCGCTCGCCCTCCTGGCTCTGCCGTATATCTTCGAATCCATCAGGGTCGACAGCTTTTACACAGCATTGGTTACGGCGCTGGTGCTCGGACTCGTCAACACCCTTATCCGTCCGGTCTTGATCGTGCTGACGTTGCCCATCAACGTCCTCACGCTCGGGTTCTTTACTTTGGTCATCAACGGCCTTCTGTTCTGGTTTGTCGCCTCATTCGTGCGCGGGTTCTATGTCGCCGGCTTCTGGTCGGCAGTAGGCGGCGCGATCATCTATAGCGTGTTGAGCTGGGCGCTGAGCAGCCTGCTGCTGCGCGATAAGAAAACGAATTAATAGCGACCGTCATTGGAGTGCCGCCCGGGCGCCATGTGTCGCGTGCCATCTGTGATGTGGTTTTGGCTTTTTTTGTCAGATGCTTGCGATTGCTCTTGAATTAACGGGCCATGCCCCCATTAGGAAAGTGGTCGCATTATTCGTGAGGAAAGAATGCAGGACGCGCAACAACCTACTATGCCGCCGGAAGCCGATGAGCCGCCGACAACGCCCGATTCACAGCAGGGCGGAGGCAGCGACGGACCAGAGTCCGTTCCGGATCTCAAGGGCCTGCTCCGGGACGCCGAGCTCGCCGCTCAGGAGCACCACGACGCATGGCTACGCGCCAAGGCGGACGCTGAGAATATCCGGAAGCGCGCGCAAGCGGACATTACCAGCGCGCACAAGTACGCAATCGAGAATTTCTCAACCGAGCTCCTAGCCGTCAAGGACAGCCTCGAGGCAGCGCTCGCCAACAGCAACGTAACCGTTGATAACCTCAAAAGCGGCGTCGAGCTCACGCTGAAGCAGCTGAACTCGGTATTCGCCAAGTTTCGGGTGACCGAAGTTAATCCCGCGGGCGAGAAATTCGATCCGCATCGCCATCAGGCGATTACGACGGTCGAGACAGATGCCGAGCCCAACACCGTGGTACAGGTGTTCCAAAAGGGATATCTGCTCAATGACCGCGTCATCCGGCCGGCGATGGTCTCGGTATCCAAGGTTAAGGCAGGTTAAGCACGTTAAGGCGGCGAGTTGAAAGTGGATGTCGCATCCCCATATCCGGATCATGGGTTAACATTCCCGCGGTCGTGCGTCGACGGCGGACAATTTTTATAGCAAAAGAGGTTTTGACATGGCAAAAATAATCGGCATTGACCTGGGCACGACCAACTCGTGCGTCGCTGTCATGGAGAACGGCCAGCCCAAGGTGATCGAAAATTCGGAAGGCGCGCGCACTACGCCGTCCATCGTGGCGTATACCGAAGACGGCGAAATTCTGGTCGGTGCATCCGCGAAGCGGCAGGCGGTGACCAACCCGAAGAACACCATCTATGCGGTCAAGCGACTGATCGGCCGCCGCTTTGAAGAAAAAGAAGTGCAGAAAGACATTGACCTCATGCCGTACAAGATCGTGAAGGCAGCCAATGGCGACGCCTGGGTCGAAGTACGCGGCAAGAAGCTGTCTCCGCCGGAAGTCTCGGCACAAGTACTGATCAAGATGAAGAAAACGGCCGAGGACTACCTTGGCGAATCAGTGACGGAGGCGGTCATCACCGTTCCCGCATATTTCAATGACTCGCAGCGCCAGGCGACCAAGGACGCAGGCCGTATCGCGGGCCTCGACGTTAAACGCATTATTAATGAGCCGACGGCCGCGGCACTCGCGTTCGGCATGGACAAGAAAGAAGGCGATCGCAAGATTGCGGTGTATGACCTCGGCGGCGGCACGTTCGATATCTCGATCATCGAAATCGCTGCGGTAGAGGGCGAGCATCAATTCGAAGTCATGTCGACGAATGGCGACACCTTCCTCGGCGGCGAAGACTTCGACCAGCGCCTGATGGATTATCTCTGTGATGAGTTCAAGAAAGAACAGGGCATCGACCTGCGCAAGGACATGCTCGCGTTGCAGCGCCTGAAGGATGCGGCTGAAAAAGCAAAAATCGAATTGTCATCGTCGCAGCAGACGGAAGTGAATCTGCCGTACATCACCGCGGATGCGTCCGGACCTAAGCATCTGGCGATCAAGGTCACCCGCGCGAAGTTCGAAAGTCTCGTCGAAGACCTGATCGAGAAGACGATCAAGCCGTGCGAGCTGGCGGTCAAGGACGCCGGCGTCAAGCTGTCCGATATATCCGACGTCATTCTGGTCGGCGGCCAGACGCGTATGCCGAAGGTGCAGGACAAGGTCAAAGAGTTCTTCGGCAAAGAGCCTCGTAAGGACGTGAATCCGGATGAAGCGGTAGCGGTAGGTGCCGCGATTCAGGGCGGTGTGCTGAAAGGCGACGTGAAGGATGTGCTGTTGCTCGACGTGACGCCGTTGTCGCTCGGTATCGAAACGCTGGGCAGCGTCATGACCAAGCTCATCCAGAAGAACACCACGATTCCGACCAAGGCGTCGCAAGTGTTCTCGACCGCTGACGATAACCAGTCCGCGGTGACCATACACGTGCTGCAGGGCGAACGCGATATTGCGTCAGGCAACAAGAGTCTCGGCCAGTTCAACTTGACCGATATACCGCCTGCGCCGCGCGGTATGCCGCAGATCGAGGTCACGTTCGACATTGACGCAAACGGCATCCTGCACGTGTCTGCCAAGGATAAGGCGACCGGTAAGGAAAACAAGATCAAGATCCAGGCGAACTCCGGCCTTAACGAAGCCGAGATTCAGCGCATGGTGAAAGATGCCGAAGCAAACGCCGAAGAGGACAAGAAAACGATCGAGCTGGTGACGGCGCGCAATCACGCTGACGCGCTCATCCACTCAGTGAAAAAGTCATTGAGTGAATATGGCGACAAGATCAGTGCCGACGAAAAAGCGAAGATCGAAACCGCGGTGAAGGAAGCCGAGGAAGCGCTGAAGAGCGACAACAAGGAATCGATCGACGCCAAATCGCAAGCATTGGCTACCGCGGCGCATAAGATTGCGGAGCAGATGCAGGCGAAGGAACAGACGTCCCAGCAGCAGTCGGCGGGCAACGAGCAGAAAACCGCTGGCGGCGCCGAGCAAAAAGATGATGGAAACGTCGTTGATGCGGAATATGAGGAAGTCAAAGACGGTAAAAAATAAGCCTGCGGACGGCGTATTCGAAGGATTGAGGAACGGTGAGAGCCGCTCCTCAGTCCTTTTTGCTGTTTAGCAGAAGATAGACTGGTGTGCTTGTAACAGACACTTAATCGTTATCAGGGACTATGGCAAAACGCGATTACTACGAAGTGCTTGGCATCAACCGCGATGCGTCGGACGACGACATCAAGAAGTCATATCGGAAGCTCGCGATGAAGTTTCATCCGGATCGCAATCCGGATAATCCGAAAGCCGAGATTCAATTCAAGGAAGCAAAGGAAGCGTACGAAATCCTGTCCGATCCGAATAAGCGCGCGGCCTATGACCAGCATGGCCATGCCGGAGTGGACGCGACGATGGGGGCAGGTGGCGCAGGCTTCGGGGGCTTCGGCGATGCATTCGGCGATATCTTTGGCGACATCTTCGGCGGCGGACGCGGGCGGTCGAATGTCTACCGCGGGGCCGACCTGCGCTACAACCTCGAAGTGGACTTAGAAGAAGCTGCGCGCGGAACTGAAACCAAGATCCGTATACCGACGCTGCAGGAATGCGAGACCTGTCATGGCAGCGGCGCCAAGCCGGGCACCCAACCGACAAAGTGCAGCACCTGCGACGGTCACGGCCAGGTGCGCATGCAACAGGGATTCTTTTCGATCCAGCAGACGTGTCCAAAGTGCCACGGCACCGGCAAAGTTGTGCAGTCGCCATGCCCGAGCTGCCGCGGCGCGGGGCGGCTCAAACAGCACAAGACGCTTTCCGTAAAAATTCCGTCGGGCGTCGATGAGGGCGATCGCATTCGCTTGTCCGGCGAAGGTGAAGCCGGTGTGAACGGCGGGCCGCCGGGCGACTTGTATGTTGTCATTCATCTGAAACCGCACACCGTCTTCCAGCGCGATCACAACGATCTGCACTGCGAAATGCCGATCAGCTTTACGACCGCGGCGCTGGGGGGCGAGATCGAGATACCGACGCTCGATGGCTATGCAAAAATAAAGATTCCGGCCGAAACGCAATCCGGCAAAGTGTTTCGTCTGCGTGGCAAAGGCATCAAGGGCGTGCGTTCATCGACGCATGGCGATTTGATGTGCCACGTTGTGGTTGAAACACCAGTGCACCTTACTGCCCGTCAGCGCGAACTGCTGATGGAACTGGAGACGATAAACGACAACGATGCGGGCAAGCACAACCCGCGCGCAAAGTCGTGGATGGACAAGGTAAAGGAATTCTTCGCCGACAGCTGACGGCCAGCGGTCATTGCTTCCGCGACCGCATCGGCTGCCGTTTGATAGCGGCGATCAGTCGGTATTAAGAATTACGTGTCCGATTTTTTCGCCGCGCTCGACGGCGAGATGCGCTTTCACGACTTCGCGTAACGGGTAACGTTCCGCTATCGAAAATTGCGGCTTGCCGTCTTTTACCCAGCGCGCGATGTCCGAGTGCGCGGCGGCCTTTGCCTCGTCGGGCATCGTATATACAAATACGGGACGAATCGTAGCGTTCAACGGGAACAGATTTTTATAAGGGAAGCGGGGTTCCATTTCCCCCATTGACGCGTACGATGCAATTGCGCCATTTTCTCGCAGCACCTGGCAAGTGATCGGCAGGTTCTTGCCGAAATCGACATCCACCACGCGATCGACGCCGCCCACTTCTACGCGAATGCGCTCGACTACATCTTCGACGCGGTAGTTGACGACAAGATCGGCACCTCCGGCGCGCGCATGTGCGGCTTTCGGCGCCGAACTCACCGTTGCTACAACGGTTGCGCCGGCCCACTTAGCCAACTGAATGGCGTAGTGTGCGACGACGCCCGCGCCGCCTGTGACGAGCACTGTCTTGCCGGCGACGGGCCCATCCGCGAATACGCAGCGATGCGCCGTCATGACGGGAATTCCAAGGCAAGCGCCCTGCTCCCATGACAGCGCTGGCGTGAGCGGGACCGCCAGCGAAGCCGGCAACGCAATGTATTGAGCACTGGTCCCGAATGGACGGTTCCATTGTCCGTTAAATACCCACACCCGATCGCCGGTACGGTGTGTAGTGACTCCGTCAGCGACGCGATCGACGATGCCGGCACCGTCGCTATTGGGTATGAGCTTCGGCCAGCGAATCGGCCGGCTGCCGGCGCGCGCTTTGACGTCCGATGGATTCACCGCAGATGCGTGAAGCCGCACGCGAACTTCGCCGGGACCCGGTTGAGGGTCCGGCAATTCGCTTACTTTCATGACTTCGGGTGCGGGACCATTCTTTGTATACCAAGCTGCGTACAATTATCTCTCCGGAATTTCTTGGACAATGTTATGAGGATGCGCGCGATGCGCCGGTCGCCGCGCTGCGCGTCGTGATTCGGTTGATTAGCTCCGGCCACAGTCCGGCAGCATTCGCGCTGAAGATGGTCTCCACGTCGGCCGGAAGCACATACCACCCGCCCTGCGCAATCTCTGCCTGCAACTGGCGCGCCACCCAGCCGCAGAACCCTGCGTAGGCTCGAAACGCGATCGCTTTTACACGGCCGCGCGCAACGTCAGCAGCGAGTCCGCGATCGCCGTTGAGCACCACGTCATCGAGTACACGCAAGCCGCTTAAAGTCGAATCGGAGGTGCGTATCAGATAGACCAATTGGTTGCGCGCGACCGGACCGCCTGCATAAATGTCGTCGAACTGCGCTGCTATTCCAGCTGCGTCGGGCAGGATTTTACTCAAGCTTGCGCCGAGGGGACGATTAAGGATCACGCCAAGCGGACCACCGCCCGGCACCGATTGAGTGACCAGCACCACTGTCTCGCGAAAATTCGGGTCGCTCAACTCCGGCTTCGCGACAAGCAGCAGGCTGTTCGCAATCGGCGCTTCAGCGGCGTGCGCGACTCCGATCGACGATAGGAGAACCGCGACACATACACACAGCGCATCCCAGATACTATTCCGCCGCGCGCGCATGGCGGCGCAACAACTACGAACCGCAGGCAAGTGGATCCGTGCTGGCTACGGGAACGCTCGGCGGCGCGCCAATCGAGTCGAGTTTTACGCCACGTCGCACGGCGGTCATCTCAGCGACGATCGACACCGCGATTTCGGCCGGTGTTTTACTGCCGATGCGTAGACCCACAGGCCCATGCATGCGCGATATCTCCTGCGCCGACAATTCAAATTCGGCTAAACGTTTGCGACGCCGCTCATTATTGAGCCGTGAGCCAAGGGCGCCTACGTAGAACGCGGGAGACTTGAGCGCTTCCGTCAGTGCGGCATCATCGAGCTTGGGATCGTGTGTCACCGCTACCACCGCGAGATGCGGGTCGGGATTCATCTGCAGCACCACGTCGTCAGGATACCCGCGCAGCAATATCACGCCCGGCACACTCCATTCGTCTGCATATTCGTCACGCGGATCGCACACGGTTACCTGATAATCGAGAGCCTGCGCCATTTGCGCGAGGAACCGCGAAGTCTGTCCTGCGCCGATGATGAGCAGGCGCCAGCGCGGCCCGTGTATGCTTTTAAGCATCTTGCCGTCGTACTCGAGCACATCGGACCAGCGGCCCGGTTTGAGTGTTACCTCGCCCGTCTCGACGTCGAGGAAGCGCGCCACGAGTTCATGACGCTCGATGGTTGCAAGCAGCTCCTCCAATTGAGATTCAGCACGCACCGGTTCGAGCACGAGTTGGAGTGTGCCGCCGCACGGAAGTCCGAAGCGGGCGGCCTGATCGGCCGTCACCCCGTACGTTACGAGTTGCGGCTTGGCGCTTTGCAGCGGCAGGCCTTTGACGCGTTCGATCAAATCGTCTTCGACGCAGCCGCCGGACACCGAGCCGACGACATGACCATCGTCGCGGATGACGAGCATTGCGCCGATCGGCCGCGGCGCGGAACCCCACGTCTTGATCACCGTCGCGAGAGTCGACGTTCGTCCATCCGCCAGCCACGCAACTGCAGTTTTCAGAACTTCGGTATCGACACTGTCCATTTGAACTCTATAAAGGTTCGTGCGACAAAGTGCACATGAACGACCGAGAGTAGTGCATCGCCCCGCGTCGGGTCAAGCGCGTGACGGGTTGCGAACACGGCATGCATCCGCTAGCATCGAAATCATCAGGAATTCGGGCAGCGGCGCGTCGGTCGCGTGCGACATCACCCGGCGTTGCCGTGCTCATCTGTGGACATCCCGTTTGAACTATGACGCGTCTATGCACGATTGCGTGCTTGCGCTGATGACTGCGCCGGCCCGCGAGCAACATTCATGAATACACCTGCGTTTTTGCAACGGCTGTTGCGGCGCGTCGTGCCGCCGATGGACAGCGGCCGCTCGGCGGAGCGCAAAGCGCACAACGCTATCGAGCTGTGCAAGGCGTTGTTGTCCGAGAGAGGCGAAGTGTCCGGCGCGGCGCTCGCACGCGATGCGCTCGATGCCTACGACGCCCTGCCTGCAGACGCGCTCACGTTCTACATCGATTTGCTTGCCAGTGAATTTTCGCCCGACCCTGCGCACATTGCGCAGCAGGCCGCCGCTTACGCGCAAAATCCGACGCCGCAAAACCTGATCGCTCTGCAGCGAGCCGTCGAATCGCCGCGTCAGGAATTGTTCAGGCGCTTGAACATCGCTCCGGGCGCAACCGCCGCGCTTGTCGACATGCGAAGGCAGTTGCTGGGCGAGCTTCGCACGCATCCGCAGTGGGCGGGCGTCGACGCCGATCTTGCACACCTGTTCCGGTCGTGGTTCAACCGCGGGTTCTTGCGCCTGGAACGAATCGACTGGCACACGCCTGCTATCGTTCTTGAAAAGCTGATTCAGTATGAAGCGGTGCATGAGATTGCCGGCTGGAAAGATCTTCAGCGCAGGCTCTCCGGCGACCGCCGGTGCTTTGCGTTTTTTCACCCGGCGCTGCCTGATGAGCCGCTCATTTTCATTGAAGTAGCCCTCACTGATCGCATGAGCAACACTGTAGCGCCGCTACTCGACCAGGATTCACAGGAAGCCGATCCCGTGCTCGCCGATTGCGCGATGTTCTATTCCATTACTAACTGTCAGGATGGCCTGCGCGGCATTTCGTTCGGCAATCTACTGATCAAACAGGTCGTGGAGGAGCTCGGCCGCGAGTTTCCGCGACTGAAAACCTTCGCCACGCTGTCTCCTCTTCCCGGGTTCAGGTCATGGCTTATTGATGCGATGCGTGACAATTCCGCGATCCCCCCTGAGCTAGCGAATGCGCAGGCTGCCGATCTCATGCCGAAAACCGAAACTGCAGCGAAACTGCGGTCACAACTGCTGTCGCTGGGTGCTTATTATTTGACTGCGGTCAACAAAGACGGCGACCCGCTCGATTCCGTTGCACGATTCCATCTCGGCAATGGCGCGCGCATGGAACGCCTAAATGTGCTTGCCGACACGTCGCGGCACGGCATGCAGCGTTCATTAGGCATGATGGTCAACTATGTTTACCGGCTGGCGGACGTCGAAAGCAATCACCAGGCGTTTCTGCGCGAGCACAAAATCGCCATGTCTCATGAGATACGACGGCTGGCGCGCGAATGCGTGCTTGCCCGGCCGCTGCCTGCAAGCGCGCAATAAACCCGCTCGCCTCGCGATGACACGCAAGGTAACATACGCCGCTCCATGGATATAGCCGGCAGCCAGCTCATACCAAAGCCGCAGCGGCAGACCTGGGATGCCATCTGTGATCCCGAAGTGCTCAAGGTATGCATTCCCGGTTGCGAGACGATGGAGCGCATCTCGGACTCGGAATTTCATTTGACGATGGGCGCAAAGGTCGGTCCCGTCAGCGCCAAATTCAAAAGCAAGATTACGCTGGTCGACGTTTCCCCGCCGGACGCCTACACGCTCGTCTTCGAAGGCCAGGGCGGCGTCGCGGGGTTTGCGAAAGGCGAAGCGCGCGTGACGCTGACACCGGAGGGTGAGCAGACGAATCTTTCATATATCGCTAAGGCGACTATCGGCGGCAAGCTCGCGCAAGTCGGATCGCGCCTCGTCGACGGCGTTGCAAAAAAACTCGCCGAGCAGTTCTTCGTTGCGTTCAACAAGCATGTAACGGAGAGCACCGCGTGATTCCACGCACGATGCGTCAAGCATCGTGATACTGCGCTTAACAGTGCTGCTCCTTGTAATTGCTGGCTTAGTTGCCGGCGCCTCGTCGGCGCGGGCTCAATCGTACCCCTGCAAGTCCGTGCGTTTCATCGTGCCGGCAGCGCCGGGCGGCACGACGGACATCCTTGCGCGCGAGTTAGCGCTCAAAATGGGCGAGAGCCTGAACGTCCAGTTCATCGTTGACAATCGCGCCGGCGCCGCGGGGATCATCGGTAGCGAGATTCTGGTGAAATCGCCTGCTGACGGATGCACGATCATCATGGGCAACATCGGACCGAACGCGATCAACGCAAGTCTGTACAGCAAGCTCCCTTACGATCCGCTCAAAGACTTTGCACCCATATCGCAGGTAATCTCTGTCACGAACGTGCTCGCAGTTCACCCGTCGATACCGGCTAAGAATGTGAAAGAACTCGTAGCTCTCGCCAAAACGAGGCCGGGACAACTGACGTTCGCATCGCCAGGCACTGGACAGTCGCCGCACTTGTCCGGCGAACTCTTTAAAGCGATGACGGGTACCGCCATTACGCATGTACCTTATAAAGGCAGCTTTCCTGCGATGGTCGACCTGGTGGGCGGCCAGGTGTCGATGATGTTCGACAATTTGCCGACTGCCATACCTCACATCAGAACCGGCCGCATTCACGCACTGGGCGTGACGAGCGCACAGCGCTCCCCTTCCCTTCCTGATCTTCCGACCATCGCGGAATCGGGACTTCCAGGGTATGACGTCGTCTCGTGGTTTGGCGTGCTGGGGCCCGCAGCAATGCCGCGACCGCTGATCGACCGCCTGCATGCGGAAATCGTAAAGGCACTCGGGGTCGCTGATGTAAAGGATCGTCTCGCGGGATTGGGCGCGGTCATTGTCGGCAGTAGTCCAGCCGAATTCACTGCATACATAAAAAGTGAAATTATCAAGTGGGAAAAAGTAGTCCGCGTTTCCGGCGCGCGTGCCGAATAAGTGCCGCCGGCGACTGCGTTGCGTGGCAATTTGAAGCGGCGTAAGCTACCCCAGCACTTGAACGGCCGGCCAACGCCGAAACCACACATCAACGTGACTCGGCTATGCGCATATGTCGTGATGCATGCGTTCTGCGGAGGAGCAGCCCATGAAACTCAGTCTCGTCGTTGACGGCAAGGCGCAGTCAGTAGACGCCGATCCGGCGATGCCGCTGTTATACGCACTGCGCGATGATCTCGGTCTTAACAATCCAAAATTCGGTTGCGGACGGGCGCAGTGCGGTGCTTGCACCGTGCACGTCGATGGCATAGCGACGCGCTCGTGCGTAACGCCTGTGGGGACCGTCGCCGGTAAAAGAATCACGACGCTCTCGGGTCTCGGCACAGCCGAGAAACCGCACGTTCTACAAACAGCGTTCATCGAAGAGCAGGTGCCGCAATGCGGCTATTGCCTGAACGGTTGGGTAATGACTGCGGCGGCCTTCCTGCGCGAAAACCCGCAACCGACTGATGCGCAGATACGCACTGCATTGGCCGGTCTTAAATGTCGCTGCGGCACGCACATGGCAATTCTGCGCGCGGTAAAGCGTGCAGCAACGATGAGCGCCTAGGAGGCATGCGATGCATTACTCCCCGATTTCGCGTCGCGATTTTCTCAAAGCGGCCGGCGCGCTCGTCGTAACGATAAGCGTCCCTGGAACCGTCGCCAGTGCACTCAGCCAGAGCACGGACGGCAAGCCGCCGCTTACGCCCGATGAGCTCGATTCATGGATCGCGGTGTTGCCCAATGGCAACGTGACCGCCTTCTTCGGCAAGATGGATATGGGCCAGGGTGTCGATGTTGCAATCGCGCAGATGGTCGCTGAAGAGCTCGATGTTGCATTCGAGCGCGTCGATGTCGTCATGGGCGACACTGCGCTGACTTGCAATCAAGGCGGCGCATCAGGAAGCACCGGGATTCAGTTCGGCGGCATCGCGTTGCGCAACGCTGCGGCGGAAGCGCGTCGACTGCTGCTTGAAGGGGCGTCGCAGCGGTTGTCAGTACCGACGGAGCAACTGGCGATAGAAAATGGCGTCATCCGCTCAACGACTGATGCGAGCCGGACGATCAGTTATGGGGAGCTCGTCGGCGGCAAGTACTTCAATGCCAAGCTCGACTGGAACAAAAGATATGGTAATCCGCTCGCAGTCCATGGCAAGGCGCAGCCGAAGCGGCCGGCGGAATACAAAGTTGTCGGCAAGACATTTCCGCAGAAAATCATCACTGAAAAGGTGATGGGAAGGCTTCAGTACATCACTGACGTCAAAGTAGATGGCATGGTCCACGCACGCGTTGTGCGCCCACCGACGGCGGGCTGTGGCCCGGTATCCGTCGACGAGAGCTCGCTCAAAGGAATCCCCGGCGCGCGCGTCGTGAAAGAAAAAGAATTCGTCGCAGTGATAGCGGACCGCGAATGGGACGCCGTTCGCGCAGCGGAGGCGTTGAAAGTGACGTGGGCACCGCCATGCACGCCGTTTCCTGCCATGGAGAAACTTCACGATCACATCCGGCAGGCAAAGGGTATCGGCAGCGAGACGCCGATTAAAAAAGGCGATGTTGATGCTGCGCTCAAAAGCGCCGAGCGCGTCATCGAGGTGGAATACGAATGGCCGCTGCAATCGCATGCGAGCATGGGACCCGCGTGCGCGATTGCCGACATTCGCGCGGATAGCGGCATGCTCTTGACCGGCTCACAGAAACCGCACTACGGCCGCAACGGCTGTTCCAAACTGACGGGTGTTCCACTCGATAAGATGCATGCAAAATGGATTCCCGGTCCCGGCTCTTACGGACGCAACGACGCTGGCGATGCTGCGCACGACGCAGCGCTTATCTCCAAGCTTGTCGGGCGTCCAGTACGGCTGCAGTACATGCGCGCCGACGCGACGGCGTGGGATCCGAAAGGACCGGCAGTCGTTTATCGTGCCCGCGCCGGTCTCGACGCGCAGGGAAACGTCGTCGCATATGATTTTTTCGCGAAAGGCTTCTCGCGCCAGGACGTGATACAGACGGAGAATGACCCGAAAGATACGCTGGCCGGGCAGATGACCGGCTATGCGCCGAAGCCTGAAATCATTTTTCAGACGCCGGCGGAAAAGTATGAATTTGCAAACAAGCGCTGTGGCTGGGAATGCGTCGCGCCGCTGCTGGCGCGTGCATCGCCGCTTCGAACGGCGCACTTTCGCGACCCGCTCGGTGCAGAGACGCACTTCGCCAGCGAATCGTTTATCGACGAGATAGCAAACGCCGTGGGTTCTGATCCTGTGGAATTCCGTCTGAAATATCTCAAAGACCCGCGGCACATTGCGATTGTGAAGGCCGCCGCCGACAAAGCCGCCTGGAGCGCACGGCCGTATCCGAATCCGAACCGCGGCAAGGGCGATGTCATGACCGGCCGCGGGTTTTCATATACGGAACGCAATGGGACGCTGGTAGCGATGGTATGTGAAGTCGAAGTCGATCGACGAAACGGCCGCGTGTGGGCTAAAAAGTTTACCGTCGCTCATGATTGCGGGCAGATCATCAATCCCGGCGGCCTCAGAATCACCATCGAAGGCAATGTCGTGCAAGCAACGTCGCGGACCCTGTTCGAGGAAGTGCAGTTCGATACCAATCAGGTCAAGAGTGTGGATTGGGCTAGTTACCCGATTCTCGACATCGCCGATGCGCCCGAAGCAATCGATATCGTCCTCATCAACCGCCCGGAGATTGCACCATCGGGCGGCGGCGAGCCGTCGACGCGAACGGTGCCGGCGTCGATCGCGAATGCAATTTTCGATGCGACCGGTATTCGATTGCGCAAGGTTCCGCTTACCCCGCAACGCATGAAGGCGGCTCTCGACAAAGCCTGATCAAGCGCTGATGCAACGTAGTACCGCCCTTCTCCGCTTGCAATGGCGGGGTAGCGTATTACAAGCGCCTGCAGGCACGGGCTGCGTATAGGCAACAGTGGCGGTACCGCTGAGTAGACGTTGTCAGCGCGATAAAACGTGCGGGCTAGTCAGTCCATAACATGCCGACAACCGCGCCGGTCATGCATGTGGCGAGAGTGCCGGCCACTATCGATTTCATGCCAAGGGAGACGACGTCGTCCCGTCGCTCCGGCGCCATCGTCGCAAGCCCGCCGATCAGGATGCCCAGACTGCCGAAGTTCGCGAATCCACAGAGCGCGTAAGTCATCAGCATGCGGCTCCGCAACGAGAGCGCGCCTTCGGGCAGATACGCAAGATCGAGATACGCGATGAATTCGTTGAGTACTGTCTTAGTACCAAGCAGCGCACCGGCGGTTCCTGCTTCACTCCATGGCACGCCGACCAGCCAGGCGAGCGGCGCAAGCAGCACGCCGAGCATGCGCTGAAGCGTCAGCGCTCGCCCGTTGAAAGAAGGTAACGACTCGAGCATCAGATTGGCCAGCGTGACAAGCGCCACCAGAACAATCAGCAATGCGATTATGTTAAGTAGCAGTCCGAGGCCGTCGACAGTGCCGCGAGTGATCGCATCGATACTGCCTGACGACTGCTGCGGCGGGAATATCTCGCCGGAGGTGGGCGCGCCTGCCGGCGGCACCATGAGGACTGCAATGACGATCGCCGCAGGGGCGCTGATAATCGATGCGATGAGAATATGGCCGAGCGCATCTGGGATCACCGGGCCGAGGAAGCTCGCGTAGATGACCATCACGGTTCCCGATATGCCGGCCATACCGCAGACCATAACGATGAAGAGTTCGCCCCGCGACATCTGTGCGAGATAAGGGCGTATGAACAACGGCGCTTCGACCATGCCCACGAATATATTGGCGGCAGTCGACAATCCGACTGCTCCACCGACGCCCATGGTTGCTTCCAGGACGCGTGAAATAGCGCGCACGATGACAGGCATGACGCGCCAGTAGAAGAGCAAGGACGAGAGTGCGCTGATCACGAGTATGAGGGGCAGCGCCCTGAACGCAAGCACGAAACTCGAGCCACCGCCCGTCTCGGCAAACGGCGGTAGGGCGCCGCCAAGGTATCCGAACACGAATGCTGTGCCGGCTTGCGTTGCCTTCTCGAGCGCAAGCAGCGTCTCGTTCAACGCGAGAAAGAAATGTTTGAAGATTGTGAGTTTCAGCAGCGCCGCTGCGAGTACGACTTGCAGCGCAATGCCGGCAACCACCGTACGCCAGGCGACTACGCGCCGGTTCTCGCTGAAGAGCCACGCGAGTGAGAGGATCGCAACGAATCCGCAGGCGCTTTGCAGGGCTAAGGGCAAGCGAGGACGCTTAAGAGGCGTTGACGGGCGTGGTATGCGTACTATTTATGGATGGCTGCGAATGACGGACGCATGACCAGTGCACTCAGCATGCATTGAATATGACTGCCGTATGGACGGGCAGTGATGCGACGCGGTTAGGCCCGACGCCAGATCGTTCCTTTCGGTGTATCTTCGAGTACGATTTGGGCATCGAGCAATTCCTTGCGTAGACGATCGGCCTCGCCGTAATTCTTTGCTTTCTTCGCCGCTGTGCGTGCTTCTATTTGTGCGCCTATGCGCTCCGGCGTCCACCCGTCGCCTCCAGGGGCCGCCTGTAAAAATTGAGTGGGGTCACGCTGCAGGAGCCCGAGTATGCCGCCGAGCGATTTCAGGAGCGCTGCGGCATCGCGCGAATCGTCGCGGTTGGCTTCATTCGCCAGTTCAAACAGAACCGCCACCGCTTCAGCGGTATTGAAGTCGTCATTCATGACTTCGCGAAAACGCGCGGCGTGCGGATTGTTCCACTGAATGGCGCCGGCGGATACGTCATGCGCTTTGAGCGCGGTATACAGACGTGTCAGGGCCTGGCGCGCATCGTCGAGGTGCTGATCCGAATAATTAATAGGGCTTCGGTAATGCGCTCTCAGAATGAAAAACCGTACGACTTCCGCGTCGTACTTGGCCAGGATCTCGCGCACAGTGAAGAAGTTGCCGAGGGATTTCGACATCTTCTCGTCGTCGACGCGGATGAATCCGTTGTGCATCCAGTAATTGACGAACGTATTGCCATACGCGCCTTCGGACTGCGCGATTTCATTCTCATGATGTGGAAACTGCAGATCCTGGCCGCCGCCGTGTATGTCGAAATGCCGGCCGAGTATCGCGCTCGACATTGCCGAGCATTCGATGTGCCAGCCGGGCCTGCCTTCGCCCCATGGACTCGGCCATGCCGGCTCGCCCGCCTTCGAGTGCTTCCACAGCACAAAATCCAGCGGATCGCGCTTTGCCTGCACTACATCGACACGTTCTCCGGCGTTAAGATCTTCCAGTGATTTGCCGGAGAGTTTGCCGTAGCCCGGAAAGTCACGCACCGTATAATTAACGTCGCCGTCACGCGCCTTATATGCAAGGCCCTTTTGTTCGAGCAGGCTTATGATTTCCTGCATCTGCGGTATATAGTCCGTTGCGCGCGGCTCGAAATCGGGCTTGAGAATTCCCAATGCAGCAGCGTCTTCGTTCATCGCCTCGATGAAGCGCGCGGTCAACGCGGCGATCGACTCCTTGTTTTCCGCTGCGCGTTTGATGATCTTGTCGTCGATATCCGTAATATTGCGAACGTAAGTAACTTCATAGCCTGTGGCGCGCAACCATCGCGTAACGATGTCGAAGACGACCATGAATCGCGCATGGCCAAGGTGACAGTAGTCATATACCGTAACCCCGCAAACGTAGATGCGCGCCTGTCCTGAAACGAGCGGCTTGAACTCCTCTTTTTCGCGCGTCAGAGTGTTATAGAGCTTGAGCATTGCGATGCATGCGATTTGTAAGGAGGCTTGTGCCCGCCCGCGGGCAGTTGTCAGTGTCACAGACGTGTCGTCGGGCATGCGGCGCTAAGGGCACGTCAAACGTGCCGCGACCGCATCTGGCCAAACACGTGTTTAACTGCGTCGTGGTTCTTGGTAAAATCTTGAGATTCTTGGACTAACTCCCTGAAGCGAAAAAAGTATAACACAATGAGTTCCTTCTCCGCCTCATGGCGCATAGGGTTGTTCGTCGCTGCTTTTTTATGCGGTGTAAACGCTATTGCGCAGGGTGACGAGTATCAGCAAGCTAACAACCTCTTTCGCGCAGGGCAACCCGCGGAAGCACTCGAGCGACTCGACAACCTTCTCAAGGCGCACCCCAAAGACGCACGCGGTCGGTTTCTGAAGGGACTGATATTAACTGAACAAAACAAACGAGCTGACGCGATCGCCGTTTTCATAGGCCTGGTGCAGGACTATCCCGAACTACCCGAGCCATACAACAATCTCGGAGTCCTGTACGCGTCGCAGGGTGAATATGATAAGGCGCGAACCGCGCTCGAGATGGCGATCCGCACGCATCCGGGCTACGCGACTGCGCATGAAAACCTTGGCGACATATACGCGAAAATGGCGTCCCAGGAGTACGACAGGGCGCTGCAGGTCGACAAGAGCAATGCCGGCGCACGCACGAAGCTGAAAATGATCCAGGAACTGTTTCCTGCCGGCGGCGCAGGCCAGAAGCCTGCGGCCGACAAGTCGACACCTGCGGGCAAGGCACCGCTTGCCACACCGGACACACCCGCCACGCCGGCGACAACAAAAGCTCCAGTCAATTCGTCCACGGCACCACTTAAAAGCGGCGCATCAATCGCCGATTGCCGAGGTGCATTCGCGCAGCGCCCCACCTCTTGAACTGCTGCCATCACTCGCCTATTGGCATGCGTTGCATCATTAGGCGATAGACGCCGTACATCCGGATTTCAATTTCTTTGAGGAACTAGAACGATGATGACCCGCTTGTTTGCTGCTTTCGGTGCAATCATTCTGAGTGCGTACGCACTTGCCGCCGATCCGATCGTTGAGCTGAAAACGAATATGGGGAACATCACGCTCGAGCTGTTTGCCGACAAGGCGCCGAAAACAGTCGACAATTTCCTTCAATATGTAAACGAAGGCCATTTCAAAGGAACGATCTTCCACCGCGTTATACCGGGGTTCATGATTCAGGGCGGCGGTTTCACCAACGATTTCGTGCAGAAAAAAACCCACGCACCGATCCAAAACGAAGCGGCGAATGGAATTCGCAATGAGCCGGGCACAATCGCCATGGCGCGCACCAATGATCCGAATTCGGCCACCGCCCAGTTCTTTATCAACGTCGGGGACAATCAGCCTCTCAATTTCAGCCCCGGTAATCCTGGATATGCTGTATTTGGCAAGGTCGTGAAAGGCATGGACGTCGTCAAAAAAATAGAGGCGGTTGACACGGGGCCGGGCCCCATGCCGCCGCATCAGAACGTCCCGCGCAGAACAGTCATTATCGAGGACGCAAAAGTAATCTCCTCCGAGAAACCTGCTCAAAAATAAGGATGCATCATGGTCAAACTGCATACTAACCACGGCGTGATCACGCTCGAGCTCGATGCCAGCAAAGCGCCCGCCACGGTAGAAAATTTTCTAAATTACGTCCGCAAGGGCCAGTTCAACAATACGATCTTTCATCGTGTGATCGACGGATTCATGATTCAGGGCGGCGGCTTTGAACCCGGTATGAAACAAAAATCGGCCGGCGCTCAGATCAAGAACGAAGCAGACAATAAAGTGAAGAACGACAAGTACACAGTCGCCATGGCGCGCACGTCTGATCCACACTCCGCAACCGCCCAGTTCTTCATCAATGTCGCGAATAACGATTTCCTGAACCATACGGGACAAAATCAGCAGGGTTGGGGTTATTGCGTATTCGGCAAAGTAACTGGCGGCACGGAAGTTGTAGACAAGATCCAGAAAGTGACGACGGGCAATCGCGGCGGTCATCAGGACGTGCCGGTCGAAGATGTCGTGATCGAAAAAGCGGAAGTCGTCTAACGCATTATGGCGGGCAGACAAGGACGACTTCTAGACTTGATCATCATAGGTTACGGACGAGTCGGCCCGTCACGCGCGGCGAATTCGCAGTTGTAACGAAGCAATGCACAGCATCTTTGTGTCGGACCTGCATCTGTGCCCGAGCCGCCCTGCCATCAATCAGCTTTTCTTGCAATTCTTATGCGGGCCCGCGGCCGCATCGGAGTCGGTCTACATACTTGGTGACTTGTTCGAGTATTGGGCTGGCGATGACGACGACGATCTCTTTAATCGGTCTATCTCAGCGAAACTACGCGAGCTTGCGGATACGGGCGTTGCGCTCTACTTAATGCACGGCAACCGCGACTTCCTCATTGGCGATCGGTTCGCCGCTGACTGCGGAGCGACGCTGCTCGCGGACCCAACGCTTATTGATTTGTACGGCACACCGACACTGGTTTTGCACGGCGATTCGCTCTGCACTGACGACGTCGGCTACCAGCAGTTTCGCAACAAAGTTCGTGATCCTTCGTATCAGGCGCAGTTTCTTGCCCAGCCGCTCGATCAACGCAAAAAAATCATCGCTGGGCTGCGCACCGAAAACACGGAAAAGAAGCAGCTCAAGACGGAGGCGATCATGGACGTGGCGCCCGCAACGGTAGCTGCGGTCCTGCGAAAGTACGGCTGTCCGCGCATGATCCATGGCCACACGCATCGCCCGGCCGTACACGATCATTTGATTAATGGCCGCCATTGCGAACGATGGGTTCTCGCGGATTGGTACACTAGCGGCAGTTATCTTCATTGCGATCCCGCCGGCTGCCGCGTCGTCACGGTTGATTGATGGCGTTGCCGGTCAGTCAACCACAATGAAAAAAACCGTCATCTATTTCCATTCACTGTCGTCGCCGTGGGCATATATGGGCTGGCCGCGCTTCCATGCGCTGATCCGCAAACACGACCTTCGCGTGCTCGTGCGCCCGACCACCATCGTCACGGACAACGGCGGCATACCGCTGCGCAGTCGTCCCGATGCACGACAACGCTATCATGAAGTCGAGCTAGACCGCTGGCGGCAGCGGCTTAACATGCCGCTCGTGCTTCGGCCTCGCTACTATCCGACGGACAACCAGTGGTGTGCGCGCATGGTTATCGCTGCGGACCACCTGGGCCTGGACGCGCTCGCCTTAAGCCATGCACTTTTGCATGCACTATGGAGCGAAGAAAAAGATGTGCGCGACCCCGGCGTCCGCAGGAGCGTTGCCGAGGCTCTCGGGTTTGATAGCGCGCGGCTGCTCTCAATGGAAGACAGCGTCGAGATCATGTCTGCATGGAAAGCGAGTCACGACGAAGCAGTCGAAAACGGTGTTTTCGGCACGCCTACCTACGTCTATAACAAAACGCTTTACTGGGGCCAGGATCGTCTCGATTTTCTCGACGAAGCTCTGGCAAAGTGAGTAATGTTGCCGGACGGAGTGAAAATACCCGATCGAGGGCCAGCGCTATAGGCGGCCGTGCATCATAATAGCGGCCGTACTCCAATTTGACAGGACCCGCTATTACCAATGGCCACTTTGCGGCGTAAAGGCTTTCTCCTTGCAGTAACGCTCGTATTGGTCATGGCGGCAGTGTTGATCTTCCGCCTTTATTACACGCCGAAAGCAGCTCCTCTGAGGCCGCCTGCCCAGGCGATTCCTGCGGTCACCACAACCGTCGCCGCAGAAGACATTCCGATTTATCTACCCGCCATTGGCACTGTGTCACCGCTTTTTTCGGTAACAGTAAAAGCGCGTGTCGACGGCCAGCTTGATAAAGTATTCTTTAGAGAGGGCCAGGACGTAAAAGCCGGCGACCTTCTCGCGCAGATAGATCCGCGGCCTTACCAGGCCCAGCTTCAGCAGGCTCAGGCGCAAAAAGCGCGTGACGAGGCGCAGCTGCAAAACAGTCTCGTCGATCTCGATCGTTACGCCACGTTGTGGCAGCAGGACTCAATCGCGCGCCAACAACTCGATACGCAGCGAGCGACTGCAGACCAGATGAAGGCCACCGTGCAAGCGGACCAGGCGCAAATCGATACGATCAAGGTTCAGCTCGACTACACCACCATACGGGCGCCAATCACCGGCCGCACGGGCGCGCGCCTGGTCGATGCAGGCAACATTGTGCGGGCGGCAGATAGTACGGGCATCGTCGTCATCAATCAGATCGACCCGGTCGCCGTCCTTTTCACTGTGCCGGAAGACAAATTCCAGGACGTCAATAAATCGATGCGCAGCAACGGTAAGCCGCTGGCGGTCCAGGCGTATGCACGCGACAACAATGCTTTGTTGGGTAATGGCAACCTGACCCTCGTGAACAACCAGATCGACACGACGACCGGCACGGTGCAGATCAAGGCCGTATTTCCGAACGCGGCCCATGCGCTGTGGCCAGGTCAGTACGTTAATGTGCGGCTCGTTCTCGGCACGCGTGACCGGGCATTGACCATACCCGCATCCGCCGTTCAGCGCGGTCCTGAAGGATTGTTTGCATTCATCGTGAAAGCCGATGACACCGTGGGCGTTCAGCATATCCGCGTCTCGCAGACGCAGGACGGTAAGGCAATCGTCGATGACGGTCTTGCGGCCGGCACGCGCGTCGTTGTCGAAGGCCAGTACCGGTTGAAGCCTGGCGTAAAAGTTAGCGAGCTGAACACTAATGCTGCGCAGGTCAAGCCGCAGCGCGCGGCGCCTGCCGAAAACTCCGGAAAGAAGTAAGCCCGTCCCTTGAGTATCTCCGCGGCCTTCATCAATCGGCCTATCGGCACATCGCTGCTGGCCGCCGCTTTGTTCCTGGTCGGCGCCGCGGCATGGCCGTTACTGCCAGTTGCGCCTTTACCGCAAGTCGACTTCCCGACGATTCAGGTGTCCGCCTCGCTGCCGGGCGCGAGTCCGGAAACGATGGCTTCGAACGTCGCGACGCCGCTCGAGCGTTTTTTCTCGCTGATGAGCGGATTGACCGAGATGACGTCAACCAGCTACTTCGGATCGACGGTCATCGTACTGCAGTTCGATTTGAACCGAAACATCGACGGCGCCGCGGTCGACGTACAGGCGGCCATCAATGCCGCCAGCGGGCAGCTTCCTACCAATCTGCCCAATCCGCCGACCTATCGCAAGGTGAATCCTGCAGACCGGTCGATACTCATCATGGGCGTGAGTTCCGAAACGCTGCCCATTGCGCAGGTCTCCGACTATGCCGATAGCGTTGTTGCGCAGCAGATATCCCAGTTGTCTGGGGTCGGCCAGGTGAACATATTCGGACAGCAGAAGCCTGCGCTGCGCATACAGATCGATCCAGCGAAGGTTTCACGACTCGGCCTGAGCCTTGAGGAGATACGCGCCTCGATCGCAGCGTCTACCGTGAACTCGCCCAAGGGCGCATTTGATGGCATCAAACAGAGCATTACGGTCTACATCAACGATCAGATTTTTTCACCGGACGCCTGGAACAACGTGATCGTCGCATATCGCAACGGCGCCCCGGTTCGGGTGCGTGATATCGGCGAAGCCGTCGACGGTCCCGAGAATCTGAAGCTGGCGGCTTGGGCGTACGCCGGTCCGGGAGGGGACGCGCTCGCCAACCTGCTTGCGAACGGACGCACGATCTTACTCGGCGTCAACAAGCAACCGGGCGCTAACGTTATCGACACGGTCGACAGAATCAGGGAGGCCATGCCGCGCGTCCAAAATGCAATCCCACCGGCGGTCAAGATTGGAACAATCTCGGATCGTACTCAGACGATACGCGCTTCGGTCATCGACGTGGAGCTCACGCTCGTCCTTACCATAGTGCTCGTGGTAATTGTGATCTTCATCTTCCTGCTTAACGTTCCGGCCACCGTCATTCCAAGCGTCACAATCCCGCTTGCGATTCTCGGTACCGCCGCGGCTATGTATTACGTAGGCTACAGCCTCGATAACCTGTCCCTGATGGCGCTCACGATATCGGTCGGCTTCGTGGTCGACGATGCCATCGTGATGCTGGAAAACATTTATCGGCACGTCGAACGCGGCATGTCGCCGCATGAAGCGGCACTGCAGGGTTCCAGTGAGGTCAGCTTCACCATCATTTCGATTTCAGTTTCGCTCGTCGCCGTATTCATTCCGCTTCTATTGATGGGCGGCATCATCGGCCGGCTCTTTCGCGAGTTTGCGGTTACGGTCACCCTCACCATCGTCATATCGGTGCTGATTTCTCTCACGCTAACGCCCATGTTGTGCTCGCGATTTCTCAAGCAGCACAGCGAAAACGGCGCCCGTCACGGTCGAATTGTCACTTTCTTCGAGCGAGGTTTCGATGGCATGCTGAATGTCTACCGGCGCGCGCTGACCGTCGTGCTCAAGCACCAGCCGCTGACGCTGCTCGTATTCGTCGCAACGGTCGCCGCCACGGTGGCACTTTACATCGTCATCCCGAAAGGCTTCTTTCCGCAGCAGGATACCGGTTTCATAACGGGCGTAGCGGAGGCGAACCAGGACATCTCTTTTGCGGGCATGAGTCAGCGCGCCCTTGCCGTAGCGGACATCGTGCGTCGAGATCCGGATGTATATAGCATCGGCAATACGATAGGTTCATCGACATTGAACGCGAGCAATTTCTTTATTACGCTCAAACCGAAAGACGCCGGCCGTCAATCCAGCGCAAGCGAGGTAATCGCGCGATTACGCGGCAAGCTCGCCGCCGTAGAGGGCGTAAACCTGTACATGCAGGCGGCACAGGACATCACTGTCGGCGGCCGCATTGCTCGCACGCAATATCAGTACACGCTGACGGACGCCAATATCTCTGAACTTGGCGAATGGGCGCCGCGCATACTTGAGCGTCTCCGCCAGCTGCCCCAACTCACGGACGTCGTATCCGATCAGCAAACGAGCGCCGCAGCGCTTAATCTTACGATCGACCGCGATCGCGCCTCGAGCTACGGGATATCACCTGCCGTAATCGATGCCACGATTTACGACGCCATCGGTCAGCGCCAGGTCGCACAGTACTTCACTCAACTCAACGCTTATCGCGTCATCCTCGAAGTCACACCCAAGTTACAGGAAGATCCCGATCTGTTGAACAGGCTATATGTGACATCGCCCTCCACCGGCAAACAGATCCCGCTGGCGACATTCGTGAAAGCTGACAACACCAAGACCAATTACCTGTCGATCAGTCACCAGGGGCAGTTTCCGGCAATCACCATATCGTTCAACCTGGCGCCGGGCGCGGCGCTGGGCGATGCAGTAGACGCTATTCAGGCAGCGATACCCGGCATGGGCACGCCGGCAACCATTAGCGGCGGCTTTCAGGGTACCGCACAGGCCTTCCAGCGGTCGCTGGCGACGCAGCCATATCTGATTGCGGCTGCCTTGATCGCCGTATATATCGTGCTCGGTCTGCTCTACGAGAGTTATATACATCCGCTTACGATTCTCTCAACCCTGCCGTCAGCGGGCGTTGGCGCTCTACTGTTTCTGATCTTGTTCGGTTACGAGCTGAGCGTGATTGCACTGATTGGCATTATCCTGCTCATTGGCATCGTCAAGAAAAATGGGATCATGATGGTCGACTTCGCCCTGACAGCGGAGCGCGAGCGGGGCTTAGCGCCCGAGGCCTCGATCTTCGAGGCCTGCATGCTACGCTTCCGGCCGATCATGATGACGACAATGTGCGCAATGCTCGCCGGGGTGCCACTCATGTTGGGACATGGCACTGGATCAGAACTGAGGCGCCCGCTGGGTGTTGCGATGGTCGGAGGTCTCGCGATATCGCAACTGCTTACTTTGTTCACAACGCCGGTGGTGTACTTGTACCTCGACCGCCTCAGTCACCGGTACAAACGATATAAGGTCGCACGTGCAACGAGAACGGTAACGACCTGACCCTACGAGTGGGGCCGTACGTCTGCGTGCTGCCAACGCTCGTTACCGCGGACTAGGCCGAGAATCGGCGGCGTCTTAGTCGCGAGGTCGTGCTGCCGCGAGGGCATTTCTGATCTACAACGATAGGCACAGAACGTATACCCGCTTCTCGCTCGCGGGCGCGAACGCTCGCGGACATGCAAATATCTCGCGCACGCTTATCCATCCCTTCGCGCATATCCGCCTCGACGCTTCTTTCGATCTCATCGAAGACTTCAAGCAAGGGATCGTATTCGTCGATTGAGAATCCGGTTGGCGTGCGACCGGAGTTATGACCTGCGATTAGGGTTATTCTGGAATTGCCGCTCTTGGGCACTGGCACCTCCTATTCGACGTTAGCATTATGAGGACGCGCTGCGGGGGCTTAAGAAGGTAAACGCTGATAGTCTTGTAGGATCCTACGCTGTCCTACGTCGTTTTGTTCGTGACTTATAGCGCTAGTGTCTGACGCTGACCGTCACCCAACAGGCAGCGCCGGCGTAAGGATCGACTGACGTAAGGCGAAGTGGGCGCACCCGCAACTGCGCAGCGGCGCAGATCTTCTCTTGTAGCGAGGTTCCCTACGTTGCTTAGTGCTCTTACTGATCGGCACGCGAAAATTTCTTCTAATCATTGCTATATCCGTCGTACCTAGAACTGCGGTTAGCTTGGGCGAGCTGGTCTTGGCTCGTCGCAAGCACCGCCGCCGAAGCAGCTTCCGTCGACTTCGACAGAATGAGACAAATTACCGCTCTTAGGCACACTTACTGCTCTCAAGCAGACGTAGCAGAGAGTCACTGGCCTAGGACCAGCAGTTTGCGCCAGTTGTACTCGGGGCCCACCAAGCTTATGCGCGGCGTCGGGTCCGCAGTAACGAGATCGCTATTTCAAATGCGGTCGACCGTTCGATCGCATGAGTAAGTCAGCATGCTCGAACAAGCGAGTAGCAGTAATACGCGGCGGCGTGTGTACGACACTTGAAGTGCTTAACCCGAAGGGGTTGGTGCGACCACGCTGTCAAATTGCTTACCTAATGCGCCGTACTGCACCATGAAAGCACGCCGGCGCACTTGATAGGGAGATTCAGTGTGAATCCGCATGCCACACCTCGCCATCGTCCATCACGGATACACAACCCGCCGGATGCTGCACGTAGAGCACAGGCGGTAGAGCAGTTTCATTCAACGCAGGCTCACGAATGCATGCTCGAACGCTCAGACTACGTCGTCCGCCGCGTCGACACCTGGGGGCGGCTCAAAAAGGCGCGCGACCTTATCCGGCGCATGTATCAGTGGCGCGGTTACGACACCGATAATCTTGCGAGCAGCCAATACAATTCTGATTGGATCGTTCTTGAAGCAACACGCGGAGAAAAGCTTCTCGGCACTCTAACGCTTGGCGTAGATTCTGGCCGCCTGCTCGCCGACGCACTGTACGAGCCTGAGATCAACGCTTTTCGCAATCAGAACCGCAAGGCGTGCGAGGTCTCGAAGCTCGCCGTCGATCCGGAATACAGTTCCAAGGAGATGCTGGCTTCGCTCTTTCATCTTGCATACATCTACCTCCGCGTGATCAATAAAGCGGCTGATATCTTCATCGAAGTCAATCCGCGGCACGCTGGCTTTTACACCCGCATGCTGGGGTTTCACCAAGTCGGCGAACGGCGCATGTGTCCTCGCGTCGATGCACCGGCGGTGCTCTTGCATCTGGAACTCGAATACATGGGCGTGCAAATCGCGAATCATCTGGGTTCGTCTACGACCCACGAACGATCCCTGTATCCGTATTTCTTCGCCGATTGCTCCTCCGCCGACGAGACAGAGAGAGTGGCAAGAGCGTCTTAGCCGCCCGTGGTAAGCGGCCACCCGGCGAGGAACAGCACTTACGCCGCGGCTTTGCACGACTCCTCGACCATCGATGAAACTTAACTGTGTGCGTGAGCTTGCCTCGCTCGCGGCATGCGCGCCATCGGTTAACAACTGTCAGCCATGGGAATTGCGCTGGAACGGCGACGAATTGCGCGTGGGCTTCTCGCGCCGGCTGAACATGCACAGCGTCCTTGACGCCCGCAGTCACGCGAATCTGTTGTCCGTCGGCGCGCTGATGGCGAACCTGCAGAACGGCCTTGCCGCCAATTCCGTGCAGTATGATTGGCGGTGGCCACGGGACCCCGCCGCAGGCAATCCGTATGTAACGCTTGCTATCGATGATGCTCCAGACCGTTTTGTGCTGCCCGAGGGTCCGCTTTGCCGCCACACCAACCGCTTTGCCTTTCGCGACGATGCGTTTGACCCTGCAGTCGTAAACGAAACCAGCGACGATCCGTATACCGGCGCGCGCGCTGTGCTGCTTAGCTCGCGCAGCGACAAGTCGGCGCTTGTAGAGCTCGTACGCCTTTCGTCTGAAGCGCGCTTCTGCAACCGGCAGCTGCACGAATGGCTGATCGGCAACCTGCGTTTTACTCCCGATCAGGTCGAGCGTGGCGACGGATTGGACGTGGATACTCTCGGCCTGACGCCCGGAGGCAGAAAAATACTCCGGCTGATCTCAGATTGGCGCCGATTGAGCGCCTTCAATAAGATCGGCGCGTATAAATTGCTGGCACTCTCGGAAATCGGACTGCTGGCAAAAGCGCCCGGCATCGTATGCATCGTCGGCAAAGCGGGGACGTGCAGCGTTATCGATGCTGGCCAACTAATGACGCAGCTCTGGACGCAGCTCAATGCTATTGGCATTGCTGTGCATCCCTATTATGTGGTCACTGATCAGATTAACCGCATGCATGAAGGGACCGTCGCAAAAGGATTCGAGCTGCAAATAGCGGACGTCGAAGCGCGCATGCATTCGCTTCTCAACCTGGAACCGGCTGAGTGCGTGCACATGATATTTCGCGTGGGATATCCCACAGTCGTCCCCGAACGCTCCCGGCGGCTGCCGCTGCAAGCGTTGCTTAGCGATGAAACTCAATTTCACTAGCTGGAATGAAGTTCTGATGCTATTGCTAGTTCGTTTGACTGCGCAAGCTGCGCCGGAGTTGTCTGCCGGCAAGCCATAGCGCCAATCGCTGCAGCGGATTTCTGTTACCGCCAGGACGCCATGTTCTGACCATCGTGTTTTTATAGGCATCAAAGTGCATGGCATGCGGTGCCGCGAGAATCGGTCCTCGACCGAGCAGAATTTTAAGCGCTTCAGTCCCTGCGATTCCAGAGCACAGCGCACATGCCATTACCGTGGAAGGCCCTTTGCGTCCGCGCAGGTCAACCGATGACGGGTCCACAAGATAACCATGCTGCAGCATGCGCGGCGCGAGACCCAATAGGAAACGCAATGCCATCTGCTCTTCCGAGCAGCCTGACCAGCGGAAATACTCTTCAAAGGTCATTTTGCCCGGCACGAAGTTGAGCAGCGCAGCACCCATGCCGAGCGGAGCAACGGTGATTGCCGGAATCCGTCTCTTATCGCATGCGGCGAACACTGCCGAGCGTGCGGAGAATGCAAAAAAATCAAGACCGTCTACATACAGGTCCACACCGTCCAAATAAGCGTCCATGTTCTCATGTGTGACGCCATGATTGAAAACCGTTAATTGAGCGTCGGGATTGATATCGCGCGCCATAGTGGACAGCACATCTGATTTCTCGCGGTCGCAGGTGCTCATCACCGCTCCCGCCTGCCGATTGAAGTTTTCGATCGCGAACGTGTCGAAATCGGCAATGTGAAACGCACCGATGCCTAGCCTCGTCAATGTCAGTAAGTGCGATCCACCGACGCCGCCGAGGCCGGCTATCGCAACACGCTTGCCGCGCAGACGGTGTTGCTCGTCGCGTGTCACCCACCCGACATTGCGTGAAAATGCCTGCTCATAGTTGAATTCACCCTGCATCCCGAAGCGTCCTCTTCTCATGCGGGAACGTAAGCACGGGTGCAGTGTACCTCGTGTATAGGAGACAGCGTTGGAGATTGAGACCTTGCGAACGGCCAGCGTTGAGTATCCGCCACCAGTCAGGACCCGCTAGTACGCAAGATATGAGGCGCTCGACCGCCGACATCCTGCTGTGCTGGCTTACCGCGAGCACGGTGAGCGGAATCCCGTCTACGGTTTATGCACTGGCGAGTGGAGGCGATGTCCTCGAAGCGACCCGCGCGGCGGGCACAATGCTCATTTCCTCAGATGCACCCACCGGACATTTAATCGCAGCAGCTGTCCTCGTTCATGGGACAGTTTCATTGTTCTGGGCGACGATCGTCACGCTCGTCTTGCCGCGGAGTAACGTCATTCCGTACGCATTAGTGGCGGCAACTGCAATCGGAGTCTTCGACCTGAAGCTCATCGGGCCCCTTTTCCCGGCGATTGAGGCGTTGTCTTTTTGGCCGCAGATGGCGGATCACATCATGTGGGGACTCGCAGTCGGCCTTGTCTTGTGGTGGCGAGCACGTTGAAATGCAAATCGTTGACATAGGCGTCGCCCGCTCGACCGGCAAGCATCGCTGATCATTCTATCTCTGAGAATGGGAATGACGCACCGTACGCTCGGGGTGTTTACCTGCCCGTAGATTAGGACTAGCATGGCCAATCCCATAGCGCCGCAGCTTCGGCGCATGACGCCCACGCTTTTTCATAACAGGGGGAGTAATGAAAAACGACGGTTTCGATCGCCGCGCTTTCTTAAAGAGTGCTGTGGCAGGCAGCGCCGTAGCCGCCACAGCAAACATACCGCCGCCGGCGCAAGCCCAGCCGACTGCCGCGCAGTCAGCATCGACCGGTGGCTACGCGTTCCTCAACGCCGAAGAGGCGGCTTTCATTGAAGCACTGGTGGATCACATGGTGCCCGCTGATGCGTTAACGCCGAAAGGCACCGATATCGGCCTTAACGTTTTTATCGACCGCGCCCTGGCGGGCGGCTGGGGCAAGGGCGACCGGCTGTATATGCAGGGTCCATGGAAGCAGGGCGTACCGAGCCAGGGCTATCAGCTTCCGATGACGCCTGCGGATCTCTACCGCAGCGGCATCGCTGCCGCCAATGTCGTATGCGTAAAATCGTACGGCAAATCGTTCGATAAGCTCAGCGAAGCTCAGCGCGAAGAGTTTCTGCTCAACCTGCAAGCGGGCAAGGTGACGTTTGACAATGGACCGCCGGCGCGCGTCTTTTTTACGACTGTTTACCAGAGCGTCATGGAAGGCATGTTCTCTGACCCCATGTATGGCGGCAATCGCAACAAAGCCGGCTGGAAGCTCATCGGATTTCCCGGTGTCATCGCGGTCCATCATCAGAACGTCGAGAAATTCCGCGACAAGCAGTTCCCCGCCGACCCCGTCGGCATTGCTGACATGAGCTGACGAGGACAATTAAACATGGCTAAAAAACTAAAAGAAGTCGACCTAGTGCTGGTCGGGCTCGGCTGGACCGGCGGCATACTCGCAAAAGAACTAAGCGCGGCAGGGCTCAAGGTGGTTGCGCTCGAGCGCGGCGGCATGCGCACAACGGAGAACGATTATCAGGTGCCGCAGGTCCGTGATGAGCTGCGATATGTGATTCGTCATGACCTCATGCAAAACACCGCAAAAGACACGCTCACCATCCGCAACAACGTTTCGCAGGAAGCGCTGCCGATGCGACGACTGGGATCGTTTTTGCCCGGCGAAGTCGTCGGCGGCTCAGGCGTGCATTGGAGCGGCCACACGTGGCGCTGGACGGACCAGGAATTCAAAGTCCGTACGATGTATGAAGAGCGCTATGGCAAGAAATATATCCCCGCTGATATGACAATACAGGATTGGGGCATCACATATGCAGAACTCGAACCGTATTACGAGCGGTTTGAATATACGGCCGCAGTGTCCGGCAAAGCGGGAAATCTTCAAGGTCAGATCCAAGCCGGCGGAAATCCGTTCGAGGCGCCGCGTGCGCGCGAATATGCGCTGCCGCCCCTCACACCCATCCTGGCGAGCGAGATGTTTACGGCCGCAGCCAAAAACAATGGTTATCATCCATTCCCGCGCCCGAGTGCCAACGCTTCACGCGCCTATACAAATCCCGACGGATCGCGGTTTGGCGCATGCCAGTATTGCGGTTACTGCCAGCGCTTTGGCTGCGAGGCTAACGCGAAGGGTAGCCCGCACATGACCGTGATCCCGATTGCGATGCGCAATCCTAACTTCGAGCTGCGTGCGCATTCATGGGTCACCAAAGTGTTGAAAGATTCGACTGGCAAGCGCGTCACTGGTGTTCTTTACACCAATACTCTCAACGGCGAGGAATTCGAACAGCCTGCGTCCATGGTGGCTTTGACGGCTTATGCAATCAACAACGTGCATCTCATGTTGTTGTCCGGTATCGGCCAGCCATATGATCCGGTCAGCCAACAAGGAGTCATCGGCAAAAACTACTGTTACCAGACGGGTGCTTCGGCGACATTATTCTTTGAAGGCCACCATTTCAATCCATTCATGAACGCGGGCGGTTCAAACGCGACAATGGATGATTTCAATCACAGCAACTGGGAATTCGATCGCGCGAAGTTCGGCTACGTCGGCGGCTTCAACGTCGGTGGCGGCTTTAATACGGCGCTGCCAATCGGGTACCGCCCCGTCCCGCGCGGCACGCCTGCGTGGGGAAAGGCTTGGAAGGCGGCGACTGCAAAGTGGTATCAGACCGCAATGAACGTCAGCGCGAGCGGCAGTGTCATGTCGAATCGCTATAATTATTTTGATCTCGATCCAACCTATCGCAACGCGTTCGGGCAGCCGCTGATGCGCATGACGTTCGACTACAAGGAGAACGAGCACAAGATGGGAACGCATGCCGCTCAAGTGATCAACGATCTTGCAAAGTCTATGAATCCGACTAGCGTCAATACCGCTACCGCGCGGACTGAGCCGTGGACGGTGGTGCCCTATCAGAGTACGCACAACACGGGCGGGACAATTATGGGAACCAATCCCAAGAGCAGCGCGTTGAATAAATATCTGCAAAGCTGGGATTGCCATAATCTGTTCGTCGTTGGCGCGAATGTGTTTCCGCACAACGCCTCATACAACCCGACGGGGCCTGTAGGCGCGCTCGCGTACTGGACCGCCGACGCCATCAAAAATACGTATGTGAAAAATCCAGGCCCCATGGTGTCCGCATGATGATTCGTTTAACGATAGCTGCGATAAGTGCAGCGCTTGTGTTGGCCACCGGCGCAGCGCGCGCGGATGGTGATGCAAAGCGGGGTGAAAAGCTGTTCGAGGAATGTCACGCGTGTCACAGCACTGAAGCAGGCAGTCAGGGCGTCGGTCCAAGCCTTCGCGGGGTATTCGGACGTAAAGCAGGCGAGCAGAGCGATTTCCGTTATTCGCCTGCAATCAAGCGTAGTGGCATCACATGGACACCGCAGACACTGGACGGTTTTATCGCCGAGCCACAAAAAGTGGTCCCTGCCAACCGTATGCCTTATTCAGGTATGCCCGACGCGCGCGACCGTGCTGATCTGATCGCCTATCTCCAGCAGGCCTTCAAATAGCTGGTTGATCGCCGCGGTCGAGTTTCCGGAGTCGACTTAGAACAACGCCCTCGTCTCTGCCACAGATGAGGGCGCTTCGGCGGCCTCAGCGCCTGGCTTCACCAGTCCGCCGGCACGAACGCCAAGCAGCCGTATCCGCCGGTCGAGCGGCACGCGTTTCAAGCACTCCCCGGCAGCGCGCCGCAAGACGCTTCCATCGCAAGTCGGCGCATCGAGTGTAGAGTCGCGCGTGACCGTCCTGAAGTTATCGTAACGCAGCTTGAGCCCGATTGTCTTCCCGGCGTACCCTTTACGCCTGAGATCGTCCGCCAGCCGCATGCATAGTCCCGTAAAGATCTCCGCAAGACGCGCGCGGTCGCGCACTGGATGTAGATCATGCTCGAACGTGGTTTCGCGGCTGATCGATTTCGGCTCGCTATGAGTTACTACCGGCCGCTCGTCGCGGCCGTGCGCAGCCTCGTGCATCCATGCGCCATAAGATTGGCCGAATTGAGCGACGAGCGATGCTGGAATTTCACGTGCAAGTTCACCGATCGTGCGAATACCCATCTTCTCCAGCCGTGCGCCCGCCTTGGGCCCTATGCCGTTTATCTTGCGTACAGCGAGCGGCCAGATGCGCGCTTCAATGTCATCCTCTCCCAGCAACGTGAGTCCAGCGGGTTTCTCGAGGTCGGAAGCGATTTTGGACAGCAGCTTGTTCGGCGTAATGCCAATCGAGCATGAGAGGCCGGTATGTTCGCGCACTGCCGACTGAATACGTGCGGCGACAGCACGCGCGCGCCGCCATGCATCTGAGTTATCACCTTGCGGCGTAATGACGAGTTCTGAGAGATCGATATAAATCTCGTCGATGCCGCGATCTTCGATCACCGGCGCGACAGCGCGCACCGCATCCTTGAACATGCGCGAGTAGCGACGATATTCGTCAAAGTCCGCAGGCAGCACCAACGCATCTGGTGCAAGCAGCGCCGCCTTCATCATTCCCATGCCCGAATGAACGCCGTAGGCGCGCGCTTCATACGTGGCGGTGGTTATCACGCCGCGGCCGGCATACTCACGCAATGTCGGGAACGCATCGTCACGACCGGCATCATTGGCGCTCCGGCGGCGTCCGCCGATGACGAGGGGCCGCCCGCGCAATTGCGGGTAACGCAGCAGCTCGACCGATGCGTAGAACGCATCCATATCGAGATGTGCGATGAAGCGGGCTGCCATCTTAGACTTTGCAGCAACGCTACGGTTATTCGATACGTATGCCGGCAGCACTGATGACTCGCGCCAACTTCGCGCGCTCACCTTTTGCATAGGCCGCCAGAGCCTGCGGTGATCCGGCAGCAATTTCGGCGCCATCCGTTGTCAGGCGTCGCTGCACTTCAGCCGTGTTGAGTATGTTTGCGATCTCGCGGTTCAGATCGGCGATGATCGCGGCGGGTGTGCCTGCAGGTACGAAAAATCCGTTCCATGTCCAAAACTCGTAACCTTTGACTCCGCTTTCCGCAACGGTCGGCAGCGCAGGCATCGATGTCGAACGAGCAGCGCTGGTCACCGCCAGCGCTTTCAATCTCCCGTCCTTTACGAATGGTATGGCGGACAACATGGTATCGAAGAACAGCGCGACGCGTCCTGCCATGACGTCGATCTCGGCAGGCGCCGCGCCTTTGTACGGAACATGTGTGACGTTCACGCCGCCCATCACCTTGAACATTTCGGCGGCGAGATGATTGGGGCTGCCATTGCCGGCAGACGCGTAGTTGAGTGCGGCAGGCTGACTGCGCGCAAGCGCAATGAGCTGCGGCACGGTACTTATTTTCAATTGAGGTGGCACGACCAGAATCAGCGGCTGCCTGATGGTCATGATCACCGGCGCAAAGTCACGCTCCGGATCATAGGGAAGATTGCGATAGAGTGCCGGGTTCGCAGATTGTGTCCCGATGTGTCCCATGAACAACGTGTATCCGTCCGGCATCGAATGCGCGCCAAGTTGCGCGGCGACAATACCGCCTGCACCCGCGCGATTGTCGATGATCACCGGTTGTCCCCACGCTTCAGTGAGCTTCTGGCCGATGATGCGCGCCTGTATGTCAGAGCTGCCACCGGGAGCAAACGGGACCAATAAACGTATCGGCTTCGCGGGATAGTCTTGAACGACTCCTGCGTGCGCCACCAGTGTCATTGGAGTCGACAACAAAAAGCACAGCGCCACTTGATTCATAGAAGCAATGAGTTTCTGCTCGCAAGACGGGTAAGTATGAAGCAGCGCGAGAAGGATTATATTTCCCTGCGGTATTGCACGAAACCCGAGCGCGTAGCGACCTTGTCGTAGAGTTTCATCGCCGTGAGATTCGTTTCGTGCGTCATCCAGTAAACGCGCGTCGAGCCGGCGGCTTCTGCGCGGGCATATACCGCTTCGATCAGTGCGCGGCCAACGCCTGTCCCGCGTGCCGTGCTGCTGGTAAACAGATCCTGCAGATAACAGGTCGGCCCTATCATCGTAGTGTTGCGATGGAAAATATAATGCACGAGACCCACCAGCTCACCGTTCCGCTCGGCGACCATCGCATGAACCGGCTCGTATGCGTCAAAGAAACGCGACCACGTCATCTGTGTTATGTGGCTTGCAAGGGTGCGCTCGTAAAATGTGTTGTAACCCTCCCATAGCGGTTGCCATTGCGCGAAATCACCAGGCACGACAGAGCGAACGGTCGCGGCAGTAGTCATCGTATCGTCTCCGTGATGTTAATGTCGTCGGACTTAGGAGCGAGCTCGAGCGCGGCCCTCACCCGGCGCTTTTATCTTTCTTTTTCAGCAAATCCTCCAATCCTGCAAAAGGATTGTACGTTGCTGTGGGTACATCGCGCTGTGAAGAGACCGGATTCAGATCGGCTTCAAGATATCGCTGGTGTTCGTTGTCGTGGCAGTACAGGCAGAGCAGTTCCCAGTTGCTGCCGTCCGGCGGATTGTTGTCATGGTTATGATCCTTGTGATGCACGGTCAGCTCGCGCACTCTCGCGCCGCTGAACTCGCGCCCGCAGCGCGTGCAGATCCATGGGTACAGTTTGAGTGCCTGCTCGCGATACGTCATTTCGCGTTCACGCTGGTGGCGACGGGCTTCGGTCAGTACGCGGTCGAGTTTTGACGGCGCTGCAGGTCGATTCTTCGATTCCATCGCGGTTGCCGGCACCTACTCGGCGTGCACGCCAAGACGCTGCAGGATTTCTGCCCAGCGCTGAAAATCTGCGCCGAGCAGCCGCGCGAACTCGTTGACAGTGCTCGCTCGCGCATCGACGCCCTGGCTGGAAAGGCGTTCCCGGACGTCCGGCAGTGCCAGTGCCGTGCCGATCTCGGAATTCAGGCGCTGCACGATATCCAGGGGCATGCGCGCCGGCCCGATGAACCCATACCAAAGGCTCGCCTCATATCCGGCAACGCCTGCTTCCGCGACCGTCGGCACGTCTGGCAGCGCGGACGACCGTTGCGCGCCGGTCGTCGCGAGCGCGCGAAGTCTGCCGGTATGTACATGCGGTATCACCGAGAGACTGGTTCCAAAAGTCATCGAAACCTGGCCGCCTATGAGATCGGACACAGCAAGCGCCATACCTTTGTACGGAATATGAACCATGCTGGTCTTGGTCATCGTTTCGAACAGCGCGCCGGCGAGATGGCCCGATGCGCCGACCCCTGCTGAAACGTAGGTCGACTGGCCCGGCCGTGCCTTCGCGAGCGCCACGAGTTCCCTGACGTTACGAGCCGGGAGCGACGGATGGACTGCGAGCACGAGGGGTCCGATGCCCGCCAGCGAAATGGGCGTAAAGTCTTTGATCGCATCGTAAGGTAGCTTGCGATAGAGGCTCGCATTCACCACATGACCGGTCGGCACCAATGCGATCGTGTAGCCGTCGGGCGCAGCACGCGCGGTTGCTTCGGCACCGACTATACCGTTTGCGCCGGCCCGGGTTTCCACATACACCTGCTGCTTGAAGTATTCCGAAAGCTTTTGTGCCACAGTGCGGCACAGGATGTCGTTGCCGCCGCCAGCCGCGAAGGGCGAGATGATACGGATCGGTTTATTCGGATATACCTGTTGTGCCGCTACCGACGTATGCCGGCTGGCTAGGACCATGGCGACGATCAGGAGTGCATGCCGGCTTATGCGTTTGGATGGAGTGGTCATGACATGCATCACTCGATTCGTATGCCCGCCGCCTTGATGACTTTGGAGTAACGCGCGATTTCCTGTTTAACCATAGCTGAAAACGCTTCGGGCGTGTTGGTGCGCAATGCGTCGGCGCCCAGTTCCTGCATGCGCTCTTTAACGTCCGGCAGATCGAGCGTTCGGTTCAAATCAGAATTGATCTTGCGCACGATGAACGTAGGTGTGGCCGCCGGCGCGAATACGCCGTACCAGCTCGAAATCGTGCAGTCGGGGATGCCGGCCTCGGCGGTCGTCGGCACGTCGGGCATCTGCGCCGAGCGCGTCTTGTCCAGCACCGCCAGCACTTTGACTTTGCCGTCGCGCCACAACGCAAGAGCGGCCGACACATTGCCGAAGAACAGATCGACATGGCCGCCGAGGATGTCCTGGAGCACGAGCGTCTCGCCTCGATAGGGCACGTGCACCATGCTGGTGCCGGTCATGGTCATGAACATGTTGGCGGTGAGGTGCGGCGTCGCGCCGTTGCCCTGGCTGCCGTAGACGACCTTGCCGGGGCGGGCCTTGATGTAGTCGATCAGCTCCTTCAGCGAATTGACCGGCAGCTCCTTCTTCACGATGGTGACGTTGGGAACGCTACCCAGCACGGTGATCGCCACGAAGTCCTCGGGCTTGTAGGACAGTTTCTTGTAGAGGCTGCCGTTGATCGCCAGCGGCCCAGGCGGGGCAACGAACAGCGTATGTCCATCAGGCTCGGCCTGCGCCGCGAGGTCGGCGCCGATGTTGCCGCCCGCGCCGGTCTTCTGCTCGACGATGATCGGCTGGCCCCACTTGGCCTGCAGCTTGTCGGCGGCGATCCGCGCCAGCACGTCGTTGATGCCGCCGGCCGGGAACGGCACGATGAATTTGACGGGCTTGCTCGGGAACGCGCTCTGCGCGTTGGCATGATGCGGCAGAGCGGCTATCGCCAGCGCAGCGAACAGCAAGAGTGCGACGCGTCGTTTCATGGTTTTCCCATCACAAAGAGCAATTCCGTCATTCCGGCTTCACGCCTGAATCCTTGATGATTTGAAGATATTTCTCGCTCTCGGCCTTGGCGAAAGCCGCGAACTGTCCGGACGAGCCGAGCCGGACATCGGCGCCGGCGTCGCGGAGCTTGGCCTGCATGTCCGTCGACGCCAGGATATTGTTGATCTCGGCGTTAAGTCGGCTGACGACCGGCGCCGGCGTTCCGGCCGGCGCGAAGAAGCCCTGCCACAGCGTCAGATCGAAGTTCGGATCGTTGATCGCCTCGGCGACGGTCGGAATGTCACGCGCGCCGCTGGCGCGCCTGCCCGACGACACCGCGAGGATTTTCACCGTGCCGGCCTTCAACAGCGGGGTCGCTGCGGGAAAGCCCGGAAAATACATATCGACGTGGCCGCCGAGCAGATCGTTGAGCGCGGGCCCCGCGCCCTTGTATGGCACGTGCGTAAGGTCGGCCTTGGTGCGAAGTTTCAGGAATTCGCCGGCTAAATGACCGGGCGTGCCGGTGCCGGCGGATGCGAAGGTCAGCGGTTTCCTCTCCGCCAGCGCCTTGGCCAGTTCCGCCATTGTCGAATAGGGCGCCTTGGCCGGAACGACGAGCGCCAGCGGCACCACCGAGGCAAGCGCGATGGGTACGAGATCCTTCTCCGCGTTGTAGGTGAGCCCCTTGATCCAATGCTGATTGATGGCGATCTCGCCGGTCTGGCCCATCAGCAGCGTATGTCCGTCAGGGGGAGCCGACGCCACGGCCTGCGTGCCGATCGCGCCGGTCGCGCCGGCGCGGTTCTCAATCACGATGTTCTGGCCGAGTGCTTCCGACAACGGCTGGGCGATCAGCCGCGCCACGATGTCGCCGGTGCCGCCCGGCGCGTAGGCCACAACGATGTGAATGGTACGGTTCGGGAAGGTCTGGGCGGAGGCCGGAGCTGCCGCCAGCATAAGCAGCGCTGCGGCCGCGAACCGGAAGCGATTGAACATTTCTTGTTTCCTCCCGCAGCAATTGTCGGCGGAGGATACAACGCTGTCCAGGGCTAAAAGCCGTACAGCCGCGCGGCATTCTCGTTCATGATCCGCTCGGCGAGATCGGCGGAGGGAAGGGCCGCGAGAAAATCGTCGACCAGCGTCTCATAGGACAGCGCGCGGTATGGCGCTTCGAGCGATGCGCCGTTCTGCTGCTCGTGCGCCGGCGGGTGCGGCCAGTCGCTGCCCCAGACGCAGCGGCCGGGCGCAGCCGCGGTCAGCGCCGCGAGCCATTCACGGTCGGGCCTGGTGTTCCGCGGACCGCGGTCGTGGCGGTAGGGCGCGGAAAGCTTGATCCAGACGTGTGGCAGAGTTACGAGATCGAGCAGGCGGCGGCCCTCGGCGCTGCCCGGACGCAGGTCGCCGTACAACCCGTAATGGTCGATGACGACGGGCACCGGTGCCTTGGCTAGCGTATCGACATTGGCAAGCAGCACCGGCAGCGACGCGATCACCTGCACGTGCCAACCCATCGCACGGGCGGCTTCGGCGGTGGCGGCGAAGGCCGCTTCGAGCGTGTCGCCGCCCGGCGCCTTGATCGGGCTGTAGAGATTGACGCGGAGACCACGCACGCCTCGCCGATGAAACTCCGCCAGCGTTTCCGGCTTTGCCGTCCTCGGATCGACCACCGCGACGCCGCGCCCCTGCCCGCCCAACGCGAAAAGCGCATCGAGCGTCGCCGAATT
>Ga0207691_10000197_pt1 | contig 57903 bp, 52 predicted proteins | sample KBSM13metaG_FD_184327 | JGI IMG/M metagenome (GOLD analysis project Ga0207691, IMG submission 184327) | Miscanthus rhizosphere microbial communities from Kellogg Biological Station, Michigan, USA - KBS M1-3 metaG (SPAdes) (version 2) | ecosystem: Host-associated > Plants > Roots > Rhizosphere >...
ACCCGCCCCGAGTCGCTTTGCCCGGGAACCCGAAGCGATGACGAGGCCGTCATACGGCAGCTCCCCTCCCCCGTCCAGGCGCACCAGCCGGGCCTCTACGTCCAGGCCCGTGGCGCTGACTCCGAGCAACTCCGTTGCCTCGTGGGTCGGCTCGGGGAGCACATGGGGTTGGAGTCCGCCGTCGCTGTTCCCGTCGGCAGTGTTGTCATCGACAGCGTGCAGCAGCGCCTTGGAGAGGGCCGGCCGGCTGTAGGGCTGGTGGCGCTCAGCGCCCACAACAGTGAGCTCGCCGTCGAAGCCGGCCGAGCGCAGCGAGTCGCAGGCCGTGAGTCCGGCGATGCCGTTGCCGACCACCACGATCTTTCGCATCGTCATGCCGCGGCCAATCGCAGTGCGGCAACCGGGCAGACCCTTACCGCCGCCTTCGCGGCGTCCAGGTCAGCCCCTTCCACGTCCGGGACGTCGAGTACCAGCTCGCCGTCATCGTCGAGGTGCATCAGCCGCGGCGCGGCTTCTTCGCAGAGGCCGTGTCCCTCGCAGCGCGGCCGGTCGAGTTGGATCCTCATGCTGCCACCACCTTGGCGACCTGGAGCGACTCGAGGCTCCGCGTGATGTTGCTCGGCTCCCGGACCTCGTCGGAGATCGTCAGCGTTTTCACCCTGCGGGCAAGCGCCTCAATGATCGCATGCGCTTCCAGTTTCGCCAGGCCCTGGCCGGCGCAGCCGTGCGGTCCGTAGCCGAAGGACAGGTGGTCGACCGGGTTCCGCATCACGTCGAAGGTGTCGGGATCCCCGTAGTGCCGCGGGTCGCGGTTGCCGGCCCCAAAGAGGATGCCCACCTGGGCACCTGCGGGAATCGTGACGCCCTCGATCTCCACGTCGCGCATTGCCTTGCGGCCCCAGATGTGAACCGGGGCCCAGTAGCGCAGCACTTCGGCGAACGCTGCGGGGACCAGGTCCGGGTTCTTCCGGACCAGTTCGAACTGCTCCGGGTGGCGGCCGAACAGCGCGATGATGTTCCCGATTGACGCGATTGTCGTATCAACGCCGGCTCCCAGGTACTGGTGGATGATGTGCCCCGCAGAGCCCCGGGGAATGTCGCCGCGTGTCTCGGCATCGAAAATACCGCGGCCGATTGAGCCGGGTGTGAGGTCTTCTGCGGTGACCGACGAGCACCAGCCGTAGAGTTCGCCGGCGATCGGGAAGCTCTCCTGGGTGCGCTGGTTCAGCGGGCCGATGACCTGCATCGCGGCCTGGCCCCAGCGCAGCATGTTGTCCTTGACGTGTCCGCTGAAGCCAATGAGGTCGGCAACGATTTCGATCGGGAAGGCCCGGGCCAGGGAATCGATGGCCTCGAAGCTGCCGCTGGCGGCGAGCTCGGCGACGAGCTTGTCCGCCTTTTCGTCGATGACGACTTTCAGGCCGCGGAGCGCCCGGGGGGTGAGGTTCTGTGACAGCGTGGCGCGGAGCTGCGTGTGGATGGGCGGGTCGGAGGCGAGGGAGGTGCCCTGCAGCGCCTCGTTCACCATGGGGTTGAAGCCGATGCTGGTGGACGAGAAGGTCTCCGGATCGCCGAGCGCGTCGCGGATGACGTCGTAGCGCGTCAGGACGTAGAGGTCGTTCTTGGGGAGGTGGACCACTGCGGCCTGCTCGCGGAGCGCGGCGTAAGTGGGGTAAGGGTCGACCAGGATGTCGTCGTCCCAGATGTCGATGCCGGATTCGGTGGGTGCAGTCACAGTGTTCTCCTTGTGGATGGTAGGTGGTCAGCCCGGGGCCGGAAGCCGTCAGGCTTGGACGATCGCTTCGGCGTTTGCTTCGGTGGTCTCAGCGATGGCCTCGGGCGCGGGCGCCGAGGACCGGGCAGAGATGAAGAGGGTGAGAGTGGCGGAGAGGATCGCCGCGATGCCCGCGGTGAGGTATACAGCCTGGAACCCCTGGCCCAGTGAGGTCCCTGCCACGCCCTGGATTTGCGGCTGTGCGGCGTTGAGGGCCTGGACCATACCGTCGACCGCCGGGGTGGGCGCGCCGCCGGCCAGTGCCTGGCCGGAGAACTGGGCGATGACCCCGTCCCAGCCGGCGAGGAAGCCCAGCGGCGGCACGTTCGCCAGCCCGCTGACGGCCTCTGCGGGCAGTCCCGCCCCGCCGAGGATCCCGGCAAGGGGACCCGCGAAGGCCGTGGCTCCGATGCCGAAGGCGATGGCTGAGCCGACAACGGGGCCGAGGGCGAAGCCGAGGTCGCGCAGGAGGTTCGTTGTCGCCGAAGCCATGCCGATCTGCTGGGGCGGGACGGTGTTGATGGCAACGGCGGTGACGGAACCGACGGTGAGCGCGAATCCGATACCCAACAGCAGGAGCGGCGGAATGAAGGCCGTCCACGGGGTGCCGCCGAAGGCCTCCGGAGTGCCGAGGGCGAATGTCGAGAGCCAGAAACCGGAGACTGCCATGAGGACGAAGCCCGCGGTGAGCACCCAGCGCGGTGCTACGTGGTGGATGAGCCACCCCACCACCGGGATGAAGGCGAATGCCGGGCCCTGGATGAAGACGAACAGCACACCGACCTTCCAGGTTTCGGCCAGCGCGAGTCCACTGACGGCGACGCTGGTGCTGAAGCAGATCGCGAGGAAGGCGAACATGCCGGTGACCGCCACAATGCCGGTGATCGAGTAGGCGCTGTTCTTGAAGAGCGACAGGTGAATCAGTGGCTGCGCGGTGCGTGATTCGATGACGACGAAGGAGACCAGGAGGATTCCGCCGGCGACGTAGCTTGCAATCACCTGGGCGCTGCCGAAGCCGGCATCAACCGCTGTCACCGTGGCGTAGAGGACGGCGATCAGGCCGAGGGCGAGCGTAATCTGGCCGGGGATGTCCAACTTGCGCCCCTCGGCTGCTGCGGAGTCCTTCGCCCGGAGCGCGACGAGGAGTACGAGCACGGCAATGGCGGCCGCAACCAGGTAGGCCGCCCGCCAGCCGCTGAACTCGTTCGGCGCACCCGGCGCAGCACCCGGCACTGTGAAGAATTGCGCGGTGAAGCCAGCGAGCACTGGGGAGATTACCGCGCCGAGGGAAAGGAACCCGGCCCACGTTGCGATGACCTTCGCCCGTGCGCGGTGATCCGGCGTGATCGCCGCGATCATGGACAGCGAGATGGGGAACAGGATGCCCGCCCCGATGCCGCCGACGGCTTGGGCGGCGATCATCATCTCGGTTGTCGGTGCCAGGGCTGCCAGGACGGAGCCGACGATGCTGACCCCGGCTCCGATGTACAGAAGCTTCTTGCGTCCGAACAGGTCACCCAGGAGGCCCCAGCTGAGCTCGAACACGACAATACCCATCAAGAACATGCCCGCGATCCAGGTCAGGCCCGCGCCTGAAGTATGGAATTCCGCGGCGAACGTGCCGCTGAGGGCGCCCGGCAGCGCGTTCGTGATCTGGGCCAATGTGACCGCGCTGTAGGCGGCCACGAACGTCGCTCGTACCGAGCCGCGGCTCGCTACCGAAATGGTCTGACTCATCGATGAAACTCCTTTGTTTCCGGTCGATTCTCCGGTGATGCGCCATGACTGGTGCCCTGCCGGAGCAAGAGCCGGCAGGCGGAGGGTGGATGTGGCTCTCACCACAGTCTGATGTCAATCTTTACATGATGTCAAGAAAATGTACTCAACGTTTGTTTCATGAATGTACCGGCATCCAAGGGACTTGTACGACGCGTATGTTTTCTTGACACGATGTAAAGAAAGGTGTGATGCTGGCTACACCGCAACGGGGCTACGGCACGGTCAGGCACCGCGGCGCCCCCGTATTCAGCACCCGATCTTCAAGGGAGAAGCCAAGTGAGTCACACCACACCCGTCGACAGCGGTAACGCGTTCCACGCCCCCACCGGGCAAACCGTCAATACCGTATTGGGCCCCGTCCCTGCCGCGGAGCTGGGCGTTGTCGCGCTCCATGAGGCCTTGTTGTCAGTGGTCCCGGGCGCCCAGTACGCCCCTGAGATCTCCATGGACCGGGCGGAGATCTTCGAGGCCCTGGCGGCCAAGCTCGCGGACTTCCGCGAGCACGGCGGGCAGACGATCGTCGACAGCACGGGCATGTTCCACGGCCGCGACCTCAAGCTCTACGAGGCGTTGTCCCGCACCACCGGCGTCCACATCGTCGCCTCCACGGGCCTGGGCCCGGAGGAAGAACTCGGCGGATACTTCCTGACGCCGCAGACCAACCCGCCCACCCCGTGGCCGGCCGACAAGTTCGCCGATCTCTTCGGCAAGGAGGTCACTGAGGGGATGGTGGTTCCCCGGGTGGAGCGCCGCGCCGCCGCCGGCATCGTCGCGACCATTGCCGACCGCGCCGGCATGACCCCGACCGAGGAAAGCCTGTTCCGCGGCTCCGCCCGCGCCGCCAGGAACACCGGCGTCCCGGTCTCCATCCGTTTCGGCGCCGATGTCCTGCACGATCTGGACATCGTCCTGGACGAGCAGATCCGAGCCGACCGGGTGCTCGTCGGAGACCTGGACCGCAAGGACGCTGCCGGCTCCGCCATCGAGGTGGCCTGCCGGGGAGCCTTCGTCGGCATCGACCACGTGGGCCTGAACGACCACGCGGACTACCTCACCGACCATGACCGCGCCGAACTGGTGCTCGGGCTCGTCAAGGCAGGCCATGCCGACAGGATCATCCTCTCCGGCAACTCGATCGGCGTTGCCAAAGGTCTGCCGGAGTACAACCTGCCCTACAGCCACGTCCTGACGACGTTCGTGCCGTTCCTCAAGGCCCACGGACTGAGCGACGAAGACGCCCGGCGCATCCTCGTGGATAACCCGCGCAACCTGCTGACCGTGCACTAAGCACGCCCCGGCCCACCCACAACAAGCTTTCGAAACCATGAGGTGAACGAATGACCAAGGTCAACACAGTGCTGGGAACCATCCCGGCCGAAGAACTGGAAATCGTGGCGGTCCACGAACACATCGGCTACGGCATGCCCGGGTCCGAACTCGACACCAAATGGTGGAAGTCGCCGGAGCAGGCCTACGAGGAAACCGTGCCGAAGCTGCGGCAATTCCGCGAATACGGCGGCGGCACCTTCGTGGACGCCACGGGCATCTGCAACGGTCGCGACGTCGACTACTACAAGTCCCTGTCCCGGAAGACGGGCGTGCACATCGTTGCCTGCACCGGCTTCGTCGGCGGCGACACCGCCCTGCCGCACTTCTCCCGCGCAAGCGTGGACTACCTCACGAAGGTCTTCATCCACGAGATCACCGTCGGCATCGGCAACACGGGCGCCAAGGCCGGCGTCATCAAGGTCGGCGTGAGCCGCGGCGGACGCATGACGGACCTGGACAAGCGCATTTACCGGGCCGCGGCCCGCGCCGCCGTCGTCACCGGCGCTCCGGTCCTGACCCACCTGGCCATCGACCCGGAACCGGCCGTGAACATCTTCAACGAAGAGGGCCTCCCGCTGGACCGCGTGCTCTTCGGCCACGCCGACGACGGCCTGAACGCTCCGGTCACCCCGCACGATTGGATCTACGAGCAGGGCGGCCGCATCGGCTTCGACACTTTCGGCTACGACCTCGAGCTGCCGGATCCACCGTTTTGGGGCCGCAAACGTGCCGAACGTATGGAGCACTTCGTCAACCTCGTGAACAAGGGCTATGCGGACAAGCTCCTCGTCTCGGCGGACGCAAACTGCAGCCCGCTGGGCTGGCCGGGAGTGAAGGGCCACACCATCAACTACATCTTCGAGGACATGATCCCCGACATGCGCGCGGCCGGCATCGACGACGCCACGGTCAAACTCCTGCTTGAGGACAACCCGGCCGACTTCCTGTCCCTTCACGCCTGATCCCGGAGAGACCACCACAACTTGCCCGTCCCGCCAAACATGGCCCGGGCCCAGAAAGAGTCAAGAAAGAGATGAAACCATGAAGGCTGAAGACATCAAGAACCTCAAGATCGCCATCGTCGGCGCAGGGTACGGCGGCGCCGCGGCGGCCAAGGCCCTGAGCCTGCTCGGTGCCGACGTCAGCGTGTACGAACAGGCATCCCAGATGCGGGAGGTCGGCGCCGGCATCGGGCTGCGTCCTGCCACCATGCACCGGTTCAGCCAGTGGGGCATCTTCGACACGATCGCGAACGTAAGCTCCCCGAGCGACTACTTCGAAATCCTCACCGCCACGGGTGAGCCGATCATGAAGGACACCTGGCCTGAGTTCGGCGAGCAGAGCCAGACCCACCTCATCCACCGCGGCGACTTCATCGATGCCCTCCTGAGCGTGCTGCCGCAGGGCATGGTGCACCTTGGCCACAAGCTCGAGACCATCGAGGACAAGGGCGGCCGCTCCGTCCTGACCTTCACCAACGGCAAGACGGTCGAGGCGGACCTGGTGGTCGGCGCCGACGGCATCAAGTCAGTCGTGCGCGAGCAGCTCTTCAGCGGCAAGGGCCCGGTGTTCTCCGGCGAACACGCCTACCGCGCTGTGATCTCCGCCGACGACGCCCACGGCATGGTGGTGGACGACAACCTGCGGATGTACATGGGCAGGGGCACGAAGGTCTACCTGCTGCCGCTGCGCCACCGCAACCAGATGTCCTTCGATATCACCGCACTGTGCCCGGACAGCACCTGGGCCCCCACCATCACGAAGGATGACCTCGTGGCGACGGTGGAGGGCTTCGACGAGCGGATCGTCAACATCGCCCGCGGCCTCGACATGGACACCGTCAACATCCGCGCCGTCTACGACATCGACCCGGTCGACACATGGCACACGGACTCCGTCGTGCTCATGGGCGATGCGGCCCACTCGATGCTGCACCACCAGGGCCAGGGCGCCAACTCGGCCATCGAGGATGCCGGCGCGCTCGCCGATGCCTTGGCGGAGGCCGGCACGGTCAAGGATGCACTGGCCCTGTTCCAGGCAACCCGCAAGCCGGTAACGGACGAGCTGCAGCGCATCTCGCGTCAAGGGTGGACCGAGGACGAGGTCAATGACGTCTTCCCGGGGCAAAAGCCCACGTCCCAGAAGCCCGCCGCCGTCAACGCACCAGCAGAGTCGAAGGCCTGACCCATGACCATCCATCCCGAAATTGCCAAGATCCTCAGCACCCTGCCGGCGCCCGACGGGTCGCCGCTGAACCCCGGGGCCATGCGCGCCGGCGAGGCCGCGCAAATTCCCGCCTTGGCGGACCGTATGCCGCTGCACTCGGTCGAGGACGCCACCGCAGTGACGCCATCGGGCGAGGTGCCCGTGCGGATCTACACGCCGGCCGGGGCCGACGCTCATGGGCTTCTGGTGTACCTCCACGGCGGGGCGTTCTTCCTCGGCAGCCTGGACACGCACGACCACGTTGCCCGGGCCCTGGCCAAGGAGACCGGTCATAAGGTCATCTCTGTCGGCTACCGCCTGGCGCCTGAGGCCGCTTTCCCTGCCGGCCTCGACGACTGCTACGGGGTGGTCCGTTGGGCCGCCGAGCAGGGTACGAGCCTGGGCTGGGACGGGAAGAACCTCGCCATCGCCGGCGACAGTTCGGGCGGCAACTTCGCCGCCGCCGTCGCCGCGAAGGCCCACGACGACGGGTTTGACCGGATCACGCATCAGGTCCTCTTCTACCCGTCCCTGGACCTGGACTTCGACGTCGACCGCTACGCCTCGCTGCGGGAGAACGCCGAAGGATTCGGGCTGGAGACGGCGGCCCTCAAGCCATTCAACTCCTTCTACCTTGAGAACGGGGCGGACCCGGCCGACCCGCTCGTCTCCCCCATCAAGCGCGATGACCTCGCAGGCCTGCCGGCGGCCCTCATCATCACCGCCGAGCACGACCCCCTGCGCGATGAGGGCGAACTTTATGGCCAGCGGCTGTCGGAGGCCGGCGTCGTGGCGACCGTCAGCCGCTACGCGGGGGCCAACCACGGCTTCGTTCAGAACTTTTCCTGGATCCCGGAGTTCTACCGGGCCTTCGAAGAGGCAGGCGACTTCCTGAACGCGGGGGCCGGGCAATGACGGGGCCAGTCGCTGTTCATCCCCTGGTCTCGCCGTGGGGCCGGTTCGGACTCTACAGCTTCTTCATCGACGCTCCCGAGCCCGCCATCGTCGACACCGGGATCGCGTCCTCGCCTGCCGAAGGCATGATCCCGGCACTGGAGGCGATCGGCCGCCGGATCGAGGACGTGCGCTGGATCCTGCTGACCCACGGCCACATCGACCATCTCGGCGGTGCGCACGCCCTGTGGGAGCTCACCGGACGGCGCGCGAAGGTCGTGATCCACGAGGCCGACGCGCCTCTGCTGCGCTCCCGGGGCGCGCACGTCGACCAGTACGTGGACGTGCGCCAGCAGTACATCGACAATCCGAATGCCGTCGAGGAGCAGACGAAAGCCGCGAACCACGTCATCTCCGGCGAGATGGAGCCGACCATGCTGGTTAAGGGCGGCGAGACCCTCGCCCTGGGCGGTGACGTCACCGTCTCGGTCCACCACATCCCCGGCCACACGGCCGGGTCCGTCGCCTACGTCGTGGACGGGCAGCAGTCGGTCTTCGTCGGCGACGCCGTGCAGATCCACGGAGCGGCCAACGGCTTCCCCGGCTACGAGGATCCGGCCGCCTACCGCTCAAGCCTGCAGCACCTGCGCGACGACGTCCGCCCGCAACACCTGTACCTGGGCCACCCGTACCGGGGCGCTGACGGCGTGCCGTACGGCGTTGAACTGGACCGTGACGCGGCCCGGAACGCCCTGCAGGGAAGCCTGGACCTCGAGGCCCGAATCGACGACGCCGCCCGCCGGTACCTTCGCGACGGCCTCCAGGAGACGGACTCGCCATACTCGCCCTTTGCCCGCGTCGCCGCGGAACTCGGCTACGCGGGCGACCCCAGCCTCGAGCCGTCCCCGTTCTTCACGACGCTCCACGGCTACCGCACGGCCTTTGACCGCCTGACCAAAGATGAGGAGCTTCGCACCCATGGATGACCTGAAGATGTTGGATGCCGGCGGAGAGAAAATCGCCGTCCGCAAGGACCTCCGGGTCCCGATGCGGGACGGCGTCGAGCTCGCCGCGGACGCCTATCACGGTACCGGGGACAAACCGCGCCCCGCCCTCGTGGCCCTGAGCCCCTACGGCAAAGAATTGCAGGCGCTGGCCCTCACAACCCCGCCACAGCGGCGCCCCAGCCCGATGTGGGACGGCTGCATCGAGGCCGGCGACATCGCCCGCATCGTCAAGGAGGACTACGTCCACGTCATCGGCGACCTGCGCGGCTCGGGCCACTCCGGCGGCGAACATATCGGCAACTACAACGCCGGTGGCGTGTCGCTTGGCCAGGACGCCTACGACTTCATCGAGTGGGTCGCCGGGCAGCCGTGGTGCGACGGCAACGTCGGCATGGTCGGCATCTCCTATTTCGGCTCCATGCAGGTGCTGGCAGCGGCCGAGCGGCCGCCGCACCTGAAGGCGATCTTTGTCTCCGGCGGCCACTACGACTTCTACGAGACCACCTACCACGGCGGCATCATGTGGTTCATGCCGCGTGCCGCACGCGAGGGCCGCGGCGGCGACTCCGGCTGGGCGTTCACCGACAACGTCAAGTCCCGCATGATCGAGAAGTACTCCCCCGCGGAATTGAAGAAGCTCGTCGCCGCGCGCCTGGAGGATCCCGACGTGGCCGCCTGGCCGAACCTGGTCCATGTCCTGAACTACCCGAAGAACCACGAGGCCTGGTTCGACATTGTGATGAACGAGCTCGACGGGGACTGGTACGAGGAGCGCAACCCCATCACGCTGGCCCCGAACATCGACATCCCGGTCTACCTGCAGATCGACCAGGGCCGCGGCTGGACGATGGACGGCACGATTGAGCTGTTCAACGAGCTGAAGGGCCCCAAGAAGCTGGACATCGGCCCGTACCCGCCTATGCAGTCGCGTCCCTTCATCGAAGAACACGACAAGATGTTCCGGTGGTACGACTACTGGATCAAGGGCATCGACAACGGCGTCATGGACGAGCCGGCCGTGAGCGTCTTCGTGGAGGGCTCGCGTGAGCTGGTGACTGCGGAGGCGTGGCCGCCGAAGGACGTCGAGTACAGGTCCCTCTATCTGCGCCCGCGGCACAAACTGTCGACCGAGCCCGAGCTGATGGGCGCGGAGTACGCCGCCCCGGACGGCTTCTACCAGGCGCCGCTGACAGTGACCGACAAGGTGGAGATCATCAGCTGGTCCACCCCTGCCTTCGAGGAGGACACGGAGATGATCGGCACCGGTGCCGCGCACATCTTCGCCGAAATCGACCAGCCGGACACCAACTTCATCCTCCGCCTGTGGGACTACGCGCCCACCGGCGCGCGCCAGCTGATCACCAGCGGATACCTGAAGGCCTCGCACCGCGAACTTGACGACCGCAGCACCGAGGGCAACCCGCACCACCCGCACACCCGCACTGTGCCGGTGGAGCCGGGGACGATCGAGGAGTACGTCCTGCGCCTCTATCCGTTCGCGAACACCTTCAAGCCGGGCCACAAGCTCACCGCAGAGCTCTCCAACGGGGAGCCGCTGGCCGACGAGCACAACGCGCTGCTGCCGCCGGACGCCTTCCACCTGCCGGTGGGCCGGCCCGTCACCCACAAGATCTACCGCGACGCCGCCCACCAGTCCAGGCTGGTCCTGCCGTTCACCTCCCGCCAGCCGGCGGATGGCCAGACGGCGGACGTCCAGGCGCACTGATGCCGTGCGGCAGCTGACAACGCCGGGGCGCAGCCAACAGGCTGCGCCCCGGCGTTGCCGGCTCACTCAGCCAGCAGGAAGCACCAGTTCTCGACCATCAGATCCAGTGAAGTATCGCGGTCCACGGTCCAGCCGAGCCGCATCCAGCGCCGGGAAAAGAACTCCAGTTCGCCGAAGGCCAGCGCGCACCGGACCCGGCGGCTGGCCGGGTCAAAACGCCCGGCGCTGTCGAGGCCCGCCTGCATGTCATCGATCGCCGTGTCGAACCACTGGTCCAAAGCCGCCTGGATGTCCGGTTCGCTGGCCGCGGCCTGGTGAGCCGCCACCACATAGGGGCGGATGTCGGCCCACTGGTCAAATTTCCGGGCCAGCCAGACCCTGATCAGCTCACGGTCCCCGGACTCCACCACCGAATGCAGCGGCGGGACATCGGCCTCCGTCAGCATCTCGTTGGACCGCTCGACGAGCGAGCGCATGAGCTGGGCTTTGGACGGAAAATGCGAATAGAAGGTTGCCCTGGTGGTGCCCACGGCAGCGGAAATGTCATCCACCGTGGTGGCGGCGAACCCTTTCTCCTCGAAAAGCTCCAGCCCCTTGTCGAGGAAAAGCCGGCGGGTCATCTGCTTTTGAGCGTCTCGAATGCTTGCCACGCCCCCAGATTAGTCCCCCGATTCACCGCATTCGTTCACTTGATGCCGTTTTCAGCCACTGAACCGACGTAGGCCGCCAGGTGCTCGCCGGTGAGGGTGGAGCGGGCGGCCACAAGGCTGCCGGGCGTGCCCTCGAAAACGATCCGGCCGCCGTCGTGCCCGGCGCCGGGACCAAGGTCGATGATCCAGTCGGCGTGCGCCATGACCGCCTGGTGGTGCTCGATGACGATGACCGATTTGCCGGAGTCGACGAGCCGGTCCAGGAGTCCCAACAGGTTCTGGACGTCGGCGAGATGCAGGCCGGTGGTGGGCTCGTCGAGGACGTAGACGTCACCCTTCTCCGCCATCTGGGTGGCGAGCTTGACGCGCTGCCGCTCGCCACCGGACAGCGTGGTGAGCGGCTGGCCCAGCGTGAGGTAGCCGAGCCCGACGTCGACGAGCCGGTCGAGGATCTTGTGGGCCGCCGGGGTGCGGGCCTGCCCTTCGCTGAAGAACACCTCCGCCTCGGTCATCGACATGGCCAGCACCTCGGAAATATTCCGGCCACCCAACGTGTACTCCAGAACTGCTGCCTGGAACCGCCGTCCCTCGCAGTCCTCGCACGTGGATTCGACGGTGGCCATGACACCGAGCTCGGTGAAGATGACACCCGCGCCGTTGCAGGTGGGGCATGCACCCTCCGAATTGGAGCTGAAGAGCGCCGGCTTCACTCCGTTGGCCTTCGCGAACGCCTTGCGGATCGGCTCGAGGAGGCCCGTGTACGTCGCAGGGTTGCTGCGCCGCGAACCCTTGATGGCGCCCTGGTCGATCACCACCACACCGTCCCGGCCGTCCACCGAACCGTGGATCAGCGAGCTCTTGCCCGAACCTGCAACACCCGTGACGACGCAGAGCACGCCGAGCGGGACGTCGACGTCCACATCCTTGAGGTTGTGCGTCGAGGCGCCCCGCACCTCGAGCGTGCCGGACGGGGTGCGCACGGAGTCCTTCAACCTGGCCCGGTCGTCGAGGTGCCGCCCGGTGATGGTGTCGCTCGCCCGCAGGCCTCCCACGGTTCCCTCGAAGCACACGCTGCCGCCCGCGGTACCCGCGCCGGGGCCAAGGTCAATGACGTGGTCGGCGATGGCGATGGTCTCCGGCTTGTGCTCGACGACGAGCACGGTGTTGCCCTTGTCCCGCAGCTGCAGCAGCAGCTGGTTCATCCGTTCGATGTCATGCGGGTGCAGGCCGATCGTCGGCTCGTCAAAGACGTAGGTGATGTCTGTGAGGGACGAGCCCAGGTGCCGGATCATTTTGGTGCGCTGGGCCTCGCCGCCGGACAGGGTGCCCGCCGGCCGGTCCAGCGAGAGGTAACCCAGCCCGATTTCGGCGAACGAGTCGAGCAGGTGCTGCAGGCCTTTCAGCAGGGGTGCGACGGAAGGGGCGTCAAGCTCGCGGATCCATGCGGCGAGGTCGCTGATCTGCATCTCGCAGAGGTCCGCGATGTTCTTGCCCTGGATCTTCGCGGACCTGGCCTCCGGGCTCAGCCGGGTGCCGTCGCACTCGGGGCAGGTCTGGAACGTGATGGCGCGTTCCACGAAGGCCCGGATGTGCGGCTGCATGGCGTCGACGTCCTTGGAGAGCATCGACTTTTGGATCTTCGGGATCACGCCCTCGTAGGTCAGATTGATGCCCTCGACCTTGATCTTGGTGGGCTCCTTGTAGAGGAGGTCGTGCATTTCCTTCTTGGTGAACTTCGCGATCGGCTTGTCCATGTCGAAGCCGGCGCCGCTGAAGATCCGGCCGTACCAGCCGTCCATGCTGTAGCCGGGGATCGTCAGGGCACCCTCGCTGAGCGACTTGCTGTCGTCGTACAACGCGGTGAGGTCGAAGTCCGAAACCGCGCCCATCCCCTCGCAGCGTGCGCACATGCCGCCAAGGTAGACCACATCGCGCACCACGCTCCGCTCGACCCGGCCGCCGGCTTTCTCGGTACTCATCACCCCGCTCGCCTTGCGCGTCGGGACGTTGAAGGAAAAGGCAGTCGGTGGCCCGATGCGGGGCATGCCCAGGCGGCTGAAGAGGATCCGGAGCATGGCGTTCGCGTCGGTGGCGGTGCCGACGGTGGATCGGGGGTTGGCGCCCATCCGCTCCTGGTCAACGATGATCGCCGTCGTCAGCCCCTCGAGGTGGTCCACCTCGGGCCGCGCCAGGTTGGGCATGAAGCCCTGCACAAACGCACTGTAGGTCTCGTTGATCATCCGCTGCGACTCGGCGGCGATGGTGGCGAACACCAGCGAGCTCTTGCCCGAGCCGGACACGCCGGTGAACACCGTCAAGCGGCGCTTCGGGATCTCGACGCTGATGTCCTTGAGGTTGTTCTCCCGTGCGCCCTGCACGCGGATCAGGTCGTGGCTGTCCGCTTCATGCAGCGCGGGCGGCTGCGTGTCCGTGCTCGTGGCAATGCTCATCGTGTCTCCATCTGTTGGGCGGGGCAGCCCCACGCGTCCCCGTCGTCGTCGACTGGCTCTATCTAACCAGCTGGCGGCTGGTCCGGCGGTGGCCGGCGGCCACCTTAGATCGGCTGCTGGATGCGGATCAGGTTGCCCGCGGGATCGCGGAAGGCGCAGTCGCGCACCCCGTAGGCCTGCTCTGTCGGTTCCTGGACCACCTCGGCGCCGCTGGCCTGCAGCCGCTCGAAGGTGGCGTCGACGTCCTTGGTGGCCAGGAGGATGCGCGCATAGGTGCCCTTGGCCATCATCTCGTCGATGGTGCCGCGCTCTTCGTCGGTGACGCCGGGATCGGCGGCCGGCGGTTCCAGCACGATTGATGTGTCCGGCTGGCCGGCGGGGCCGACCGTGATCCAGCGCATCCCGCCGTAGCCGACGTCGTTGCGGACCTCGAAGCCGAGGGTGTCCCGGTAGAAGGCCAAAGCGGCGTCGGGATCGTTGTGTGGGAGGAAACTCGCGTGAATGTTGATGTCCATGGACTTCATGCTAGTTGCGGTTCGGGGGCCGGGACTTCTCGATTCCTGACCGGTCTGGTGACCTGTTTCGCGACGCACGAGGGCATCCCCGCGGTCGCCCTCGCAGCCTCGCGCCGATAGACGCTGGGCGGCACGCCAACCAGTTCGTTGAAGCGGGTGCTGAAGGTGCCCAGCGACGAGCAGCCGACCGTAAAGCAGACCTCGGTGACGCTCAGGTCGCCGCGGCGCAGCAGGGCCATCGCGCGTTCTATGCGCCGTGTCATGAGATAGCTGTACGGCGACTCGCCGTACGCCAGGCGGAACTCGCGGCTGAGGTGCCCGGCGGACATGTGGGCGCCGCGGGCGAGGGCCTCGACATCCAGCGGCTGTGCGTATTCCCGGTCCATTCGGTCGCGGACGCGGCGTAACAGCGCGAGGTCGCGCAAGCGCTGCGCCCGGTCGGGTTTGCTGGTCACAAGTGCGATCGTGCTACGTCGTGCCGGAGTTGTCCAGCCCGGAGGTGTTCCTGAATCTCCGGCCGTTCCATTGTCTTTGGCGGCAGGCTCGCTGAGAATGAACCATGACGGTCTACCTGAGGTCTCTGGAAACTGCAGTCCCGCCAACCATCCTGGTCCAGCCCGAGGCCAGGGCCGTGTTCGCCGCCCAGCCGGGCCTCACCCGGCTCGGATCCCGGCTCGTCAACACGTGCTTTGACTCCGCAGCCATCGACACCCGGCACACGGCGGTGGAGGAACTCACCGCGGACAGCCAGGCGGAAAACCCCCAGTTCTTCGACCCCGCCACCGGCTTGGTGCTCAGCCCCAGCACCAAAACCCGGAACGGCATCTTCGCCACGGAAGCGACCAAGCTTTTCATTGAAGCAGCCCAAAAAGCCCTCGATGCCTGCCCGGGCGTCGAGGCGCGGGACATCACCCACCTGATCACGGTTTCCTGCACCGGATTCTTCAATCCCGGCCCGGACTACAAGATTGTCCGGGCCCTCGGCCTGAATCCGGCTGTCCAGCGGTACCACCTCGGCTTTATGGGCTGCTATGCAGCCTTCCCGGCGCTGCGGGCGGCGAAGTCCTTTTGCGAGGCGGATCCGGAGGCAACGGTGCTGGTGGTCTGCGCCGAACTCTGTTCCCTTCACGTCCGGACCTCCAATGATCCGGACACCATCATGGGGTCGGCCTTGTTCGCCGACGGCGCTGCCGCGGCCATCATCACAGCGCGGGACATCCCCGGGGAAGCGCCCCTGCTGCGGCTGGACCACTTCGAAACCGTCCTGACGCCCGTCGGGGAGGACTCGATGGCCTGGAACATCGGCGACGAGGGCTTCGAGATGGTGCTGGGCAACTATGTCCCGCACATCATCGACGACCACATCATTGGCGCGCTGGAACCGCTGCTGTCCCGCGACGGCTCGCTGCAGGGGCTCCCCTACCGGGAGATCGAGCACTGGGGCATCCACCCGGGCGGCCGGAGCATTCTGGACAAGGTCCAGTCCCGGCTGGAGCTCAGCGACGAGCAGCTGGTCCCGGCCCGCGAAACTCTCCGGAACTTCGGCAACATGAGCAGCGCCACCGTCCTGTTCGTCCTCAAGCACATCCTCGAACTGCCGGCAGCAGACGCCGCCGCGGACGACGGCTGGGCCGGCCCGGGCGCGGAACGGATCTGCTCCATGGCCTTCGGCCCGGGCCTGACTGTCGAGACGGCGCTCTTCACCCGGGTGGCTGCCCCGCGGCCCGCCGCGGCTCCGCGGCAGGAGCCGGCGGCGGAACCGGCGGAGCCGGCGCAGTCCGTAGCGGTACGGGTCTGAAAGCGGCCACGCTGAAACCGTTCAGCGCGAAGCGGGGCATGGAACACCTTCGGGCGGCCCTCCTGCGGGACCGCGCATCCGACGCCGTCGAGGAAATGGACCTGCCGGGCTGCGACCCCGGCCGCCTGGAGCGCACGTATGCCCAGTTTGCGCTCGTCAACCGTGCCGTCGCCGGCTGGCGCGGCATCTACCGGTCCCGGATCAGGCCCCGGCTGTCCACTGCTTCCGCCACCTCCCTGCTGGATATCGGGTGCGGCGGGGGCGACGTTTCCGTGCTGTTGGCCCGGTGGGCGGCCCGGGACGGACTGCGTCTCGAGGTCACCGCTATTGACCCGGATCCGCGGGCGATCCTGTTCGCCCGCGCCCGCCACGCGACGGCGGACGTGACGTTCCGCCAGGCGGCCAGCGCGGAGCTGCTCGAAGAGGGCAACCGGTACGACCTCGTGGTGTCCAACCATGTCCTGCACCACCTTGACGGGCTGGAAGAGTTTCTCGCCGAGTCGGCCCGGTTGTCCCGCGGCACGGTGGTCCACAACGACATCCGCCGCAGCCCCGCCGCCTACGCGCTGTTCTCTGCCGGCTCCTGGGTGCTCACCGGCTCCTACATCCGGCGGGACGGGCTGACCTCCATCCGCCGAAGCTACACCGCCGCGGAGCTGGCCGCTGCCGCTCCCCCGGGCTGGACCGTCGCCCGCCACGCCCCCTTCCGGAACCTGCTGCTGCACGGCACTCCCGACGGCGTCTACCAGTCAGGGCCCGGCGCCAGTGGCTGAGGTTCTGATTATCGGTGCCGGTCCGGTGGGGCTGTTCATGGCCGCTCTGCTGCTGCAGGACGGCGTGGATGTTCAGGTCCTGGAACAGCGGGGCGCACCGGAGCCGCAGTCGCGCGCCATCGGCATCCATCCGCCGGCGCTGGCCGCGCTCGCGGGAACCGGAGTTGCCGAGGCCATGATTGCCGAGGGGGTCCAGATCCGCCGAGGTATGGCAATGGCCGGCGGAAAATGCCTCGCCCGGATGTCTTTTGCCGGCGTCTCGGACCGCTTTCCGTTCGTCCTGTCCCTGCCCCAGGCCCGTACTGAGGCGCACCTGGAACGGCGGGTCAACGAGCTCGGCGACGGCGCCCTGCACCGCGGCGTCCGCCTCACCGGACTGTCCGACGACGGCGGCCGGGTCAGCGTGGAAGCCGACTCCAAGAGTGGCACCCTGCGCTATTCGGCGCCGCTGGTCATTGCCGCCGACGGCGTGCGTTCCACGGTGCGGGCGCTGCAGGGCGCCGACGTGCGCGTGAAAGAGTACCCGGACAGTTACCTGATGGGTGACTTCGCGGACGGCACCGGGTTCGGTCCGGACGCGGCACTGTTCCTCTCCGGCGCCGGCATCGTGGAGTCGTTCCCCTTGCCCGGCCAGCTCCGCCGCTGGGTGGTCCGGCTGGGTACCGGCGACTCCGCGGCCGGCGGACCAGCAGCCGGCGGACCCGCAGCCGGCGCTCCCGGCGTCGACGCCCGGTGGCTCATGGGCTGCGTGCGCGAACGGACGGGGCTCGCCATCGACGCCGGGACCAACAGCATGCTCAGCCGCTTCGGCGTCCGCACGCGCCTGGTCCCCCGGATGGTGGCCGGCCGGGTGGTGATGATCGGGGATGCGGCCCACGAGGTGAGCCCCATCGGCGGGCAGGGCATGAACCTCGGCTGGCTGGATGCGGCGGCGCTGGCACCGATCGTCTCTGCGGCCGTGCGCGGCCAGGATGTCACGGATCGCCTCCGGACCTTTGAGCGGACCCGGTTGCGGGCGGCGGCGAGAGCCGCACGCCAGGCCGAAATAAACATGGCCCTGGGCCGGCCCCTCACGGACCGTCTCCTGGCGCTGCGGAACCGTGGCATCGCAGGCGTCGCCGCAGTTCCGCCGGTGAATTCCCTGATCGCCCGCCGTTTCACGATGCACTAGGCAGCGCATTGGTACGGGTTTGCCCCGGAATAGACTGTGCGCATGGACGGACTTCCCGTGATGCGCGGCGCCGCATCGTATTGGGTGTTGCGGGCAGCCGCCGCCACGGTGCTGCTCGGCGCGGCGGCGTCATGCAGCTCCGGAACCGCCGGCGGCACCGCCTCCCCGGCAAGCGCGACGGCGTCGGCTACCCCGATCACCACAGGCCCCGTGACCGCGGAAATCAGCCAGTTCCGCGACAACTACAGCAAGCAGATCATCGAAATCCAGCTCACGAACACCACCGGCCATGCCCTGACGGTCCTCGGCGCGGAACTGACCAGCCCTCTCTTCGCGGCCCCGATCATCTGGTCCGCCCGCACCGGCGGGATCGAGCTTCCGCCCGGACAGCCCAAGAGCCTGCCGGCGCCGCTGCCCGCCCCGGATTGCGGCAGCCCGGCCGGCCCGGGAGCCACCTCCGGGGCTGCGGGCGACGCCCGTGTATCCCTGCGGCTGGCCACGCCGGAAGGTGCCGTGCCGGTCCCGGCCATGGCTCCGGCAACAGACCCGTTCGGCGTCCTGGCGCGGAACAATTCGGAGCTGTGCCTGGCCCGGGAAGCCTCGGCCGTCGCCACGATCGCGCTGGATCCCGAGCTTGAGCTCGCCGCGGACGGTCGGACCGCCGTCGTGCGTCTGCTGCTGCAACCGCGCGCCGCCGGCGCCGGTGAACTGGTGATAGACCGGATCGAGGAAACCACGCTGCTGGCGGAGGCCTCACAAGCCCCGTGGCCCCGGTCGGTGACGGTCCGCGCCGGCGGTGCCCCGGCCCAAGTGCGCCTCGGCATCAGGCCCTCCCGCTGCGATCCCCATGCAGTGGCCGAAGACAAAGTGGGCACACTCCTGCCGCTGCAGGTCAGGGTGGCGGGCCGTGAGGGAATTGTGAAGATCGACGCCGGCAGCCAACTTCGCGCCCGCATCTACGACTTTGTTACAAAGGCGTGCGGGCGCCAGTAGTGTGGGGGCATGCCCTTTGACGCCAGGCCCACTGACTACAGCGCCGCCCGGATAAGCGAGACCGTCCAGGAGATCCTGAGCGCCGGCATCCTCCCGCCGATTGTCCAGGCCGGACACCCGGTGCTCCGGCACGTGGCGGCGCCGTACGATGGCCAGTTGACTGATGCCGACCTCGGGCACCTCATCGACCTCATGCGCAGCGTGATGCACAAGGCCCCAGGCGTGGGCCTGGCGGCCCCGCAGCTGGGGATTCCGCTGCAGATCGCTGTCCTGGAGGACCAGTTCGACGTCGATCCCGACGTCGCTGCCGTCCGCGGGCGGGAGGCGCTGCCGTTCTTTGCCATGCTGAACCCGAGCTATCGTCCCCTGGGCGCGAAGTCCGCGGCGTTCTACGAAGGCTGCCTCTCCATTGGCGGCCTGCAGGCGGCGGTCGTGCGGCCGGAATCAGTCCAGCTCGATTTCACGGCGCCGGACGGCACGAAACTCCAGCAGACTTTCTCCGGCTGGCAGGCCCGGATTGTCCAGCATGAAACCGACCACCTCCAAGGGATCCTCTTCCTGGACCGGGCCGAGCTGCGCTCCATCAGCAACAATGCCGAATACTCCGCCCGCTGGGCCCAGCCGGACATCAGCCGCGCCCGGCAGGAACTCGGGTTCCTGCCGGACCCGGCCGCGGACTAAGCCTGCGGGCCAGGGCTAGGGCTGCGGCGCCGGATTCGATGCGGACGGCAGGTAGCGGGCCCACCACTTCAGGATTTCATCGAACCGCTGCTTCCGGTGGTGCGGGGTGCCGGAGCGGGACAGCTCATGGTTCTCGCCGGGGAAGACCAGGAATCCGGTCTCGACGCCCTGTTGCTTGAGGGCGGTGAAGTACCGCTGGCCCTGCTCCACGGGACACCGGAGGTCCTCCTCGCTGTGGATCACCAGCGACGGCGTCCGTACGTGCTGCACGCGCGCCATGGGACTCTGGGCCGCCATTTGCTCCGCCGCCGGGCCGGTGTATTCGCCACCGAAGAACCAGCCGATGTCGGACGAACCGGTGAAGCTCACGGGGTCCAGGAAACCACGCTCGACTATGGCGGCCCGGAAACGGTGGTCGTGGCTGATGGTCCACGCCGTCAGGTAGCCGCCGTAGGATCCGCCCATGATGCCGACATTGGCGGCGTCCAGATCCTCGAACTTCCCCACAGCCCCGTCCAGGAACGCCAGGACGTCCTGCATGTCCACGGTTCCCATCCGCTCCTTGATGGACCGGCCATGTGCCTGGCCGTAACCGGCCGAACCCCGCGGATTGCACATCAGCACGGCGTAACCGGCCCCGGCATAGACCTGCGCTTCGTCGAACAACGCCACCCCGAACTGGGCAAACGGGCCGCCATGGATGTTCAGCAGCACCGGGTGCGGTCCCGGGCCCGCCGGCTTCACGAGCCAGCCGTGGACCGGGTACCCGTCGGCCGAGGCCAATGTCAGTTCCTGCGGCTCGCTGATCCCCGCCACGCTCCGCAGCTGGGCGGAGAAGTCCGTCAGGCGGCGCACCTGCCCGCGCTCGAGCACGGCAACATCACCGGCCGTCGTCGAATCGCTGAAACTCACCACGAGCGTTCCGCCACCCTCCGCGGCGCCGGTCACCACCCGGTTGCCTTCCAGGAGGACTGTGTGGCCGCCCGTCGCAACGAATTCGTGCAGCTCCACGGTTCCCCGCGCATTGTTCAGCACCAGGGCGCCCGCGCCGCCGCGCAGCTCCAGCCGGCTGCCGCCGGACAGGTCCAGCGCCTCGGCATCGCTGAGCGCCGTGGCGTGTCCGCCGGCGGCAGGCATCGCATAGAGGACGGTGTTCCTGGCCACGAAGTCCAGCCCGGATGCGCCCAGGTCCTGGGCCAGGAAGAAGAGCCACTGCCCATCGGCGGATTGGCGCACGGCGCTGATGCTCTGCCGTCCGGCGTTGGCCGGCACCACAGCCTGCGGCTGCCCTCCGGTAACAGGCAGCGCGTAGATTCCACTGACGAGGTCAATGTCCCGCCCATCGTGCAGGGCTGCGGTGAAGAAGATGGTGCCGCCGTCGGCGCTGAAGCCGGCGCCGTTGTGGTCCGCTGGTGCGGTGGTGAGTTGTTTGGCGGCCGGCAGCAGCCCGGCAGCATTCTCCGCGGGATCGGCCGCGGTGCCGAGGGCCTTCAGGGCGCGTCCGGCCGGCGCCACCTTCGGTTCGGCGTCAAGCTGCGGCACCTCGAGGATGAACAGCTGAAGCGGCTTGTCAGCGGTGTAGCCAACACCGTTCATCCGGTACTGGAAATCCGTGATCAGCCGGGCGTCCTCGCTGCCCGCACTCACGCCGTCGACGCTGCCATACCGGCCCTCGTCAGGCGTCCTGGCGCTGAAGAGAATGCTGCGGGAATCAGGCGACCACGTGAAGGAGCTGACCCCCAGTGGGGCCTCCGTCAACAGCTGGGGTTCGCCGCCGGCGGCTTCCACCACGAACAGCTGCGGCTTTCCGTCCGCTGCCGCACGCAGGAACCCAAGGGCACGGCCGTCAGGTGAAAAGTCCGGTGCCGTGTCGCGGAAGCCCCGGGTCAGCCGGCGTGGCCTCTGGTCCGGGTCGTTGAAGTCAGGGTGGGTCAGGTCCTGACCCAGGGGCACGTTCCACAGCTGGCCCACGTAGGCATCGGCATCGAAGTCCGGGCGGAGCACGGAGACCACGGCGCGGGAACCGTCGGGGTGCACGGCAGGGGCGGACACGGAATTGAGCAGCGGAAGATGTTCAGATTTCACGATTGCGAGCCTAGCCCGTGGCGTGCCCGCTGTGAAACACCTCACGTTGCGCCGGTGCGGCGAGACACGCCGCGATGTGCCCGGCGCTCCTGTAGCCAGTGCCCCGGCCGCGCGGCGGGCCGGGGATCCGCGCATAGGATGAAAGCTATGCCCGCCGCCGATCTCCCCCTCCTGTGCCCGGTGTGCCGCCAGGGCCTCCGCTTCACTGGCGGCGCCCGCACCCTGGTGTGCGGAGCCGGCCACAGCTTTGACGCGGCCAGGCAGGGCTACTTCAACTTCCTGGTCGGCAAGGGGACGGTTTTTGAAGCCGACAGCGCAGACATGGTGGCGGCCCGCTTCGACTTCCTCTCCGCGGGGCATTACCAGCCGCTGGCCGATGCCGTGGCCGGGCTCGCCACACCGGCGCTCCGGGAAGCCCCCGCCGGCCGGCCCCTCGTGCTCGACGCCGGAACGGGCACCGGCCACTACCTCAGGGCAGTGCTGGACCGGGCCGCGGACAGCGGTCCGGCCGCGGCCATCGGCCTGGACATTTCCAAGTTCGCCCTGCGCCGCGCAGCCAGGCTGAACCCCGAGGCTTTGAACGTCGTCGGGGACGTCTGGCAGCCGTTGCCGGTCGCGGAGAACGCCGTCGACGTCGTCACCGTGGTCTTTGCGCCGCGCAACGCGCCCGAGTTCGCCCGGGTCCTCCGCCCCGGCGGCCGCCTGGTCGTGGTCACACCGCGGCCCGGCCACCTGGCGGAGGTTGCCGGGCCGGCCGGGATGCTGGGGATCGAGCCGGCCAAAGACGAGCGGCTCGCCGCGTCCCTGGGCCAGCACTTCGCGCCCGTCGCAGCATCTGATCTGGACCTGGCATTGACCCTTGGCCCGCGCGACGTCGCCAACCTGGCCTACATGGGACCGGCCGGCCACCACCTGGACCGCGCCGCACTGGCAGCCCTCGAGGCCGCGCTTCCGGAGCGGACCTCCGTCTCGGCCCGCTTCCGGATCAGCGTCTTTCAACCCATCCGCTGACCATTCCCGCTCCCGCCGGTTCGCGGGTGCCGTCCGGTACGCCCTGAAACGACCCCCCGGAGGGGAACCGGGGCGGAAGGCCAGGCCGGGGAATCGACCCGCGAAATAACGACTTGGCCACTTTGGCCATCAATTCCCTACCGCCGGTCCCAGCTATTGCTGTTCCGCTTAGGATGGAATCACAGTTACTGGGGACCTGTGCCTGCAGCTCCCGGAACTCAAGGGGGAATTGATGTCTGAATGGCTGATCGAGAATTGGTGGGCGTTGTGGCTCACGCTCTTTCTCCTGTTTGCCGTGGTCGAGATGATCACACTCGACCTGTTCTTCATCATGCTCGGCGGCGGCGCCCTCGCCGGGCTGGTGGCGGACTTCGCCGGCGCCGATCCATGGCTGCAGATTATCGCCTTCTGCGTGGTGTCCCTGCTCATGATCGGCTTCGTCCGGCCGGTGGCCCTCAAGCATCTCCACCGGGGACCGGCGGATCAGCGCACCAATATTGAACGCCTCATCGGCGAATCCGCCGTCGTCATGGAGGCTGTGAGCGAAAACGGCGGACTCGTCAAGATTGGCGGGGACGTCTGGAGTGCGCGGTCCGAATCGGGAGTGCTGGCGCCCGGACAGCAGGCTGTGGTCAGTGCCATCGAAGGGGCCACCGCGATCGTGGCCCCGCAACCGGAATCCGCCGTCCAATAAGGGGCGCTGTCCGGCGGGCACTGCTGTCCGCCGGTGCGGCGCTGCCGGCGCGAGACTAAAACAAAACAACTGGGGAATAGGTGATGTATGAATATCGCAGTCGCAATTGTGCTGCTGGTACTAATTGTGTTTGTAATTATTGTGCTGGTCCGGTCGGTCCGGATCATTCCACAGGCCCGTGCCGGCGTCGTTGAACGGCTGGGTAAATACCAACGCACCCTGAATCCCGGACTTACCCTGCTGATCCCGTTTGTGGACCGCTTGCTGCCATTGCTCGACCTGCGGGAGCAGGTGGTGTCCTTCCCGCCGCAGCCGGTCATCACCGAGGACAACCTGGTGGTCTCGATCGACACCGTGGTCTATTTCCAGGTCACGGACGCCCGGGCCGCCACCTACGAGATCGCCAACTACATCCAGGCAGTGGAACAGCTGACCACCACCACCCTGCGCAACGTGGTTGGCGGCCTCAACCTGGAGGAAGCGCTTACCTCGCGCGACCAGATCAACGGCCAGCTCCGCGGCGTCCTGGACGAGGCGACCGGTCGCTGGGGCATCCGGGTCTCCCGGGTCGAGCTCAAGGCGATCGATCCGCCCCACTCGATCCAGGACTCGATGGAAAAGCAGATGCGGGCCGAACGTGACCGCCGCGCCGCCATCCTGACGGCCGAGGGCACCAAGCAGTCCGCGATCCTCACCGCCGAAGGCCAGCGCCAGTCCTCCATCCTGAAGGCCGAAGGCGACGCGAAGGCGGCCATCCTGCGGGCCGACGGCGAGGCCCAGGCCATCCAGAAGGTCTTCGACGCGATCCACAAGGGCAACCCGGACCAGAAACTGCTGGCTTACCAGTACCTCCAGACCCTCCCGAAGATTGCCGAGGGATCCTCAAACAAGCTGTGGATCATTCCCAGCGAGGTTGGCGAGGCGCTCAAAGGGATCGGCAGCGTACTGGGTGCAGGCGCGGTGCAGGAGCAGACGGCCTCAACGCCGGACGTGGCACCGTACTCACCGCCCGCCGCAGCCGACGGCCAAGGGAACCGGCCCTGAGCCTGCTCCCGCACTGGATCGGTCGGATCGGATAGTCACGTCCTGGCCCCCGCGGACCGGCCGTTTCGGCCGGCTGCGGGGGCCAGCCGGCTTAAGCCCGGCCCGGTCGGGTACAGGATACGCAGTTCACGCCGCGGGGCTACTCGCTTTACCGCGCCCGCACCACTCCCGTATACTTGAATATTTGTCCGGTCAGTTCAGCCGTCCGGAACAAAAACGCTCCGCACAGCGTTGATTCCAATGACGTTCCAAAGAGTTTTGTCCACTGGTGACTGTCATCTGGCCGGGCCACACCGGGCCAGTTACGGTACAGCGCGGTGCAACCAGAAGTCCGGCGCCTGACGGTCCCCGGACAACGCAGGGCTTGACCCTGCGAACCGAATAGAGGGAGAAAAGATGAGCGATCGCAGCCTGCGGGGTATGCGCCTTGGCGCACAGAGCATGGAGACCGAATCCGGCGTCGAACCGGCTCCGCGCCAGCGGGTTGAATACCGTTGCGAGGATGGCGAGCAGGTGTTCGTGACATTCTCCTCGGAAGCCGAAATCCCCCCGGTCTGGGTTTCGAAGACGGGCAAGGAGGCGTTGCTTGTGGATGGCGAACGCCCCGTCAACAGCAACGAGAAGGCAGTGCGCACGCACTGGGACATGCTGCTGGAGCGCCGCTCGCTTCCCGAACTTGAGCAGATCCTCGAAGATCGCCTCACCATCCTGCGCGAACGCCGCGGCGAACGCCGCTCGGCCTAGTCCCCAGCGCACCGGCTACGGCAAGGGCCGGGCCCGCATCATTCGATGCGGGCCCGGCCCTTTTCCTGTTCCTGCGCCTCCATGCTCTGCGGCTCCTCTGCGCCTCCTGCGGCTGCATCGCCTGGACGCGCACAGGAGCCGGGATACTGCGTCAGCCGGGGGTGAGGACGCAGAACTCGTTGCCCTCCGAGTCGGCGAGGCAGACCCAGGGCACATCGCCTTGGCCGACGTCGGCGTCAGTGGCGCCCAGAGCCCGCAGCCGGGCCACCTCCGCCGCTTGATCATCAACCGGGTACGGCATCAGGTCGAGATGGACACGGCCCCACACGGTCTGCGCGGCGGGCGTGCGACGGAACTCCAGGTACGGCCCGACGCCCTTGGCCGAACGCAGCCTCGCATGATCGTCGTCCACCTCGTGCAGGGTCCAGTCCGTCGCCCCGGCCCAGAACCCGGCCATGGCCCGTGGGTCTGCACAGCTGACCACCACCGCGGCGATCGGCCCGGTGTCCTGGTAGATCGGGCGGGGCTCCAGCACGCGGAACAGGTTGCCCTCCGGGTCGGCCAGAACCGTCCACGGCTCAGCACCCTGGCCGACGTCGGCGGCCGTCGCGCCGAGCCCCAAGAGATGCGCCACCAGCTCCGCCTGGTGGGCCGCAGAGGTGGTGGCGAGATCGAGGCGCGCCCGGTACCCCACCGTCTCGGGGTCCGGGACGGTGACGACATCGACGCAGACGGCGGCGGGGTCCGGCCAGACGAAACCCAGGGGTTCAACATTGGTCACACCGGGTCCCTCGCTGGACACACCCCAGCCGAGTGCCTCCGCCCAAAACCGGCCGAGCGTTGAGTCATCCCGAGCCTTGAAATTCACCTGAACAAGTCGCAGCGCCATACCGCCCGACCCTATACCCCGGTGATGCCCGGACCGGGAGACACGCCTTAGGCGTCCTGCCTGCTGTCCTGCTTGCCCCGGAGCTTGTTCCAGCGGGCCGTGAGTCCCCATTTGGTGACGTTGATCATGGCTTCGACGACGATGTTGCCGCTCATCTTCGAAGCGCCGAGCTCGCGCTCCACGAAGGTAATGGGCCGTTCCACGATGGTCAGGCCGAGCTTGGCCACGCGCCAGGCAAGATCCACCTGGAAGCCATAGCCTACCGAGTCGACCGCATCCAGGTTCAGCTTCTCCAGCGTGGTCCGCCGGAAGGCGCGGAAGCCGCCGGTGACGTCCTTGATCCTTACTCCGAGCATGATCCGCGCGTACGTGCTGCCGACGCGGCTGATGGCCTGGCGGTAGAGCGGCCAGTTGACCACACGGCCGCCGGGAACCCAGCGGGAGCCCATGGCGAGGTCCGCGCCCTGCTCCACGGCCTCGATCAGCTGCGGCAGCTGCTCGGGCTGGTGCGAGCCGTCAGCGTCCATCTCCACGAGGATGTCGTAGCCGGCGTCCAGGCCCCACTTGAAGCCCGCGATGTACGCCGCTCCCAGGCCGGCCTTTCCGGCGCGGTGCAGGACGTGGACCTGTCCGTCTTCTGCGGCCATGCGGTCCGCCAGCTGCCCCGTGCCGTCAGGGCTGTTGTCGTCGACAACCAGCACGTCGGAGGCGGGCACGGCTGTGCGCAGGCGACCGAGGGTCTTGGGCAACGATTCCAGCTCGTTATAGGTCGGGATGATGGTGAGGACACGCACAGCGAGGCCTTTCCTTGAAGGGAGCGGTCGGTGCGCCGAAAGTCAATGGTTCCGGATATTCAGGCGCAACTTCCCATTATAGGGAGTTGCGCGCCCGTGGGGCGCCCGCGAGGCGGCCGTGCGGCCGCCCGGGCAGGTCCACCCGCTTCGGGCCAGTTCCGGCAGGCCACGAATTGCGGCGCCGGAACCGTTTTCTGCTGCGAAGTAGACCCGCCCCCTGGGGGTGCCCGTGGTCATGACCAAGTAAAGCTCCCGCGGGTGCGGCAACCTGGGAAGGACCGGGGACTGCCGGAGTCTGCGCGGTACGCAACCCTCCGTTGCCCCTCAATGCTACGGGGGCGGGCCGATCTGTCAACCAAGCCGTGACCTGCCGTTTCGTCTGTCGGCGCAGTTCAGGGCGGGGTCGCGGGTGGAAATGTTTCCGCTCCGTCCGCTGGATGACGGGCCGGATCAGGCGCCAGGTGTTCAGGCGTGGAGGGCGCCGCTGGCATAGAGTTCCTGGCCGTCCCGTACCGTCAGGAGGCAGGCAGGATCGCTGCCGGTGTCCAGCGCCGGCAGCAGCGGGGTGCGGGCGCGCGGGTCGGTGCTCCACGACTGCACGCGCCCGTCGGCCACCTGGACCATGAGCTCCTCGACCTCCCAGACCGCAAAGCTGGCCGGAGCGCCCGGCACCAGTTGCCCGGCCATGGGGTTGGGGTAGCGGGCTGCCCGCCAGCCGGCCCGCGTGTGGCCGAGGAACGCGGCGCGGGCGGAGATCTGTTCGGCGGGATTGGTGTGCTGCAGGCACGCGCGCACGCTGGACCACGGCCGGAGCGGCGTCACCGGACTGTCGCTGCCGAAGCAGATCGGCACACCGGCCGCGTAGAGGCTGCCAAAGGCATTCATTCCCAGCCGGCGGGAGCCGAGGCGCTGCTGGTACAGGCGGTCCCCGCCACCCCACAGGGCGTCGAAGACCGGCTGCGCGCTGACGCTGACCGAATAGCGGGCCAGCCGGCTGATGGCCGCGGCATCGGCGAGTTCGACGTGCTCGAACCGGTGCCCCGCGGCACGGACGCGCTGCTCCCCCACCTCAGCCGCGGCGAGGTCGAGGGCGTCGAGGGCCGCGTCCAGGCCGGCGTCGCCGATCACGTGGAAACCCGCCTGGATCCCCAGGAGGGAGCACGCCGCGAGGTGGGCGGCTGCCTCGGCCACGGAGAGGTACAGGCTGCCGCGCTCTCCGGGCGCGTCGGTGTAATCCTCCCGCAGGGCGGCAGTCCGTGAGCCGATCGAGCCGTCGATGTTCAGGTCACCGGCCAGGCCCAGTACAGGCAGGCCCAATTCGTCCAGGATGGACTGGGCATGTTCGGCGGATCCGGCGAGCTCGCCCCAGTACGGCAGGATCTCCGGCACTGCCACGCCGTCCACCCCGTTCGGTCCGCCGCCGGAGGTGCTGTTCCAGGCCACCGCGAGCCGCAGGTCCTCGATGCTTCCGATATGCGGCGCGGCCATCTCGGCGAGGGCCACGTAGCCGTTGGCCGCTGCCTCGGCGAGGGCGCGCTGCTGGTATGCGCGCAGGGCGTCCGCCGGCAGCCGGCGGGCCGCCAGGCGGGCCGCGGTGTGGGCGTCGCGTTTGACCTGGCTTCCGGCGCCGCCGCCGTCGAGCCCGTCCAGTCCGGCCGACGCGGCCAGGGAGTTCGATACCAGGGCCGAGTGGACATCGACGCGGGACAGGTAGACCTGGCGGCCGCCGGCCGCGCGTTCGATTTCGTCCCGGGAGGGCAGGGCGGGATCGGCCCAGGTGGTCTCGTCCCAGCCGTGGCCCAGGACGGGACCGCCCGCGCTGGACGCGGAGGCGGCGGCGACGGCGTCGAGGAGTTCAGCGGAGGAGCGCACCCCGGCCAGCTGGAGGCCCTCCAGCGCGATTCCGGTTTCCGTCAGGTGGATGTGGGAGTCGACGAAGCCGGGGGCCAGGAGCGCGCCCTGCAGATCGATCACCTCCATGGAGGCATCGGCGATGGATGTGGCGGCCTGTTCGGAACCAACCCAGGCGACGGTGTCGCCGTCGACCAGCATCGCAGTCGCAAAGGGATCGGCAGCTGTGTAGACCGAGCCGTTGCGGTACAGCGTGACGTTGCGGGGGGCGGGGGCGGCCGGCGAATCGGTCATGGGGCGGGAACTCCTTGTTGCTGGGGGCCGGCCGAGGGCCGGCGGGTTCGAAAATCTGCGAGGCCGCGGTAGCGGGCCAGCGAGTGGTGCAGGGAGCGGGCCGGTCCGGCCCGCGCCCTAGGCCACGGAGGAATAGGCGACGACGCCGCGTTTGATGAGCTTGATGGCCTCCGCGCACAGCCGCGCAATCCGGGGGTCGAGGTTCGGGATGTCGGCGAGCTGGTCCAGGAGGTCGATCACCTGTTTGACCCAGCGGACAAAGTCGCCCGCGGCCAGGTCGGTGCCGCTCAGCACGTCCTGGAGGTGCCGGCCCTTGGCCCATTTGAAGATCGGCCACACAAGGCCGAGCTCGGGCTCGCCAGTGAGGGGCAGCTTGTTGGCTTCCTCGACGTCCTCCAGCGCGGACCATTCGCGGACCACGGTGTCTACCGCGGATTCCAGGGACACGCTCGGCATCTTGGGCCGCAGGCCGCGGTCCTCACGCTTGGCCTGGTAGACGAGCACACTGGCCAGCGCGGCGATCTCGGCGGCGTCGAGGTCGTTGAAGGCCCCCATCCGCAGTGACTGCGAAATCAGCAGGTCCTTTTCGCCGTAGATCCGCCGCAGGCGTTGCCCGTCCGGGCTGATGGACAGCGCGCCCGTGTCCGAGGTTTCCAGGTAGCCGTAGCCCGTCAGGACGCCGCAGACACGGTCGAACGTCTTGGCGATGGTGTTGGTCCGGCCCTGGATCTGGCGGATGAGCCCGTCCGTTTCCTGGCGGAGTTTCCACCAGCGTTCGGACCACCGGGCATGGTCCTCGCGTTCACTGCAGCCGTGGCAGGGATGGGCGCGCAGTTCCCGGCGGAGCTCGGCGATCCGCTTCTCCTGGTTGGGTGCAGCGGAGGCCCGGCCGAAGTCGTCGTCGCGGCGCGGCGGCGCCGGCGGCCGGTTCTCGCGGATGGCGTTGCGCACCGAGGACGCCAGGTCGCGGCGGGACTTGGGAACCTTGGCGTTGAAGGTCTTGGGAATCCTGATCCGGGTGATCGGCGACAACGGACCTTCGACGTCGTGCAGGCCAATCCGGCGGAGCTGGTTGTCCAGCGTCATGACGGCGGGGCGGGGCTCGCGGGATTCGTGGTCGGAGCTGAGCACCACCGCGAGCCCCGGCGACTTCCCGGCCGGAACATCCACCACGTCCCCCGGGAGCAGCCTGCTCAGGGAGTCCTCGGTCAGGGACTTCCTGGCCCGGGACGTGCTCCGGGAGGCCATGGTTTCGGCATCGCCCAGGGCCCGCCGCAGCCGCGCGTATTCGGTGAAGTCGCCCAGGTGGCAGGTCATGGCCTTGCTGAACCCGGCAATGGATTCTTCCCGGCTCCTGACCTGCCGGGCCAGTCCCACCACGGATCGGTCCGCCTGGAACTGGGCAAAGGATGATTCGAGGATTTCCCGGGCGCGCGGCCGGCCGAACTGCGCCAAAAGGTTGATCGACATGTTGTACGTGGGCCGGAAGCTGGAGTTCAGCGGGTAGGTCCGCCGTGAGGCCAGGCCGGCGACGGCGGCCGGATCCGTTCCGGGCTGCCACAGCACGACGGCGTGGCCCTCGACGTCGATGCCGCGGCGGCCGGCGCGGCCCGTCAGCTGGGTGTACTCCCCCGCCGTGATGTTGACGTGAGCCTCGCCGTTGAACTTGTCGAGCTTTTCGAGCACGACGCAGCGGGCCGGCATGTTGACGCCCAGGGCGAGTGTTTCGGTGGCGAAGACGGCCTTGACCAGCCCGTCGACGAACAGCTTCTCCACAACCTCCTTGAAGGTCGGCAGCATGCCGGCGTGGTGCGCGGCGAGCCCGCGGAGCAGGCCGTCCCGCCAGCTCCAGAAGCCGAGCACATCGAGGTCATCCGAGGGGATGTCCTGGGCGGCCTCGTCGACGCGCCGGGCGATGATCTGCTGTTCGGCCTCGCTGGTCAGCCAGAGTCCGGCCGCGACGCACTGGGCCACGGCGGCATCGCAGCCGGCGCGCGAGAAGATGAATGTGATGGCCGGCAGGAGGTCCTGCCGGTCCAGGCTGGCGATGACCTGCGGCCGGCTGGCCTTCCGCACCGGGCTGCGCTGGGCGCCCTGCGGTTCGTCCCGCTGGCTGCGTTGCTGGCGGCGCTGGTTCCGGCCGCCGTGGCCGAAGCGGCCACGGAAATTCATCTGGCTCTCGGCCCGGGCCATGGACAGCAGTTCCGGGTTGACCTCGAAGCCGGCCCGCCCTGGCACTTCCGAGGTGACGGCGGCCGCCGGGCCGCCGACAACAGCATCGGCTACGGCGGATGCCTCCCCGGCAGTTGCCTCACTGGCAGTTGCCCCAACAGGCAGGGCGATCTCGTCAAAGCTCGTGTCGCCGGCAAACAGGTCCACGATCTTCCGCCCCACCATGACGTGCTGCCACAGCGGCACCGGGCGGTGCTCGGAGACGATCACATCGGTCTGCCCGCGGACGGTGTCGAGCCACGCACCGAACTCCTCGGCGTTGGAGACCGTGGCACTCAGGGACGCCACCTGGACCTCGCTGGGCAGATGGATGATGACTTCCTCCCACACGGCGCCGCGGAAGCGGTCGGCGAGGTAGTGGACTTCGTCCATGACCACGAAGCCGAGATCATCCAGGGTGTCCGAATCCGCGTAGAGCATGTTGCGGAGCACTTCGGTGGTCATGACCACCACCGGGGCGTCGCCGTTGATGCTGGTATCTCCGGTGAGCAGTCCCACCTGGGCGGCGCCGTACTTGGCGGCCAGTTCGGAGTACTTCTGGTTGCTCAGGGCTTTGATGGGGGTGGTGTAGAACGCCTTGAGCCCACGCTGGAGGGCCAGATAGATGGCGAACTCCCCCACAATCGTCTTCCCGGCGCCGGTGGGGGCGGCCACCAGCACGCCCCGGCCGGCCTGCAGGGACAGGCATGCTTCGCGCTGGAAGTCATCGAGTTCAAATTCGAGCGAGCGGATGAACCCGCCCAGATAGGTCTTGGCTTCAGCAGCCCGCTCGACGCTGGCGCGGTAACGTTCGGACGGTGATTCCGGCCCGGGGTGTGAGGACATGTTTCCAGCCTAGTGCGCGAAAGGCTAGAGATTCTCCAGCTCGGAGCTGGGGGTGGCGTGGTCGGCGGTGGCTTCGGTCTCGGCGTCGCGTTTGACGGCGCGCCGCTCGCGCCGGCGGTCGTTGAGCAGGCACAGCCCGATCGCGGCGAAGAACAGCGCCAGCATGGGTCCGGCCAGGTAGAACATGCTCATGGCGTCGGCGCCGGGAGCGGCCATCGCGGCGAACAGGCAGACCAGGAAGACTGTAATCCGCCAGCTCTTGAGCAGCTGCTGGCCCTTGATGAGTCCGGCCAGGTTCAGCCCGAACAGGACCACCGGGAGGAGGAAGGCGATGCCGAAGGCGAGCAGCAGCCGCAGCACGAAGGACAGGTACACCTGGGCGCTGATGAAGTTGGAGCCGCCCGACGGTGTGAAGTCGGTCAGGACGCGGACCGCGTTGGGCAGCACGAGCCAGGCCAGCAGGACGCCGCCGACGAAGAGCGGCACGGCCGCCGCCACGAAGGACAGGGCCAGGCGGCGTTCCTTCTTATGCAGCCCCGGCACGATGAAGGCCCAGAGCTGGTAGAGCCAGACGGGGCTGGCGATAATCAGGCCCAGGAACACGGAGACCTGGATCATGAGGTCGAACGAGCTCGCGACGCCGTCGAAATTCAGCGTGGCCTGGCGGCCTTCATGTTCGTTCAGGTCGCGGATCGGCTTGATCAGCGCCGCCAGCATTGGCTGGTAGACAAGGAAACCCACTACCGTCCCAAGGACGACGGCGATTGCCGCCTTAAAGAGCCGGTTGCGCAGCTCTTTGAGGTGGTCGAGGAGCGCCATCCTCCCCTCGGGGTTCGATCGACGGCTCATGGTTACTGCCATGCGGTCTTAGGCGCGGGTCGACGGCGGAACGTCGGTTCCGTCGCCCGTGCGGCTTTCCGGTGCGCCGGCCTGCGGGTGGTTGATGACCCGTCCTTCAACCGGCTCGGAGCCATCCTTGGCATCGGTGGTGCCGTCCTTCTTCATTTCCCGGACTTCCGACTTGAAAATGCGCATCGACTGGCCCAGGCTGCGGGCCATACCCGGCAGCTTCGGCGCAGCGAACAGCACCAGTGCCAGAACGATGATGATGATGAGATGCCAGCCTTCAAGCCTCATGGGGAGAGGTCCTTTCGTTTGAATACATCCTATGTCTAACGCGTTTCGATGTCGCGCAGCGCCTGGGGTTGCCCGCGGTCCTTCTTGCGTTGGATGCGGCGCAGCCGGCGGGCGTTTTGCCGGGCGAGCTTGGATGCGTGGTAATCATGTCGCATCCGCGCGGGCGAGGCAAAAATGGCGTCGCCGGGCACCGGCCGAAGGGACTCGTCCGCGCTGCCCGGGTCACCGGCGCCGGCCGCTGTCGAACCGGCCGCTGAAACGGTGCCGGTGCCCGCTGGTGAAGGCAGGGTGGAAAAGCGGTCCGCGGCTTCACCCAATTCGGTGAGCGTCGTTGTGGCTTGCCGGAACAGCCGGAAGCCGAGCACGCCGAAGAACAACAGCGACAACGCGACAAGCGCTATCCAAATAACGATCCAGGACCACCAAGGCATGCTGATCAGTCTATCGGGCGATCTGAGAAGGCTTCGTATTGCGTCAGGGCCGCGGCGAGCCACTCCCGCGACGCGGCCGCGAGGGCCTCTGGCTGCAGGATCCGCACCATCCCGCCGTGCTGGGCCACGAACATCGGCAGCCAGTCCGTGCTGCCAAACCGGATTTCGGCGAGCATGCCGCCGCCTGGCAGAGCCGCGGTCCGCTCGGCGTAATAGTCATCAGCGAGGCCGGTGCCGCGGGGCGCGAGTTCCACGACGACCACCGTGTCGTCGTCGTTCGGGGTGAACAGTTTCACCGGAAAGCTGTCCGCCGGCTTTGCCGTCGCGGCCGCCCGCCGGCCGTTGGGCTCAAGGGCTTCGATCCTGTCCAGCCGGAAGTTGCGGAGGCCCTGGGCGGAGTGGCAGTACGCCTCGAGGTACCACGTGTTGTCCAGCGAATAGAGCCGCAGGGGGTCCACGTCGCGTTCGGACACGGCGTCGCGCTGCGCCGAGAAGTACCTCAGGTGCAGCTGCGCGCCGGATTCGAGGGCGGCGCGGGCGGTGTCAAGGATGGCGGAATCGCCGGGGGCCACCTCGGGGCCGGAGAGCGCGGCCGCTTTGACGCCTTCCTCCCCCGCCGCGGCCATGAGTTTGAGCGTCACCGATTCCAGGGCGCCGCCTTCGGCGAGCTCGGGCAGGCTGTTGAGCGTCTCCAGGCCGGTCAGGAGCGCACAGGCCTCGTCCACGGTGAACCGTACGGGGCGGGTCAGGTCCAGGGCCTGGGTGATGAATACGTGGTCATCGTCCCACTGGATGTCCAGCAGATCGTCGGGGTAGCCCTCCGGCAGGCCCGAGCAGATCAGGATCCGCAGGTCGTCCTCGAGTGCCTTGCGGGTGATGCCAAACCTGGCGGCGACCTCGCTGATGTGCAGTCCCTGGTTGTGGACAAGGAACGGGACGAGTTGCAGCATCCGCTTGAGCTGGTCCTCCGAGGTTCGTTTCCGGGTACGGCCGGCGCGGCCCGCCGCCGGGAAGGCGACGTCCGGCAGGGGCCTGTCGGCGAACTCGGCGGCCGCCGTGAGGCGGCGGTGGACGGCGCCGGCGAGTTCGGGGGGTGAAATCACAGTGACGCGGGGACCGTAGGAGGCCAGCTCCTCGCCCAGGGTCTCCGCATCGCGGAAGGGCACCACGAGGCGGTCCGTCCCGGCCGGGTGCCCCGGTGTTCGGGCTTCCGGCGCTGCGGCTTCCGGCGCTGCGTCCGGAAGCGGCTGGGCGCGTTTGCGGAGGCCCAGGAGCCGCCCGTGTTCGACGTCGACCACGGCGCTCTGCACCGGCAGCTCGGCCAGGCCGGCCAGCTGGGCGCGGACGTTGAACCCGGCCGGCGGCGTGAAGCTCTCCTTCTCCAGTACGGTCACGGCGGACGTCAGGCGGGACAGGCGGAAGAACCGTTTGTCCCCCCGGCCCCGGTCGTGGCCCACGAGGTACCACTGGCCGAAGCGGCTGCCCAGACCCCAGGGCTCCACCAGGCGTTCCTGCTCCTGGCCGGTGCTGCCGGCGAGGTAGCTGAACCGGACCGGGTGCTGGGCGTGTATCGCGGCGACCAGGTCCTCGAAGGCCTGGCCGGCGGGGCGGATGCGCGGCTGGACGCCGGTGGGGAGTTCGGCGTCGACCAGGCCGCCGGCGGCCTGCAGCTTCCGGACCGCGTCGACGGCGGCGGAGCCGAGGGCGGCGTGCTCCCAGAGCTGGGCCGCGAGGATCAGGACCGTGCACTCTTCGGGGGTGAGGCTGACGTCGGGCAGCCGGTTCGATTCCTTGCCGATCCGGTAGCGGGTGGTTGCCGGGTCGTCGGAGCCCCAGCCCGTGTCCGTCACGGCCTCGACGTCGAAGCCAAACTGGCGCAGCTCGCCTTTGTCGCGTTCGAACATGCGGCCGAAGGCGACGTCACTGCTCGTGGTGTCGTGGTAGACCTTTTCGCGCAGCTCGCTGCGGCGCAGGCCGTACTTGGTGTTGAGCAGGGCGATGAGCAGGTTCAGGAGGCGTTCTGTACGTGAGGCGGACACCCCGCAAGGGTACTAAAGCCGGTCCCGGAAAATGACGAAAGCGCGGCAACAGCCGGAAGAACTTTTCCGATTGTTACCGCGCTTCGTTCCCCGGGGGGCGGGTGGGGGCTAGCGGACGGCGACGAGGTCCACGACGAAGATCAGGGCCTCGTTGGGGCCGATCGCCCCGCCGGCGCCACGGGAGCCGTAGGCAAGCTCGGACGGGATCTCGAGCCGGCGGCGGCCGCCGACCTTCATGCCCAGCAGGCCCTGGTCCCAGCCCTGGATGACCTGGCCGACGCCGACCCGGAAGTCCAGCGGCGTGCCGCGGCCCCAGGAAGCGTCGAATTCTTCACCGGTGGACCAGGCGACGCCCACGTAGTGGGTGGAAACGGTGTCGCCGGCTTTGGCCTCGGCGCCGTCCCCTTCGATCAGGTCGGTGATGACCAGTTCGGTGGGGACGTCGCCTACGGGGAAGTCAATTTCCGGCTTCTCGCGGTCGAGGTTGCGCTGTCCAAATGACATGGTTACTCCTTTGAGGTGACGTGTAGTGGTTGCAGTTGTAGCGGTGGGTTACTTGACGCCGAGGATATCGACGACGAAGACGAGGTCGCCCTTCGCGTCGCCCTGGCCCTGATCTCCGTAGGCGAGGTCCTTCGGGACGACCAGAAGGACACGTGAGCCGACCGTCTTGCCGGTCAGGCCCTGGGTCCAGCCCTTGATGACGCCGGTCAGCGGGAAGGTGGCCTTCTTGCCACTCTCAAAGCTGGAGTCGAAGACCTTGCCGGTGGCGAGGGCGACGCCGACGTAGTTGACGGTGATCGTGTCGGTCTCCTTGAGGGCCTGGCCCTTGCCGGTGATGAGGTCCTGGGAGACCAGCGCGGTCGGAGCCTTGACACCGGCGACCGAGATCTCCGGAACGCCCTTGTCGTTTTCCTTGACGGTCGGCAGTCCGGCCGGCGGGGTGACGGCGTCGCCCTCAGGCTTGTCCAGGACCGGCGGAGCGTCCTTGGCGGCGAGCACCTTGACGATCAGGAGCTGGGTCGGCTTGGCCTCGGCACCCTCGGCTGCGGCCTGGCCGGGAACGGCGAGGGCGAGGTGCGAGCCGATCTTGGCGCCCACGAACGCGTTGTAGATGACGGGGCTGCTGCCCTTGAGCTCGTCGTTCAGTTCCAGCGGCTCGGGATCGTTAGGGAACGTGTCCTCGAGGGTGGAGCCGTCCTTGCCGTTGAACGCCACGATCGAAATGTCGGCGATCTGGTTGGCCTTGACCCGGTCGCCACTGCCCTCGGTGACCACCTTGACAGTGGGTTCCTTGACGTCAAGCGGCTTGGTGAAGTCGACGCCGGGGGCCTTCTTGTCACCGTTCTCAGTCAATTTGACCGAGTCCAGCTTGGCGGTCTCACCCGCGGACTGGCTGGTGGGTTCCGGAGCCGGAGGCGCTTCGCTGCCGCCGCAGGCGGTCAGCAGCAGCAGTCCGGGAAGAAGAATTGCTAGTAGTCGGCGCAATTGGAAACTTTCGTCGAGGCAGGGTGGACTCAATGCCGTTCGGTTTCCCGTGGCAAAGAAAGCGGCGGCCGCAGGGCGGCCCTACCCCAGAATAACGTGCGAAGCTGGGTATCAGCCCATCGAGTCCAGCAGCGCATCCACCCGTTCGTCCACGCTCCGGAAGGGATCCTTGCACAGAATGGTCTGGTGGGCGCGGTCGTTCAGCTTCAGATGGACCCAGTCCACGGTGTAGTCGCGGCCGAGTTCCTGGGCGCGCCGGACGAAGTCGCCGCGGAGTTTGGCGCGCGTGGTCTGCGGCGGGGCATCCACCGCGTCCTTGACCGCGGTGTCGTCCACCACCCGGCGCACGGCCCCGCGGGCCTGGAGCAGGTAGAAGAGGCCGCGGCCACGGGAAATATCGTGGTAGGTCAGGTCCAGCTGCGCAATCCTGGGAGCGTCAAGGCCCAGCCCGTGCCGTTCCCGGTAGTTGTCCATGAGCTTTTTCTTGATGGCCCAGTCCACTTCGGTATCGATCGTGCTCGTGTCGCCGCTTTCGATGGCGTCCAGCGTGCGCTCCCAGAGGTCCAGGATCAGCGGCACGTGGGGGTTGTGCGCGCCGTGTTCGGCCACGAACGCGGTCACCTTGCCCAGGTATTCGCGCTGGATTTCCAGGGCCGTGAGCTGCCGGCCGTTGGCGAGCCGGACCAGTGCCCGGCCGCTGAGGTCGTGGGAGATTTCCCGGATGCTGCGGATCGGGTTCTCCATCCGCATGTCGCGCATGATCACCCCGGCCTCGATCATCCGCAGGATCAGGTCCACCGTGCCGATCTTGAGCAGCGCCGTTGTTTCGGACATGTTGGAGTCGCCCACGATCACGTGCAGGCGCCGGTAGAACTCGGCGTCCGCATGCGGCTCGTCCCGGGTGTTGATGATGGGCCTGGAGCGGGTGGTGGCGGAGGAAACGCCTTCCCAGATGTGGTCGGCCCGCTGGGAGAACGCGAAGGTCGCCCCGTGCGGGGTCTTGAGGATCTTGCCGGCCCCGGCGATCAACTGGCGGGTCACAAGGAACGGGATGAGGATTTCCGCGAGCCGGGAAAATTCCCCGCGCCGCGGGATGAGGTAGTTTTCGTGGCTGCCGTAGGAGTTCCCGGCCGAGTCTGTGTTGTTCTTGAACAGGTATACGGTGCCGTTGAATCCCTCCGCCGCCAGCCGTTCCTGGGCTTCGTCCACGAGGTCGCACAGGATCAGCTCCCCGGCACGATCATGGGCTATCAGCTGGGCGAGGTCGTCGCACTCGGCGGTGGCGTACTCCGGGTGCGACCCGACGTCCAGGTAAAGGCGCGAGCCGTTGGTCAGGAAGACGTTGGAGGACCGTCCCCAGCTGACCACCTTGCGGAAGAGGTAGCGGGCTACTTCCTCCGGTGCCAGCGGCCGGGACTCCGGGCTTGAATAGGAAATTCCGAATTCGGTTTCGATGCCGAATATGCGCTTGTCCATCTCACTTCTCCTCAGCCAGCAATGCCACGATGTCCGGGTCCTCGAGCCGGCGGAACGCCCGGCGGGTGCCGCGGCCGCTTTCCGATCCCCGGTCCAGTACCGCAACTTCAAGTGCGGATACAGGCAGGGTGGTGGTTTCCTTGTCCGCCACGAGCCCGGCGAGGGCCAGCCGGATGGCGCCCGCGAAGTCGAGTTCGCCCTGCCAGCCCGCCGCGACAGCCTCGGAGACCTTGTCCGCCTGGCCACCCATCACAATAAAGCCGTGCTCGTCGGCGATGGACCCGTCAAAGGTCAGCCGGTACAGATGGTCCGCCTCCTGCGCCTGGCCGACTTCGGCCACGGCCAGTTCGACCTCGAAGGGTTTCTGTTCGGCCGTAAACACCGCGCCGAGGCTCTGTGCATACACGCTGGCGAGGCCGCGGGCTGTGACGTCCTCGCGGTCGTAGGAATAGCCCCGGACATCGGCATACCGCACCCCGGCTTGCCGCAGGCTCTCAAACTCGTTGTACTTCCCGACGGCCGCGAACGCGATCTTGTCGTAGATCTCGCCGATCTTGTGCAGCGACGGGGACGCGTTCTCCGCCACGAGGGCAATCCCGTCCCGGCAACTGATGACCACCACCGAACGTCCGCGGGCGATGCCCTTCCGTGCGAAATCCGCACGGTCCTTCATCAGCTGTTCGGGAGATACATAGAACTGCTGGGTCATCTCAGGCCTCCCGCTGGGCGACTGTGCGGGATTCGATGACGCGGCCGGCCACGGCGGCAAGGTCGCGGTCCGGGACCCGGAAGGCGCCTGTCCGGTTCACGATGTACACCACCGGCCATAGCTGCCGGACGGGGTCCGGCCCGCCTGTGGCGGAGTCGTCGTCGGCGGCGTCGTACAGGGCCTCGACGGCGACCGCCACGGCGTCCTGCTCCGAGAGGCCGGGACGCCAGAGCTTCTTCAGCGCGCCGCGGGCGAACATCGAACCGGATCCCACCGCGTGGTGCTCCTGTTCCTCGTAGCGGCCGCCCGTGACGTCGTAGGAGAAGAGCCGGCCGAAACCTGCGGGCCGGTCGAATCCCGCGAACAGGGGCACGACGGCGAGGCCCTGCATGGCCATGGGCAGGTTGCCGCGGACCATGGCGCCGAGCCGGTTCGCTTTCCCGTCCAGGCTCAGGAGGGTGCCCTCGATCTTCTCGTAGTGTTCGAGTTCAACCTGGAACAGCCTGGTGATGTCCAGGGCGATGCCGGCGGTCCCGGCAATGCCCAGCACTGAATACTGGTCGGCGGGAAAGACCTTCTCGATGTGCCGGCTCGCGATCACGTTGCCCATGGTGGCGCGGCGGTCCCCGGCCATCAGCACTCCCCCGGCGTAGGTCATCGCCACGATCGTGGTCCCGTGCGGGGCCTGCAGCGGTGCTCCTGGCTGGCCGGCGTGCCCGCCGGCGGGCAACTGGTTGAAAGGCACTTGGCCGAAGGGCATCAAATCGGGCCGTTCGCGCTGCAGATGCTCGGTGAATGAGGACGTCGCGTTGGCTGCTACTCGGTTGGCTGTTGTTTCCTGCACTAACGCTCTCCCTCAACGTGGTGGATCAACGACTCTTCCGGCCCTTAGCCCCTCCCGCCGCCCTCATCCGGCGGCCGGCGGCGCTCCTACTGGCCGCCCTTTTGGACGAATGCGCGCACGAATTCCTCGGCGTTGGACTCCAGCACACCGTCGATCTCATCGAGGAGATCATCGACGCCCTGGGTGGCTGCCGACGCCTGGGCGTCCGCCGGGGCCGGCGGCGCGGCGGGGACGTCCTCGTCAACCTCGGTGTCCCGCGACTGCGGCTGCTGCTGCTCCTGGCCTGCCATTGTTTTCTCCTTCATGTCCGTCCCTTTTCTCCTAAGGGACATCCTGTAGCAATAGTGCCACGCCCGGGGCGCCCGCGGGGGGCTTTGTTTTCAGGAACCGGGGCTGAGTCCGAGCAGTTCTGCCAGGAACGTCCCGGCCTCCCTGTGCCGGGCAAACAGGCCGCCGGTGAGGGCTTCGGTCCCGCGCAGCGGCTCGCGGGTTGGGACCCGCTGGAGCCTGCCACGGCCGGGGACATCGAAGATCACCGAGTCCCAGCTGGCCCCCGCGAGGTCTGCACCGAACCTGCTGACGCAGCGCCCGCGGAAGTACGCCCGCGTGTCCGACGGCGGTTCGGTCACCGCACGGGCGATCGCGGCGTCGTCGACGATTCGGCGCATCCGGTCGCGGGCCAGCAGCCGGTAGTAGAGCCCCTTTTCGGGGCGGATGTCGGCCCACTGCAGATCCACGAGGCCCAGCCGGGCGTTGTCCCAGCCCAGGCCGTCACGCTGGCGGTAGCCCTCGAGCAGGGACAGTTTGGCGAGCCACTCGACTGAGGATGCGGCCGCCGCCCGGTCACCGCCGAGTTCGCCCAGCGTGGCGGACCACCGCTCCAGGACCTCGTGGGTGTGGCCGTCACCGTCCACGGCGTCCGCGACGCCGGTGTCCTGCGCGTGCTTGGAGGCGGCCTCGAAATAGATCCACTGGAGGTCCAGGGCGCTGATCCGCCGGCCGTCGCCCAGGCGCAGCAGCCCGGTGAGCGAGGTGTCGTGGCTGACGGCCTGCAGCGCGGCGACGGGCTCATGGACTTCGATCCGCGGCGCCAGCCCGGCCTCGATCAGGCTCAGGACCATCGCGGTGGTGCCGAACTTGAGGAAGTTGGAGGCCTGGCTGAGGTTGGCGTCGCCGATGATGACGTGCAGCCTGCGGTATTTGTCCGCGGTGGCGTGGGGCTCGTCCCGGGTGTTGATGATGGGGCGGCGGATGGTGGTTTCCAGGCCCACCTCGGTTTCGAAGAAGTCAGCGCGCTGGCTGATCTGGTAGCCGGCCCGGGCGCTGTCCTGCCCGAGGCCCACCCGCCCGGCACCGCAAATGATCTGCCGGGTGACGAAAAACGGCGTGAGGCCGCGCACGATTTCGCCGAAGGGCACCGAGCGGGGCATCAGGTAGTTCTCGTGCGAGCCGTAGGAGACCGATTTGTTGTCCGTGTTGTTCTTGTACAGGTTGATCGGCGGCAGTTCGGGATCCGCAGCGAGGCGCCGGACCGCGGCCAGGGCCACGAGGTCGCCGGCGGCGTCCCACGTGACGGCGGCGCGGGGGTTGGTCACCTCGGGGCTGGAATACTCCGGATGGGCGTGGTCCACATACAACCGTGCGCCGTTGCCCAGCACCATGTTCATCAGCAGCGTGCCGGACTCGTCCTCGCCGTCGGCCTCGAGTTCCTGCCGCCCGTAGGCGAGGGCGATCGCCTCGGCGTCGAGAACGGGAGGCTGGTCGGTGAGTTGTTCCGGGTCCGCGCTGCTACGCTCCAAGGTCCAGCCGCGGGCGTCGTGCAGCGGTTCCTCGTCCGTGTAGTCCCACCGGGTCTCGGCGCCGCCGGCGGCGCGCTGCCGGGTCACCTGGGCATACGCCTGAATGACCCGGGCTGACATCATCGTGGCGTTGGCTCCCGGGGCCGAGGGCGCGTGGATGCCGTATTCGGTCTCCGATCCCATGACCCGCATCGCCCCGCCGACCGGCAGCCCGCCCGCAGTGTCGGCGGGCTTGCCGGGGACAACAGCCGTCACAGGTACTGGCCTGTGCTGGGCATCGTCTCGATGGACTTCCCGGGCTCCTGGCCGGCCTTGCCCTGGACGATGGTGCGGATGTACGTGATGCGCTCGCCCTTCTTGCCGGAGATGCGTGCCCAATCGTCCGGGTTGGTGGTGTTGGGCATGTCCTCGTGTTCACGGAACTCGTCCACGACCGCCCGGAGCAGGTGGTCGATCCGCAGGCCCTTCTGGCCGATGGTCAACAGGTCCTTGATGGCGTACTTCTTGGCCCGGTCCACGACGTTCTGCACCACGGCGCCGGAATTGAAGTCCTTGAAGTAGAGCATTTCGGTGTCGCCGTTGGCGTAGGTGACCTCGAGGTATTCGTTGGACTTCTCGGTGGAGTACATCGCCTCGACGGTGCGTTGGACCATGGCGTCCACGGTCGCCTGCACGTCGCCGTTGTGCTCGCCGAGGTCGGACTCGTGGAAGGGCAGGTCCGTGGTGATGTACTTGTTGAAGATGTCGGCCGCGGCCTCGGCGTCGGGGCGCTGGATCTTCACCTTCACGTCCAGGCGGCCCGGGCGCAGGATCGCCGGATCGATCATGTCTTCCCGGTTCGAGGCGCCGATCACGATCACGTTGTCCAGCCGTTCGACGCCGTCGATCTCGCTGAGCAGCTGCGGGACGATGGTGGTTTCGACGTCGGAGGAAATGCCGGTGCCGCGGGTGCGGAACAGCGAGTCCATTTCGTCGAAGAACACCACCACCGGGCTGCCCTCGGACGCCTTTTCCCGGGCGCGCGCGAAGATCAGGCGGATGTGGCGTTCGGTCTCGCCGACGTACTTATCGAGCAGCTCGGGTCCCTTGATGTTCAGGAAGTAGCTCTTCATGTCCGTCTTGCCGGCGCGCTCGGCGGCCCGGGCGGCCAGCGAGTTGGCCACGGCCTTGGCGATCAGGGTCTTGCCGCAGCCGGGCGGGCCGTACAGCAGGATGCCCTTGGGCGCCTTGAGCCCGTGCTCCCGGTACAGGTCCGGGTGCAGGAACGGAAGTTCGACGGCGTCACGGATCTGTTCGATCTGCGGGCCCAGCCCGCCGATGTCCTGGTAGGTGATGTCAGGGACTTCCTCGAGCACGAGGTTCTCCACCTCGGAGCGCGGGATCTTCTCCAGCGCGTACCCGGTGCGGGAATCAATCGAGAGCGCGTCGCCGACCCGGAGCCGCTGGGCGAGCAGGGCGCCGGAGAGCCGGATGACCCGCTCCTCGTCGGCGCGGCCCACCACCAGGGCACGGTCGGGCCCCAGCATTTCCTTGAGCGTGACCAGGTCCCCGGCCCGCTCGTAGCCGAGTCCGGCGACCACCATCAGGGCCTCGTTGAGCAGGACTTCCTGCCCGACGGCGAGCTGGCTGATGTTGACCAGCGGGCTGATTCCCACGCGCATCTTGCGGCCGGCGTTGAAGATGTCCACGGATTCCTCCGTGGCCGCCTGGCCGCTGTTCCCGGCCGTCGGCTGCCGTTTCGGGTTGAGCTGGAGGATGGTGCCGAAGCTGTACGGCGGCTGTCCCTCCTGGTCGAGGGCGTTTTTCAGCCGCAGGATCTCGGCCTTGGCCGTTTCCAGCATGCTGACCAGTTTGGAGTTGTTCTGCGTCGCGGCGGCGAGCTGGCGGTCAATGTGGCGGAGCTTGTCCCGGAGGATGTTGACCTGCCGCTCGGCGACGGACAGTTCATTGGCGGCATACCGGTCACCCTCGCCGGCTGCGGCGCGGGCCGCATCCGTGCGGGCGGCAGCATCCGCTGCGTCCTCGGCCGGTGTGCGGCCCGGGTCAGTATTCGGAGTCTCCATCGTGCATCAGCCCCTTCCTGCTCTTCTGTTAAGACCATAGCCCTAAGAAGGCGGGTGCCGCTGGAGACATCCGAAATATGCTGCCTAGTTCGTTATCTCCGGGGCGTCGACGACGTTCGTTCCGGCGATTGCGTCGCGGGCGGCGCGGCGCAGCTTTTTGTCCGAGACCGCACGCTCGCCCACAGCGCCCGGGGTCCAGGCATTGACATCTTCTTCGTTAAAGTCGGTCTTGGAGGGGCGGCGCTTTACCGAAATACCCGTGACGCCGTCGGCGAGGCGGCGGGTTACCAGCAGGAAGCCCGTGTGGGCGACCATGCGGTGGTCCGGGCGGACGGCCAGGCCTTCGAGATGCCAGCCGCGGACCATGGACTCCCACGCGTCGGGTTCGGTGAAGCGTCCGTCCGCGCGGATGGCTTCGGCTGTCCGCGAAAGCTGCGTCACAGTCGCGACATAATTGATCCACACGCCGCCGGGGGCGAGGACGGTGGCGACGGCGTCGAGGCATTCCCACGGCGCGAGCATGTCCAGGACCACGCGGTCCACGGAGCCGGGTTCCTCGGTGCGCACCACTTCCTCCTGGAAGTCGCCAAGCGAGATCTTCCAGGCCGGGTGCGGGCCGCCGAAGATGGTCTCGACGTTGCCGCGGGCGATGTCCGCGAACTCCTGGCGGCGTTCGAAGGAATGCAGGTAGCCGTTGTCCCCCACCGCGCGCAGCAGGGAAATGGACAGGGCGCCCGAGCCGACGCCGGCTTCGACGACGCGTGCGCCCGGGAAGATGTCCGCCATGGTCACGATCTGGCCGGCGTCCTTCGGGTAGACCACGGCCGCGCCGCGGGGCATCGAGAGCACGAAGTCCGAGAGCAGCGGACGCAGGGTCTGGTACTGCTGTCCGACGTTGTTGACCACCACTGAGCCGTCGGGCTTGCCGATGATCTCGTCATGGTTCAGGAAGCCCCGGTGGGTGTGGAAGGCCCCGCCGACTTCGAGGGTGATCGTGTTCATGCGGCCGCGCTCGTCCGTGAGCTGGACGCGTTCGCCTTCACGGAAGGGTCCGCGGCGGCGCGCCGCGCCGGTGGCACCATTCGCGCCGGCGGCACTGCTGGCCCCGGCGGTGGGAGTGTCGGTTCCTGCGGCGGCGGTGGTGTTGGCAGTGTTAGTGCCTGCGGCGGTGTCGCTGCTCATGAAGATGTTCCTCGCTCCTGTAAAGCTGTGTGGCCGCGGACATGCCGGCGGGCACCGGTCCTTGCGCGTGGGGGCCGGAAATTCACGACCGCCCAGTAACTCTACCGGTTCTGCCCCTGGTTCTGGCGTTCGTTCCGGTACTTGCCCGTTATGGCCCGGACGACGGCGGACTGGCGCAGCAGCCCGGTGACGGCGCCCTCGCGGTTCACCACCGCGTACTCCTGGCCCTCGAGCTGGGCCAGGTACTGGACGAGCTCCTGGCCCTTGGACCATTCGGGGACATAGGCGCCCGCGCCAAGGGGGTAGGAGACCGCGGTAAGGGCGGTCGCTGCGGCCAGTCCGGCAGGCACGCTGGCGGCGGCGCCGGCGTCGACGATGGCCACGGGACGGCCGTCCCGGTCGCACAGCACCACGGCGGGCTTTCCGCCCGGCGCCCGGTCCAGGAGGTCCGCGACCGTCGCGGTTTCCGGAAGGCCGAGGGCGGGTTCGGCGAGGGCCGCGGCGTCGACGAGGTGCAGCCGGCCCCGCAGGCGGGCCTGCTGGATCGAGGCCGACGCCCCCATCCACAGGAAGCTGCCCACCAGGGCGGTGATGAGGGTGAAGGAAATATCCGGCCGCGCGCCGCTGACCAGCGGCAGGACAATGAACCACAGGGCGAGGGCGATCACGATGATGCGGCCCGCCCAGCCTGCCGCAATTGTGCCCTTCTCCTGGCTGCCGGTGGCTTTCCACACGGCGGATTCGACCAGCCGGCCGCCGTCCAGCGGAAGGCCGGGAAGGACGTTGAAGATGCCGATCAGCAGGTTGGCCCAGACGAAGATGTTGGCCAGGATGTCGGCCACGCCGTTCAGGTCGCCGTAGGCAAGCGGGAGCCAGCCTGCGCCGGCAAGGACGAAGTTCGCGGCCGGGCCGGCCATCGCCACCAGGACGGAGCGGCCGGGTGAGGCCGTGAAGCTCTGGAACTGGGTGTGGCCGCCCCAGAGGTTGAGGACAATTTTCTCCGTGGGCCAGTGGAACAGCTTCGCGGTCAGCGCGTGAGCGAGTTCATGGGCCAGCACGGAAATCAGGAGCAGCAGCGCGTAGGCGAAGGCGACGAAGAAGGCGGTGACGCCGAGGCGCGGATTGTTGCTCTGCAGGACCGGCCCGTAGGCGATCACCGTGAAGGCCGCGATGATGAACCAGGAATACGCCAGAAATACCGGAATGCCGGCGATCCGGCCCAGCGGGATCCCTTCCCGGCGGTTAGCCGGAGTCTTTCCGCGTTGCCCCTGGCTGCCGGTGTCAGCCACGGGAGTGGCCCGCGGTCGAGAGCGTGGTCGAGACTGTGGTCGAGACCGTACTTAAGCGGCCGGTTGGGTCCGCGGCGGCGCCGAAGGTGGCGTCGGGGAAGTCGTGCCGCAGGGCCACGAGCTCCTCCAGGTCAGCGACTGTCCGGCCTTCCAGGGTGTTCCAGGTGGCGCGGCGGGGATCGTGCGGGAGGGGCAGGATGTGCGGGATGGCGACCGTGACGACGCCGGAGGCCACGGCGGCGGCGACACCCGGCACGGAATCTTCCAGGGCCACGCAGTGGTGCAGGCCGAGCTCGGGATCCTGCTGCTGCAGGAGCTCGACGGCCGTGAGGTAAGCCTCCGGGTGCGGCTTGCCCTGGGTCACAGTGTCTCCCGTGACGAGGAACTCGAAGTAGGGCTCGGGCAGGCTCGCAACGATCTCCCGGGCCAGCGGGGCCTCGGACATGGTGACGAGGGCGCAACGGACGCCGGCGTTGTAGAGTTCGTCGAGCAGTTCGCGGGCCCCGGGGCGCCAAGGAATGGAACTCCGGACCTGGCTGATCACGTGGCCCGTGAGGGTGTCGATGATCTCGCGCCGTTCCAGGGCCACGCCGGCTTCCTGCAGGATTCCCGCGGAAAACATCAGGGACTGTCCCACGAGCTGCATGGCCTGTTCGTGGGACCATTGTCCGCCGTGGGCTTCGACGAGTGCGTGTTCGGCTGCGATCCAGTAGGGCTCGGTGTCGACAATGGTGCCATCCATGTCCCAGAGCGCTGCTTTAAGGAGGGGCCGGGAAGCTGAGGATCGCATGCCTTCCAGTCTACGGGGAAGCCCGCGGCCGGGCGCCCGCGCTACGCCTACGGCGAATTCCACGCGCCCGACCGTGGGATTCCGGGCGGAAATTGCGGTTCCTTGGCGCGCGATTGCCTGCGCTCGGCGGGTTCTTGGACGTAGGGTGATGGCATGAACAGCTTCGAGGCAGACCCCACCGAACCAGGCGCCGTCTCCGAGCCGGAGCGGCTGCTGCAGCCAGTCCCCGAGGGCCGGCGCATCACCGTCATGCTCGCGGCTTTCGAAGGCTGGAACGACGCCGGAGAGGCCGCCAGCGATGCCCTGCGCTACCTGAACAAGCTCTGGGGCGGCAAGAAGGTCGGGGCGATCGACGCCGACGAGTACTACGACTTCCAGTTCACCCGGCCCACGATCCGGCGGACAGCGGCCGGTGAGCGGAAGATCAAGTGGCCGTCCACGCGGATCTTCAAGGCCAGCGTCCCCGACTCGAACGTGGACGTCATCTTCGTCCAGGGCACCGAGCCGTCCTACAAGTGGCGTGCCTACACCGCGGAACTGCTGGTGCACGCCGAGGCCCTGCATGTCGACTACGTCATCCTGGTCGGTGCGCTGCTGGCTGACGTGCCGCACAGCCGGCCCATTCCGGTCAGTACCTCCACGGACGACGCCGCACTGCGTGAGCGGATGGACCTGGAGGCCTCGCAGTACGAGGGCCCGGTAGGGATTGTGGGCGTGCTCGGCGAGGTGGCCCTGCTGGCCGGGCTCCCGACCGTGTCGCTCTGGGCGGCCGTGCCGCACTATGTAGCCCAGGCCCCGTCGCCGAAGGCTCAGCTGGCCCTGCTGCACCGGGTCGAGGAGCTGCTCCAGGTCCCGCTGGACACCACGGAACTCGTGGAGGAGGCCGACGCGTGGGAACGCGGCGTGGACGAGCTCGCTACAGAGGATCCGGAAATTGCGGCGTATGTGCGCCAGTTGGAGGAGGCCAAGGACACCGCCGACCTCCCGGAGGCCAGCGGTGAATCGATAGCCCGCGAATTTGAGCGCTACCTCAAGCGCCGGGGCAAGGACAAGCCCTAGCCCGCGTCCCGCTTTCCCCGGACCAGAGTCTTATGACCCTGACGGCGGGCGCCTGTCGCGGCGAGAGTTGGACCTGGCCGCGACGCCGGCCAACACCGAGTGGAGGGCACACCATGACAGATCACAACTACATCTTGTTCGTGTCGTCGTACGCCGACGAGGGCTCGGCGGAAGAGGATTTCAAGGCGATCAAGGGCATGGACGACGCGGCCGTCGCGGCTGCCGTCGTCCTGTCGCGTGACTCCTCGGGCAAGACCGAGGTCAAGGAGCACGGCGGCGGACTGGTCGCCGGCGGCACCAAGGCCGGCGCAGTCGGCGGCCTGGTGGTCGGACTGTTCGCTCCGCCACTGCTGCTGTCCGGCGTGATCGGTGCCGGGATCGGCGCTGGTGTGGGTGCCATCAGGAAGCGGCATGAGGAAAAGTCCATCGGCGTCAACGCGGAGGAGTTTCTGCCGCCGGGCTCCTCGGCGATCGTTGCCATCGTCGATGACCTCTACCTCGACCGCGTCGACAAGGCGATCAGCAAGGCCACCAAAAAGGTCAGCAAGGCTGTCGAAAGTGGTGACTACGACGCCGTCGTCAAAGCCGTGAACGAGGGCGACGAGAAGATCATCGAGGCCGCTTCGTCCTGACCGGCCGACGCTCCCACCGTGGAGACGGCAGCTGGGTTTTGGGATCTTCTCCGGCCGGGGCCGATCGAAAACCGGTTAGAGTTCGACGCCGAGCAGGGCGTTGACGGCGTCGCTCACCAGCGCGGCGTCCGTGGCCGAGGCCTCCCCCGGGGCGGCCAGGGCGGCCTTGGCCCAGGAATCGACAGCGGCGAGTGCGCCGGGCGCGTTCAGGTCGTTGGCGAGTTCGGTCCGCAGCCAGCCAACCAGGGCCGCGGCGGAGCCTTCCGGCGCCACGGCGAGGGCCTCGCGCCACGTGCGGAGCCGGTCTTTGGCCTCGGCGAATCCGGCGGCGGTCCAGGACCAGTCCGTGCGGTAGTGGTGGGCCAGGATCGCGAGGCGGATCGCGGCAGGTTCTTCCCCGTCAGCCCGGAGCCTGGAAACCAGGACAAGGTTGCCCTTGGACTTGCTCATCTTTTCCCCGTCGAGGCCCACCATGCCCGCGTGCGCGAAGTGGCGGGCCAGCGGCACGCCCGCCAGCGAGTACGCGTGGCCGGCGCCCATTTCGTGGTGCGGGAAAATAAGGTCCGAGCCGCCGCCCTGAACGGTAAATGGCCTGGGCAGGTACTCCTGGGCGATCACGGTGCATTCGACGTGCCAGCCGGGCCGGCCCTCCCCCAGCTCGCCACCGGGCCAGCTGGGCTCGCCTTCGCGGGCAACCCGCCAGAGCAGCGGATCCAGCGCCTGGCGCTTCCCGGCCCGGCCAGGGTCGCCGCCGCGTTCGGCGAAGAGTTCCAGCATTTCGGCGTCGGAGAGTCCGGAAATGGATCCCAGGGTCCAGGCGTCGACGTCGTCCGTCGAGTGCTTCCCGGCGGCTTCGACGTCGTAGTAGACGTCGCCGTCGGGCTCGCCGCCGGTGCCGGGGACGCGGTACGCGAGTCCGTTGCGCAGCAGGCGCTCGATGGCGGGAACGATCAGGGGAACGGCCTCGACGGCACCGATGTAGTGGTCCGGGGCGAGGACGTTCAGGGCCTCCATGTCGGTCTGGAACAGCTCGATTTGGCTCGCGGCGAGGTCGCGCCAGTCGACGCCGGTGGCCGTGGCGCGCTCCAGGAGGGGATCGTCGACGTCGGTCACGTTCTGGACGTAGGCGACGTGCTGGCCGCCGTCCCGCCACGCGCGGTTGAGGAGGTCGAAGGCGACATAGCTGGCCGCGTGGCCCATGTGCGTGGCGTCATAAGGGGTGATGCCGCAGACATACATGGACTGCTCACCCGTGGCCTCCAGGGTGACAATTCCGCCCTTGGCGGTATCGAAGAGGCTCAGGGCGGGCATGCTGCCGGGGAGCTGGGCAACAGGGCGGGAGGTCCAGGATTTCACAGACCAAGCCTAGTGCTAGGCGCTGATGACATTGAAACCGAGCAGCAGGAACAGCGACATTCCCAGGATGATCCGGTACCAGACGAAGAGCCGGTAGCCGCGGGTGGAGACGTATTTCAGGAACCAGCCGATGATGACGTAACCCACAATGAAAGCGATCACGGTGGCCAGGGCAGTTTCCGGGAGCCCGTACGGGCCGGTGATGCCTTCCTTGGAGACCACCTTGTACAGCTGGTACAGGCCGCTGCCGAACACGGCGGGGATGGCCAGCAGGAAGGAGTAGCGGGCCGCCGCCTCACGGGTGTAGCCCATCAGGAGCCCGGCGCTGATCGTGCCGCCGGAGCGGGACACACCGGGGAACAGCGCCAGGGCCTGCGCCAGTCCGTAAAAGAGGCCATGTTTGTAGGTCAGCTGCGTCAGTTCACGGTCCTGCCGGCCGATGGTGTCGGCCACCGCGAGGACCATGCCGAAGATGATCAGCATGGTCGCGACGCCCCACAGGCTGCGGAGTACCGATTCGATCTGGTCCTGGAACAGCAGGCCCAGGACGATGATCGGGATGCTGCCCAGGATCACCAGCCAGCCCATGCGCGCATCCGGGTCCTGCCGGGAGACTTTGCCGGTCAGCGAACCGGACCAGGCACGGATGATCCGCAGGATGTCGCGCCAGAAATAGACGATCACCGCCGTCTCGGTGCCCAGCTGCGTGATGGCCGTGAAGGCGGCGCCGGGATCGGACGCTTCCGGGAGGAAGGCGCCGACAATCCGCAGATGGGCGCTCGAGGAAATCGGGAGGAACTCGGTCAGCCCCTGTACCAGGCCCAACAGAGCCGCTTGTATCCAGTTCACGTTTATAGACCCTACGTTACGAAGCAGCCCGACCCCGTAAGCTAGCTGACATGCAGCAGCGTTATGTCGGCAACAGTGGGTTGCGCGTGTCCGCCCTATCCCTCGGCACCATGTCCTGGGCCAGGGAAACCGAGGAACAGGATGCCGCCGCCCTGGTGCGCACCTTCGTCGATGCCGGCGGAACCCTGATCGATACGGCGGCGTCCTACGCCGACGGGCAGGCCGAGGCGATGCTCGGCGGAATACTGGGCGACGTCGTGGCGCGCTCCGAAGTGGTGATCTCCACGAAGGCCGGACTGACGACGGCGGACGGTCGCCGCAGCGTCGACACATCCCGCAACGGCATGCTCTCCGGGCTGGACGCGAGCCTGGCCCGGATGGGAACCGATTACGTGGATCTCTGGTTCGCGCACGCCTGGGATCCGAATGTTCCGCTGGAGGAAACCCTGTCAGCGCTGGACCACGCGGTGCGGTCCGGCCGGGCGCGTTACGCCGGCGTCTCCAATTTCAACGGCTGGCAGACTGCAAAGGCCGCCGCAATCGCGGGCTTCCCCCTCGTGGCCAACCAGTCCGAATACTCGCTCCTGCAGCGCAACGCGGAGATTGAGCTCATTCCGGCCATCGAGGACGCGGGGCTGGGCCTGATGGCCTGGGCTCCGATGGGACGCGGCGTCCTGAGCGGCAAATACCGCGGCCACATCCCGGCTGATTCCCGGGCCGCCAACCAGCGGTTGGCGACGTACGTGGAACCCTATCTCGAGGGACCGGCGTCCAGCGTGGTGGAAGCCGTCGCCATGGCGGCGAAGGGGCTCGGCCGGACTGCCCTGGATGTGTCGCTGAGCTGGCTGTTGTCCCAACAGGGGGTGGCAACCGCCGTCGTCGGCCCCCGGACACCGGTTCAGCTCAAGGAGATCCTGGATTCGGCGCTCGCGCCGCTGCCGCCGGAGATCGCGCAGGCGCTCGAAGACGTGTCCGACCCCGGCTGAGGCCGCGGAGATCCGCAGGTCCCCCTAGTTCTCGGAATTCTCGAGGATCTCGAGGTCCTCTTCGTCGTCGACATCGTCTTCGTCGCCGTCTTCGTCGCCGTCGATCACTTCGAGCGGCGTCACTTCCCCATACGCCTCATACAGGGCATCGTCGTAGACTTCAAAGGCATCGGCAACGGCGAAGAACGCCGCCTCGACCGCGGGATCCCCGTCACTTCTGCGGGCGGAGGCCGCCGCCAGGTGTTCTTCCAGTGCAGAGGTCAGGGACTGAAGCGCGACACGCGGATCGATGCTCATGACTTCACGTTAGTCGGAAAAAGACGAAAATGGAGAGCAATGAAAGAACATTTTCTGAGCAGCTCGGTCCGGCGGGAACGGGACTATGTCAAGCAGTACGAGTACCTCGTTCTGACGGTCGGTCCTGAGGATTCGCTCCCCGAGGCCCGCCGCCGGCTCGTGGAGCATTCCGAGTACGGCAAATGGGAACTGGAACGCAGCCGCCTCTACGTGGGCGGCGGGCGGCGTTTCTGGCTGCGCCGCAAAGTCATCCAGGTCCAGCGCACCGTCTAGGCCGCACACGGATCCCGGCCGCGCATCGGCCCCGGATGGGCAGCCGCGAACGCCGCGGGGAGTCCTGGGCCCTCTAGGGTGTCTCCAGCGGGCCCAACCAGGCGTTCGCCACGGTATTGTGCGCCGATTCGTCATCTGATGGGTGGAACATGCCGGCGAGCACGTCCCGGTACAGCCGCTCCAGCTCGGAGCCGCGGAAGTAGCTGGAGCCGCCGGATACCCGGATGGCGAGGTCCACCACGGTGCGGGCCGTCTCCGTGGCCCGGACTTTGAGCCCCACGAGCCGGGGGAACCATTGGCTGCCGTGGTCCGCGAGAGCGTCGACGTCGGCCGCCACGGAGGACAGCTGCGGGTAGAGCGCATCCATGGCCATCGCCGCCTCCGCCACCTTCCAGCGGATGTCCGGGTCCTGGGCGTAGCTGCGGCCGCCGTTCTTGAACGATGTCCGGCGCTGCACCGCTTCCACCCCGAGCGTGAGGGCCCGTTCGCCGATTCCGGTGTACACCGCGGCGAGGAGGGTCTCGAAGCAGGCGAAGATCGCGAAGATCAGCGGGTCGGCGTTCGGGCCCACCGGCAGTTTCCGGAAAATCCGTTCGGCCGGGACGACGGCGCCCTCCAGGAGGGTCGTGTTGGACTGGCTGGCCCGCATGCCGAGCGTGTCCCAGTCGGGCAAAATCTCGTAGCCGGGGGTATCCCGGGTGATGAACCCGTGGACCAGTTCCCCGGCGCCGTCCGCGGCGTTGGCGTCCTTCCCGAAGATGCCCAGCCGTGTCCACGCCGGTGACAGGCTGGTGAAGATCTTGCGGCCCGTGAAGCTGTAGCCGCCGCCGGGCAGCGGGACGGCCTCCGTGCGGGAATCGAACAGCACGGAGTCGTTGCCTGCCTCCGAATTGCCGAAGGCGAAGACCTCACCCTGTGCCGCTTCCTGAAGGATGAAATCCAGCGAGGAGTCACCGCGGGCGGCAAGGACGTGGGCGACGCCGGTCCACACCAGGTGCATGTTGACGGCCAGGGCCGTGGCCGGCGCCGCGGTCGCCAGCCTGCGTTGCAGCTGCGCCGCTTCCGCCAGCCCGAGTCCGAGCCCGCCGTCGATCACCGGGACGAAAATTTTCAGGTAGCCGGCCGCCGTGAGATCCGCGAGGTCCTCGTGGAAGAAGGCGTTGTCGCGGTCGTAGCCGGCGGCGCGGCCGCGGATCCGTTCCAGCAGCGGCCCGCTCAGGATGTCCTCGGGCGTCATGGCAGGCAGTGTCCGCTCAGTAGTTGGTGAGCAGGGTGTCCAGCACCCGTGCGCCGAATTTCAGGGAATCCGCCGGGACCCGCTCATCGACGCCGTGGAACATGCCGGTGAAGTCGAGCTCGTCCGGCAGCATCAACGGGGCGAAGCCGTAGCCGGTGATGCCGAGCCGGCTCAGGGACTTGTTGTCGGTCCCGCCGGAGAGCGTGTACGGCAGCACCTTGGCGCCCGGATCCTCGGAATGCAGGGCATCGATCATCGAATCGACGAGGTTGCCGGCGAACGGCACCTCCAGCGAGACGTCGTTGTGCACGTAGCTGATGTCCACTCCGGTGCCGGCGAGTTCGCGCACGATTTCCAGCACCTGCTGTTCCTGCCCGGGCAGGGTCCGGCAGTCGATGAGGGCCTCGGCCGATTCCGGAATGACGTTGTGCTTGTAGCCGCCTTTGAGCAGGGTGGGGTTGGTGGTGTTCTGCAGTGTGGCGCCAACAAAGCGGGCCACCGTACCGAGTTCCTTCAGGATCTTCTCCGGGTCATCGGGATCGAATTCGACCCCGGTGAGTTCGGTGACGCCGTCGAGGAACTGCCGGGTGGTCGGCGTGAGCTCGATCGGCCAGTTGTAGGCACCAATCCGGGAGACCGCGCCGGCAAGCCTGGTCACGGCGTTGTCGGTGTTGATCTGGGAGCCGTGGCCCGCGCGGCCGTGGGCCACCAGGCGGAGCCAGGAGAGGCCCTTTTCCGCCGTCTGGAGCAGATAGGTGCGCTGGCCGCCGATGGTGGCGGAGAAGCCGCCGACTTCGGAGATCGCCTCCGTGGCGCCCTCAAAGAGTTCGGGCCGCTTCTCGACGGCGTAGCGGGCGCCGTAGGTGCCGCCGGCTTCCTCATCGGCGAAGAACGCGAAGATGAGGTCGCGCTTGGGTTTGCGTCCCGTGCGGGCGAAATTGCGCAGCACGGACAGGATCATGGCGTCCATGTCTTTCATGTCCACGGCGCCGCGTCCCCAGATCAGGCCGTCCTTCAGTTCGGCGCCGAAGGGGTCAACCGACCACTGTTCGCGCAGGGCCGGGACGACGTCCAGGTGGCCGTGGACCACCAGGGCGCTGGCGGAGGGGTCCTCCCCCGCCAGCCGGGTGACTACGCTGGCTCGGCCGGGTGCTGCTTCGAAAATTTCGGCGTCCAGCCCGACTTCTGCCATGAGCCCGGCGGTGTATTCGGCGGCCGCGCGTTCACCGGGGCCGGAGCCGTCGCCGTAGTTGGACGTGTCGATCCGGATCAGCTCCTGGCAGATCCTGACGACCTCATCCTCTGGCCTGGTTTCGGTCCGGTTGTCAGTCATAGCGGCTCCTCGTGGCGGGTGGCTCAATTGCTTGCTTCAGCCTACCCACACCACCCCCGCGGACCCCGATTATTTGTTTCCGGAAAAGTCGTGCTAGAGTCTTTCTCGCTGCTTCCGAGAAAAGCAAAACGCTGAAAGGCGAAACGAACTCGGAATTACCACCTGCGCGGGTGGCGGAATGGCAGACGCGCTAGCTTGAGGTGCTAGTCCTCGAAAGGGGGTGGGGGTTCAAGTCCCCCTCCGCGCACAAGGGAAAACCCCTGGAATCCACGGATTCCAGGGGTTTTTTTCTGCTTCCCCGCAGACGGGCTACGGCGTCGCCCCCGCTGCCGCTGAGTAGCAATACCCGCTGCCCCGGCCAGGAGCCCACCGGACGTTCCCGCCAAAGGATGGCCGCACAGCGTTCTCGCCTCGTGGCCGCTGGCGTAGAGTCTGCGCAAGAGACTTGCAAGCGGATCGAGGGATGACAAATGACAGTTAAAGGCTGGAACCCGCTGGTGCTTTTGCCCGTCGCGTTCATCGTCGTCTTCGTGGTTTGGGCAGCTCGACGGGCCCGAGGCCGGACGCCCAAGGACTAACGACCCGCAGACCGGGGAGCGCATCGTCTCCCGTGGCGGCCGCCGTCGACAGGAACACTGGGACCTCACCCCGCGGCCGGGCCACCAAAAGACCGCATCCCTGCCGGCCCCCCAAAAGCTCCTGCAGGAATGCGGCCGTCGTGGCGTCAGCCGGAGCGCGGCTCCCCTGACGGGCAACCCTTAGGCTGCGTGCCTCCACTACGGAGGCGGTGCCGGAGGCGTGGCCCGGTACCCCTCCGGTGCAGAAATAGACATGTCCAATTCTGTTTTCAGAGGGTAATGCAAATTTATTGGACATGTCCAATCGGATGATATCGTCTTCTGGATCCACCCTTCGACCGCAGAAAAGGAGCCGCGCGATGAACGACGCGTCAGTCGATTCCGGGCCGGGCGCGGCACTCGCAAGGAAGCTGAACCTTCTCCTTGATTCCTCGGAAGCCGCCGGGAAGAAGATCACCTTCAACGACGTCAGCGCCGCCATGAAGACGGCCGGCACCCCGATCTCCCGCGCCCGCTGGCACTACATGCGCACCGGGTCCGGGCCCGAGGTGAAGAAGACCGAGCTCCTGCAGAACCTCGCAAAGTTTTTCGGCGTGAACCGCGACTACCTGCTGCACGACCAGGACGAGCTGCCCCAGAAAGTCGAAGCCCAGCTCGACCTCCTGGCCAGCATGCGGGCCAACAAGGTCCGCAATTTCGCTGCCCGGCAGCTCGGCGGCCTGTCACCCGAGACGCTCCTTCAGATCCGGGACCTCATCGACGAGCAGCTGGCGGAGACGAACGTCACTTCTTCCGACACGCCGGGCGCCGGAAAGGCCCCTGAACAGGGCTGATACGCTCCTCCTTGGAGTCGGAGGGACTCCGGCCCCTTATCGGACCATCCCAAGGATCAGCTCCATGGATTACAGCGTCGCCCGAGCGCGGGCCCGGACCGCGGAAGAAGGCCTGCGGCTGCAGGAACCGGTCTCCATGAGTTCCATCCAGACCCACCTGGAGACCGCGAGCGGGCGTCCGATTGTCATCAAGCCGATCGACAACACCCCCACCGACAAGGTCTGTGGCCTGTGGTTCGGCCTGGACGGCCTGGACCTCATCCTCCACGCCAAGGCGGCGTCAGAGGTGCACCGCCAGCAGATCGTCCTGCACGAGTTCGCCCACATGATCCTCCGCCACGAGCAGGAAGTCCTCTCGCACGACTACGCCCAGGTCTTCTTCCCGGACCTCGACCCGGAGCGCGTCGTCTCGGCCCTGAAACGCACCGACTTCGCCGACGAGCTCGAGGTAACGGCCGAACTCCTTGCCGACCGGCTTGCCTCCCGCATCCGCCGCTCCTACCAGCAGCCGGACGCGGAGCCGGGCAACTTCGGGGCGGTCTTCGGATGATGCAGTTCCTGATGGCCGCGGCGCTGTTCCTGTTGGCCGGTGCCCGCATTCCCGCCCTGCTTCGCAGCCGGAGCGACCTGGTGTTCTCCTGTGCCGTGTACGGAGGCGTGGGCTCTTTGCTCATGTCCCCGGTTGTCTACGTCCCCGTCGATACGGCCCTGGGCGGCATGAACCTGGTCAAACTGGTCCTGAACTCCCTGATGATTGTCTCTCTCTGGTATCTGCGCCTCGCCGCATACGCCGCCATCGCCCCGGAAGCCGGCGGCCGCCGGTCCTGGTGGACACGCACACTTCCGTTGACGCTCACGCTGAGCCTGCAGACCGCGTTCTTCCTCCTCACAGGACCCACCGTCACGACCCCCGCCTGGGGCATCTACGAGGACCGTTTTCCGGCTCTCCTGTTCTCACTGATGCTCACCCTCTTCATCTGTTCGATGAGCGCGGAAATTGCCCTGATCTGCTTCC